>Ga0209401_1001167_pt1 | contig 17564 bp, 22 predicted proteins | sample M_140807_MF_Meta_FD_187318 | JGI IMG/M metagenome (GOLD analysis project Ga0209401, IMG submission 187318) | Freshwater microbial communities from Lake Montjoie, Canada to study carbon cycling - M_140807_MF_MetaG (SPAdes) (version 2) | ecosystem: Environmental > Aquatic > Freshwater > Lake...
ATATACATTTACAAGAAAATCCAACGCTTTAGAGACACAAAAGATGTTTTCTGATAAGGTTATCATGACTCGTAGCCTAACTAAGGGCTTTTATGAACACGGGCGGTCGCCGTATACTAAGGACATATTGGTTAACGGCAAGTGGAAAGAGATTCCTGACGCTGAGGCGGCTGCTAATGAGCGCTATCTAGATTGGCTAGTATATCTTTTGGCAATGAAGGAAGCCCGTGTGCGGCGTGCGGCGTTCCGTGCGTGGTGTTATACCCTAGCTCAGCGCCCCGCCCGTGCTCGCCGCTCTCGGCACCCCCCTCCCTCCTCCCCTTCCAGTTTTAAGCCTGGCGGTCGTAATTATGAGTGTATGTGCTCAGATTCAGAGTGTGACGGTGATGACTGTGACGATTAATAATACCCGCACAATTTCATCAACCAATTTTTCCGGTATAGCGTCTTTTTCCCATACAGTTAAGTGGCGTTCGCCGGCGTATTGTGGAGTTCCATTTCCAATACTCAATTTATGCTTATTTCCTTCCATACCTGGACACTCACCAGGACCGTCACATACTTTTAGTTTTAGCGGTAGATTCGTCCAAAACACTGTTCGTTTACGATAATCTTTACCGTATGCACAATAATCCGTAAACACCCGTGGCTGGAAGGGCTTGATACTTTCCATTCTATCAACTAGTAAACCGGTACCTACGTTCTCTATCAACCAGAAGCGGGGCTTGAAGTAATCTATGATTTCCCAACATTTACGCACTAGACTATCCGCTAATTCCAGATTACGCACACCACGGGTCTTAGCCTTTGAGTATTGCTCGCAGGGGGGTGAGCACCAGATCATATCAAAATATCCTGACTTATAGATCTTATAGTTCCAGGTCAAAATGTCGTGACAGATATTAGGCTTGAATTTCTTAAGAATGTCAACTGTGACGGAAGTGTGACCCGCCCTCCGCACGGCTTTGGAAAATGATTGTGTTCCGCTAAATAACTCAAGGCAGCGCATATTTTTGTTATCTAAAAATGAGCGTTGACGATGTCAATTTTATGACTTTCCTTCAAATCGTCGTTTTGTTAATATGTTAATTAAATCTTTATCCTCCTTATCTTTTTTTTTTAATTTTTTTGCTTCAATTTCTTCAGGAGTTAATTTCCGCTGTGTCCATTTCTTTCCTATATTACTAGTTCCGTCACGAATTTTATCAGCCATATTTTCAGCCATTGTTCCTGTCTCTAAATGCTCTGGATTAACACAATTTTTAGATCTGCATTTATGTCTGATAATATGTCCTTCTGGAATCGTATTACCTGATAGAAACCATGAAATACGATGCGTTTTATATGTTTTATTATTTATAGTATAATGACCATAACCAATATCTTTACAATATCCTGTCCATATCCAACAACTATCCGTTTTATTTACTTTCGCCCAAAAGCGTTCTTTCTGTTCAGCCGTCAACTCCATTTTACATAAACTAACTATGAGTCTACGATTTCATTTTTTACGTAGGATCTAATGTGCGTTGTTAAGTCATGTGACATTAAACGTGCTTGTTCAATAATCTTCTCCAAAGTCTCTTTATTAGGGGCTAATTCCGTAGCAAAGATTTTACGCAACATCGTCACTGAAACACCAGGTTTTATTAGCCGATACAGGGTATTACGAATAGCGTCACCATTATACGGCGCACCATTAATATGTTGTAGTAACGGTCTTTGACAAGGTCCTTTAGCAGATTTATGCACGGCAGGCAATGTTGACAAATGTAGCGCTAGCGCATCTTGAAATCCAGCATTATCCTTTACGTTTAGGAATTCCGTTCCACTAATATTAGTATTCTTATGTTGGTTGAAAATCATTAAATTATCCTTCACGATTAACCAATTAACCGAATTGGCTAGCACCTTAGGAGGATTTCCACGTAGTAATATCATAAGCGCATAGTCCATAAGGCGGCGTGGCACTAAAGATACATACAATGTCATAATAAGGTAGTCATTAATGTCTTCCCTTGACTGAGTCCAATGAGCCCGCTGCTTTACCTTTTCCAGAATCTCTCTGATCTCACTAGGCTTCATCCAACAATTTTTTTCTTTTTCTGATTTTTCTCCAGAAACAGATTTTTCAGTTAACCTAATCTTAATAGATTCTGCTGGCTTCTTGTAGAAATTGTATAAATTCTCTCCACCGAATTCCGTTGCTTGTAAAACGCTCCTTATTGCTGTTAACTTATTGTATACTGTATTTTCGCTGGCTTTCTTACCTCTTGATATTTTTATCTTTTCTAAGTTGGTTTTATAGTCGTTCAAGAAATCCAAGTTTTGAAAATCACTTCCGCCTAGGCTTCGCAATACACGAATATAGAGCGCTATGCTAGGTTTACTAACGCCTTTGTTATATAAAGTCTCCATGAGTTGTTCTTGGAAGGTCATCCTTTTATACAACCGGATAAAAAAAACCCGGGGCTTTCAATTTTTGGTTTTATTCCCTAAAGATCATGGAGTTCTAGGCGGTCCACCGCCCTATCATAAAATGTTTTGTTCATTTCAATACCGATTCCATGACGGTCTAGGTCATACGCCGCTTCAATAGCGTTAAATGAGCCCGCCGTAGGGTCTAGCACCGTGTCGCCCTTATTGCTATAGCGTTCTATCAGAAATTTATACATATCGTATGGCTTTTCAGTAGGGTGCTTACCAACCCCTTTAGCGCCCCCAAACTTTATCACTGAGCGCATACAACGCTCCCCTTCTTTTGACTCGCCCGTTGGCTCAACGCCCTCTAGCGTTAAATAATTAGCGGTCTTCCCACGTCCCTTTTGTGCTTTTGCTCCAGGCACTTTGACTGGAATATTGTTGAAATTAGCGTTCTTTTTGCTAAAGATAAAGATATTTTCATGTGCACGCAGTGGCTTCCTATTAGCGTGGAGAAATCCAACAGCATTAGCCTTTTCCCATACTAAATCTTCCCTAAACCACTCAGGCTTGCTAGCATACAACTCCATACCAAACCGAATTGTACAAAACATTAAAATAGGCGTAGTGTCGCTTTTCATTGTTCGCTCCACTTGCTCCCAAAAGGCGGCTAGGTCAATCTTAACATCCCACGCACAGCCCGCTATGATATTAGCACCGCCCTTAGCCGCCCGCTTAGCCGCCTCTTTACCGCCTCCACCCGTCAAACAACCGTAGGGTAAATCACAGATAAATAGGTCCACCGACTTATCAGGCAGCGCCTTCATGATATTCAAACAGTCGCCGTTATACGCTACGATACTCATCTTGCTTTTGATAACACAATAATGATATGTTATGATATCAATTTTATACAACCTGTATTTAGCTAAACAACCTATTAGGGCTGAATTTCAGAATTTCTAGAATTCCTAGAATTTCAAAATTCTATACAATAATATTCTTTACCAAAAGTGTATATTCGCAAGGAGAACTTTTCAAAAAATAAAAATAAATTATATTTTTTTTTATAAATTTGTTGATCAGCCCTTCCAGTTTAGCGCTAGGTTTGGCAGAATATGAATTTCTTGGAATTCCGAATTCCGCCGAATTCCGCCGAATTCTGAAATTCACAGTTCATGATTTTTAATCTATTCCTAAATAAATGGCTTCGCCTGGATTCCCCGCATATACGCCTCTTGAGTTTACTGGCGCACCGACATATATTCCTGTTGGACAATCTATGCAGGGCTATAAACCAGATTATGAGCCGCTTCAGAGCACAATGAGTCCTGCTACTTTCGCTAAAAAATATCCGCTAGCAAATCAAATAATGTTTGGTAAACCGAAAAAGCCCGCTAAAAAGCCTTCTAATGCTCTTAAAGAAAAACTGGCTAAACTTGCTATTTTTGACCCTTATGCTTATAGAAATAAATATGATGAACAAACTATAGACGAATCATTGGCTTTTTATGAAAAGCGCTATCCAAAAAAATGAACGCACCTAGCATTATTGTTTGTTTTCCAAATGAGTTATAAAATAGAGCAACTTGGCGCTAATGAAACGTGGGTCACTTTTGACGATGATATTGTATGGAAATTTAAACAACCTATGATTAATATTATACGTGTATTATGTCGCTATAATCCACCGTCTTTTAGGCAGTGGGTTAAGAACAATGGCACCTTAACCCTATAAAATTGAACACCCGACTTATTTAGAAACACGGGCAAAAGAAATGAGTTATATATTCTCAGAGGATGACAAGTATTATGTTGTTGAGTTTGCTAATCTACTTGGTGTAAGCCCGCAAAAAGCACGTATTCTGAGTTTGTTTGAATCACATGACTCTGAATCTGCTCTGGATTGGCATGATGCTGATGAAATCATGAAGGATTTTCCTTGTCGGTATACGCAGCGTTTTCCGCCTGATGGCACGGCATGTTTGACTTATATCAACACACCCTATCAGGCTGATGTTGACGAAGATCTGAGGAAATATCTTATTAGGCTTGACAAAACCTATTTTGGTGGTCGCCGTAAACTATTCCGCCGCTCTTTGAACGCTACTTTTACTAAGGAGGCTGAACTAAAGGCTAAGTGGCAACTTGAACTTGAAAAGGCTAAGAAGAAGGCAATGAAAAAGGAGTGCAAAAAGTCTGATAAGGCTGATTCTAAGCGTGATAAACTGAAACTTTTGCTGATTGAACTTGAGGCTGAGACTGAGGATTTCTTGGCTAAGCATGAAAAGCGTAAACAGGTTGAGCAGGAGGCGCTAGACGCTAAATATCTTGGGCTAAAAGAGAAAATCCAGCAAAAGCAGCAACTGAAAAAGGATAAGATTGAGCGGGCAATGGAAGAGTTGACTGGCTCTGACTCTGATTCTGATGTGAGCAGCATTCGCAACGCCGAGATTGAGGAGATTGAGGAACGTTATGAGGAGTTGTTGGACTCTATTAAGGATCAGCGTGAGTCGTTGAAAAGCGGTGAAACATTATATCTGGAACAGTAGAAATGTCTATTGTCCAATCAGTTGTGTTTAATAAAGAGTTTGGATTAGCGGCGGCACGTAAATGGCTATCAAAAAATGGATATGGGGCGCATTTTGTGGACGAAAAAGAAAATACATATCGCTTCCGGCAGTATGATCCTAAGCAACTAGAAAATCGGGGGTATGATTTCCGCAACACGCCGTTTGAGCATGGATTTTTTGTTATCGCTTATCCGCCCGGTAAATAATCTCATGTATAGTAAATGAACCGCTCAGTCTCTGCGCAGATCAGTTATGACAGATTAAATAAGGGTGTGGATATCCGCAACCCTAGCACCTCTAATTTTTTGGTGTCTTCTACTGACAGATATCCTTATATTGGAGTTGCTACCACAGGAGCCTATGTTGGCGCTATAACGACTACTACTCCATTTAATTTCACAATTTCTAAGACAAATTCCCTATTTAACGGCTTCTTTACACGTGCTGCTGTGGCACAAGTAGATTTATGGTGGAATAAGTTTAATATTAGTTCAATTGCTGGTGTTGGTCCCTACAATGGCAATCAGGCGGGCACATATTTTGGCACTAATACTTTCACAGTCACTGTTGCTGGTGCAACTAAAAATTTTACTGTTCCTGATGGATTCTATAACGTTGCTCAAGTCCTAGATACAATGGTATTGTTGCTAAATCAGGGGCTTCCAAATGGTTTTGGACCTGGCACTTTTGAATTAGTGGATGCTGAAGATGTTACGGGTGCTGAATTTCCAAACAATCTTGTTGGAAAATGCAAGGCATTACAGAATACAAATGGTGATGACTTCTATTTCAGTTCTAAAACACTAGATATTAGAACGCCTACAGGAGCAATTCAAACAATCCCGGTACGTGGCTTAGCAGATATGTTAAGTTTTCCTACATTTCCAAGCGCTCCAGCCGCTACTTCCACATATCCCTTTTATTACATTACTAGCCCTAATCTCCAGGCATATCCGTATATAGATTTTACGAGCCCGCAATTAACGGCTGTTCAGGATATCAAGGATACGTCAACTGGACAAACCAATCCTGATACGCTTTACAGATGGGTGTTTTCTGATACTATTAGACCAGGTGATGATGCTTATGGCTACCCGCAACTCCAGGGCTACCGCCCCTTTAAAGTCCAACGCACTTTACCTTTCCCTAAACAAATCCGCCTAGATCCGCTACTTCCAGTAGGTCAAGTCCAGTTCCAGGTTGTTGACGCTAATGGCAATGAATTAACACTTTCTCAACCTGAGGAGTGTGAATACAATATGTTGTTCCTTATCTCAGAAGTTTAAATACGAGTATATATGATATATTCTATTAAAACTTACGCCCGGCAAAAGGAACTTGACCATAACGCATTGGCTGAGTCTTTACCGCTCCAAGCAATTTACCGCTAATAACTGAATCATGGTGGCTAGCACCAACAGTTTGGGCTAATACGCCCGACATGGCTAGATTGTATGCATCACCAACTGTGCTCTGAACCATGTGACGCAAATTACTGGATTTATCGCCTACCGGGTGGGTATTAGCCATCGTGTTTGAAACAACCTGCTCTTGAACACCATACATACGGTTTTCCGTACCAGCAGCAAACTTGGGTGGGTTAAATCCTTCATACGGGTGTTGGGCAACCAAATTTACCTTAGTTAATCCACTTTGACTGTGGCTGGGCTTTACGGCATCACGGTGGGCAGGCGCTTTCGCTAATTTTGCTCTTAATACGTTGCGGGGCATCTTATGTTTAAATAAATCCAAGAAAATATTTTGTTTGTAAAAAGTATAAAAAATGGAGTCACGAGTCGCTGAATCAACGCAACAGATGCTTCTTCCCGGTAAGTGTGTGGACTTGTATTACCCTGATCCCGCTACCGCTGAAAAGCAGTGCTTTCGCACAAGCATGAACAGCAAGTATGTTGTTGGCTTCAACACGCTTACGGCGGGTGTAAACGTGCTAACTATCCCCCCTAACAACGGTGTGGGTGATGTATTGGTCCAACTAAAGATTACTGCGCCTACTACCACGACAAACGTTGGTCTAGCGGCTGGCTGGGGCTATGCTCTAATGAACCGCCTATCATACCGTGTAGGTGGCTCTTCTCAGTATTTCCTCTCTGGCGCTCAGGTGCTCCAGAATGCTCTACGCTTGTGCCCCGACGGTACAGCCCGTGACAACATGCTCCAGTTGGGCGGTCCTGCTATTGCTACGGCGGCTGACTGGGCTAACGCTAACAACTTGGTGGCTTACTGCTGGCTCTCATTCCCTTGGAATCGCCCTTCAGCGGTTTCCAAGCCTCCTCCTCTACCGACTGACTTGCTAACTCAGCAGGTCCAGATCCAGTTGGAGATCTTCAACGTAGCCTCTATTGCTTCTAACAACGGTGGCTCTACGTCTGGTCTTGAGCTCAACACTGGCAACTTCGTTGTTGGACAGGTCCAACTCCAGAACCAGGGTGATGCATTAGCCCGCCGTGTGGACATGACGACACACTCTCTTTCTTTCCCTTGTGAGTTTACTCAGCAAGAGTTTGTTGTTAACCTTGGCTCTATAAACTCTGGTGCTAGTCCAATTCCAACACAGACGGTATCTCTTACTGGCTTCCGCTCAGGTGAGGTCAAGGCTATTGAAATGTGGCTAACATGTGATGTTGACACTACAACGGTTAAGAACTACAACAAGTGGTATGCTCCTCAGAATATCATCGTCACTTATGCGGGTGACCAATACGCCCGCTATGACTTTGGCTCATCCAAGTTGTGGAATCTCATCAACGGTCGCCTACTTCCTGTGGCGGCTTGCTCCGTTAACCAGACATCTGGCGGTGCTCTAGTGAACCAGCCCTCAGTTTCTCAGTGGGCTGAACTCCCCTTCGCCCAGTCATACACGCCTGAGTCCGCTCACTCTATGTATATCAGCGGCAAGGAGATCACCAACGGCATTGTACAGGTCCAGTTTGATCTACCCCGTGCGCCTGACGGTTTCTCAGGTGCTGCGGCTGGCGGCATTATTGCTGGCGCTGGTATCACCGGCAACTGGACTCTCCACGTCTCCTACGTCTACAACAGTGTGTTGGTCTTCTCTCAGGGCACTGCTGACTTCGCCTTTTAAAGTGGCTACGGCATACCAAGTATCGCCTTGTTTGACTACTTTCATTTTATGAATTCCCTCATAATGCGGTAATTCATAAACTATACGATGTGAATAACGTTTTATGTATATGTTGACATTATTACCTATAAAAGGCAATAGTGGCATTATATATTATTGTTTGTTTGTTGTGATATCATTTTTTAGGCGCAGCAGCCCGCTTAGCGGGCAACTTGAAATTCTCATCCTTTCCAGCAAATATTTTCTTCACCCTTTCACTATCACTTTCACCTAAATAAGACTGGAAATATCCTCCAATGGAACGCTCTAAGCCTTCACCTAATACATAATCCTCTAAGGTTTTACCCTTTTCCTTCTTGATTTTTATAGTGATTCCATCCTTATTTACTGTCAGATGCTCCCCAACCCCGAAGGAACTATTCCAATAGGCAGACTTATATTCCAATCCGAAGATTGGCTCATATTCGCTGACAAAATCCTCATCATAGATTTCCTTCCATACCTTAGGTTTCATTTCTATAGTTAATATGTCCTTTGAATCTGATATAACAACAACCCCCCTCTGTTGAGAAACTTCCCATTGTTCCATTGTGTCAAATCTTCTGTAGAACAAATGTCCTATTCTTCCCATAAAATTACAGAACTCCTTTCGTGTTAGGGATTTCTTTTTAGGAGTCGCCGCCTTCTTAGGCTCAGCCGCCTTCTTAGGCGCAGCCGCCTTCTTAGGCTCAGGCGCTTTCTTAGGCGCAGCAGCCCGCTTAGCAGGCGCTTTCTTAGGCGCAGCAGCCGCCTGTGTTTGTTTCAAAACACCCTCAGCAACTCTGGGTGCCGACGCAGCACGGCTTTTTGCAGCCGCCTCCTTCATTTTAGCAGGCATTTTCTCAGATAACGGTGTAGATGCTTTCTTGATCTCAGCAGCCGCCATCTTGTCATGCTTGGCTTCAATTTTTTGGACTTTTTTGGCAGCCTTAGCATCAACGCCGCCGTCCATAATAGCACGCACCTTTTTATAATCCTCAGTTCCTTTCCGTGGAATACACCACGCCCCTTGACCCATGTTAAACTGCTTCAACGCATCAATCCACAGACTAGGCATCTTTATAGATTAAAACGTTTTTTATATTCTGAAATATTTTTAGCCCTGCTAGTGCTGTCACCCCAAAGGATATAGTATGATAAGTAGCCGGCTTTTGTAGGGTCATTGCTTTTTAAATCTTTAGCATGCCGGGTGCGGTATCTGTCTCTCTGCTCCTTGTTTTTTGTAAGGGTATAATCATCCATACCCTTAGCGCCGAAATGCACAGTCCTCTTGCGCCCATCGTTATCAAACACAGCAGTGAGTTTTTTGTCTGGCTTCACACTCTCAGTAATAGACAACAATTTCATCCTATGATTTCTGTCTAAATTTCTTCATCATCCGAATACTCACTTAATCTTTTAACCAGGTCCGTAAAATACTCTCTAACGATTTTTGGCTTAGGCGACTCAGTAATGATATCTTTGCGCCGGGAGTTGAGTGTTTTAGGCTTTTTGTCCATGGCTAGCGGCGGCGGGCTGAAAACCTCTTTCTTAGTCTCTTTTATCATATTCATTTTTGCACGGTTAGCCTCCATCATTCTGATTAAGTCCATTGTCGTTCTATTATGATATCTTAAATTGTTTCTTAAATATAGATGGAAAATTGCCCAGACGCAGAATTTGACTTTGAATTACCAGAGCAGGGCGGATGTTCTTTTGCTCTAATAGGAAGCACACGTGCTGGTAAGTCTCATTGCCTTATCAAACTACTAAATAAGTATTTCAAGGAGCATGTAGGCGTGCTTATGACGGGTTCTCCACAAGCCCCGGTTTATAAAGGAGCACCTAAACACATTATCCAAGCGCCGCAATTTCTACCCCGAGTCATCAAGGACATGGCTATGATTAATAAAGAAACAGACAACAACTACGATTTTCTAGCGGTCCTAGATGATGTTGTTCACGGTGTTAAGTTCAACCCTGAAATCGTAAAGTTATTGTGTGTGTACCGCAACAGTAATGTATCAACAATCATTTCCGCACAGGCTATCACTTTGCTAAATACGGCTGGACGCACAAATATCAACTTTGTATTACTCTTCAAACTCAACAGCGACGAGCAAGCCGAAAAAGTCATTAAGGCATATTTAAATTCTTATTTCCCACCGAAAATGAAAATGGCTGAGAAGATCCGCACGTATAGGCAACAAACAGAGGACCATTTTTTCTTTGTGGTGGATAATTACAACGGTAAAGTTTTCCGCACTAAATGCCCAGAATAAAATCTTTATATATATAAATGTCTCAGAATCAGACTTACGCAAACAGTAATGCGGGCTATTATGTTAGGGTTGGCGAAGCAATAGACCCCACCCACCCAGTGGCATTAATTAGCCCTGTGGAGTTTTTGTTTGACTCCACAATACAAGGCGCATATTATGGCGAAATTGTTCAAACGCCTAGCACTCTGATTTTTGCTGAACACCGAACTTCTAACCTCAGCACTATAAACTCATTAATAATGGAACCGACTAAAGCACAGACATCAATGACTGTGTTAAATCTTGCTAGTGAAATAAGCGAACCGGTAATCCAGCGGTGGACTAATACTAGCACGATTGTTAATGGCGTATTTAAGGCAGGTAATAAGAATCTGAATGACGAAGCGAATGCGTATTATATCCAGAATGGCAACTTAGTAACAGTCCAGGGGCAAGGTGATGTACAACAAACAACAAGTATAGTAAATGAATCCACACGATTCCAAAATGCTGGAAATCTTGGATTAATCTATACTGGAATAGATCAACGCCCCTCACAATCAGGTGTATCAATCGTAAATACAACTAACTCATTAACATTACATCCAAGCACAATCGTTTTTAATAACCTTAGCACATCCAGCGTAGCAGGTAGAATAGGCGTAGAACCGGATCAACCAACTGCTTTATCATTAAGACATCCCTTAGCGACTGCTCGTAATCTTTTACTAACGGGTTCAGACACAAGAATAGGTCAATCAACAATAGTAAATCAATTCTCAGTTACTATAACAGATGGCTCATTATCAGGCACGAATTATTTTTCTCTAACACCGAGTTTATTACAACAGAGTCAGTTTGGTACCGCAATATTAAATGTTGGCACAGACGCATTTCCAAACCCTGCTGGTTTTATAGCAAACGCACAGGGCAGTTCACGCAATATCAGTCTTTTAAATAACTCAACAATCATCCACGGATCAACAATTTTTACGCCTAATAAGCAAGACGGTCCAGTCTTAATAACTGATATTTCAACAATTAATGTTAGCACATTAACCGACTCACTAAGTGCTTTACCAAATATGCGATTGGCAACAAATTCCACAATTATCAACTATGCTAATTTTCCTACGGCGGCTACAATGTCCGCAGTAAATATCAGTTCAATAAATGGTTCTACAGTTGCTCCTTCTGGTCCTGGATTTTTACCTCCTGGTGCAGTAATACCTTGGGCACCTGCTGTATATACAACAACTACGCCCCCTGCTGGCTACCTATTTTGCGATGGTGCTGTTTATGCGAATGGTCTCTATCCACAATTAGCCGCTTTAATGGGCACTACTTATGGTGGCACTGTTGGAGTAAGTTTTGCTGTTCCAGATATGCGTTTTGGTAAGTCAATTATAGGCGGTGCTGTTAATAATGCGTCTTTTCAAGTAACTAATGAGGGATGGAGCGGCAGTCTTATTTTACAAGAATATAATGATCAGTATAGTTTAATTGTTGGGGGCGTTGAGTATGGCACTACTAGAAGGGCTTTTTATATAAAGCCTGCGCTCCCTGGTAATGGTGCTACTTATAGAGGTCCAGGTGTACGGGCAGGCTATCATTTCATTGTTACCTATGGCGGCACAGGAGCACGCTATAATATAGTTGATACTTTGAATGCTCCTTTTGGTAATAACGCAAATGGTCCTTATTTTAATTTATTTTTGCTAGATACTCCTCTGGTGGGCTCTGACTGGGGGAATTTTACGCTAGGTATCACAGTATTTCCTTATCCTGCTCCTGGCACAGACATTAACGCTAATCTTAATTATTATCCTGTTGTTACGGCTGGTTCAAACAATCCAGTACTAAGCTATTATCAGCGGGCGGTAGAAGTTGGTAATACTCAATATACAGTATTCAGAGGTGGCGATCGTGCTATTGCTGGCGCAGCGCAGTATTATGGTGATCCAAATACGCCTTTCAGTGCTCAATTCCTAAATTCATGCCCTACCTGGAGAGATTATGATGGTAATACACAGCGTACTCCTGCTGGTTCAAATATACCAAACGCCTATTCTTACGCAATGGGGTATATCATCAAAACATAAATATTTTCTTTGTTAATATAAATGGCATTTCAGAATGCGACTTATGCTAACAGTAACTCCGCCTATTATGGCAATCCTGCTGACTGGTCTAATTTTTCTACGTTGAATAGCACTATACGTTTCAATGACACTGATGCGACGTTAACAGTGCGTCCGACGACCCCCGACTCTAACACGACTATAGAGTTCAACGGCAATCAAATTGCGTATGTGTCTGATATTCCGAGTGTGGGCGACTGGTCATTATTTTCTTCTATTTCCAATGTGGGTATTCCGCCGCCCTATTCATTATACGCTGATGGCGCTAATATTAGCACCGCTACGATATCCAGTTTAACCGTTGACAGTATAAATGGCGCTGGTTCAAATGCTATAAATATTAGTTCTATAAATGCGTCATTCATGTTGACAAGTTCTTTTGCACTAACAAACGGCAATTTATCTCCAAACGTTAACCTTGGATTAGGGTCATTGTTTGGTAATATAGGGGCATGGGCGGCTGGTGGAATGGGTTTAACAGTGGGCTCTGCGGCGCTAGTCACTGGCACTGTTGGTCTGTTGCTTCCACGGCAAACAAACTATATAACTCAAGGCGCTGTGGAAATGGTTAATGTGACCACACAATTACAAGCATCAACATTAGGAGCGTCCACAACAACTATAGCAAGAGTATTAGATATAGCAAATCAAGAGTCTTTTGTTAGCACAGTAACAACAAATCCAGTTCAGGCAATCCGCAGTTTTTCTGATCCCTTTCAGACTGTGTCAACAAGCAATACATCTTTTGTTCAAGCCTATGGAGAATGGTCTGCGCTACCTAACTGGGCAGAAGTTCCAGCGCTAAACACAATAGACGCTAACAACAACAATATTTCAACAATACAATCGTTGTCTGTTTTTAATGCGGCAAGTCTTGGTCCAGAAATGCGGGTAAATATTGGACCGTCATATAGCGGCACATGGTTGGCGGGTGCGGCAGGCGCTTTACAACCACAAAATCCAACAACTAATGGTCCTAGCGATATGCGCCTACGGCAACTTATGTTTAATGATGGCACAGGCTTTACTAATGAGGTTATGTTGGTAAATACAACTAATAGCGGGCGGATCGGCGTAAACTGTGGCACGCCTGTGGTGGCATCAGCGCTAGCCTATCTGAGCGACGGTGGCGGTTCTGGTGCTTTTGAGTTGTATGTTGCTAAAAATGGCTCAGACAGTAATGTTGGCACAATCAATGCTCCGTTTTTGACTATAGGTGCGGCTATTACGGCACGCAATCTTTTATCATTAGCGTCAAACACTGTTATATGTATATCTCCTGGTGTATATACTGAAAATCTTACAGTACCAAGAAATACATGGCTGGTTGGGCTTACAAATTCTCCATCACGTTTACCTACACAAATAACAGGCTCTATAACATTTAATGATGCTACGGCCGGCACTAATGGTTTATCCTGCTTACTAATATCAGTAGGCAATGTTGCGGTCACTGCTGCTGGCGTTGGTTTAGTAATTGAAAATTGCAATATTTTTGCTAGTGCTGCTAATGCTGTTAATCTTGTTGCTGGTGCTTCTGCTACTATACAAAATTCAAATCTTACGGGGGCAGGTGCTGTTGTGGTCCAGTCCTCAGGCACACTGACTATACGTAATAGTCTTTTAACCGTCACAAGTAATAATACTTTAGTCCAGGCTTTTGCGGCAACTACTATACAAAATAGTATATTAACTAATTCTGGTGCTGGCACAGGCTTTCCATCAATAGTTGTTTTTACTAACACTGGTACGACAACTACAGAAATTACCCGCTGTACTATACAATATACTTCTGTTGCGACTGACACAGGTGTGAACAAATGTTGTGTGCGGTTTGCTGGTTCTGGTACAAATAACTCTCAAATAGTTCAGTGTTTGCTATTATGTGAAGGGGCAGTAACAGGTGTTGGCGGACAAATTCAGTGTATTCAAGATACAGGAACAGGTGCTGTTAATTTATCTTATGGTGGGCTATTAGCAGGTGCTACCGCTAATCATATTTCACCGAATACAACAAAAACACAATTATCCAATGTCCCTTAATCCTCCCGGTGTGCGATTTTTATCTCCGAATATAAAATATTGTTAATTTATAAATGGAACCCACTCTCAAGGAACTCCGTAAAATGGCGAAGGAACACCGTAGTAAGATTTCAGGTTCTGCTCTTGGTAAGGCTAGTGCTGAGGAACTAAAGGCAGAGATTGCTTTTTATGAACGGGCACACAAGGCTGATGCTGCTCGTAATCAGCGTCTAGCGAATCTAAAATCAGCGGGCAAAAAGGCTGAACCTGCACCACCTCCAGTTGAGGTGGCTGAAAAAAAAAAGCTCAGCAAAACCGTATCAGTTATGAAACAAGTAGTGACAGCGGCACCGGTTCTGAAAGTGAGGCGGAGTACGAAAAAGCAAGAGACCGCTTCGTCAGAAGAGTAACCAAGCAGGAAGTTATCTTTAAAGTCAAGGGCACAGGCTGTAAAATGCTAAATAACGTAGACTTAGACAGTCTTTCATCCAATGAACTATGTAATTATTTAAAAAAGTCTTGCTGTCCAGAAATCAAGCGCATTATGCACGAAACAATTTCTGAAATATAAATTTAGTAGTTATATATATATAGATGTCTGAAGCCTCATTAACTTGTGCTGGCGATGTGTTGTCATTAGTATTAAATGATATGACACTAAACTGTAAACTCCCTCGTGGTCCTCCTGGTCCACCTGGTAGAGATGGTATGAATATCAAGGGTGATAAGGGCGAACAGGGTGTACCCGGCGAGCCTGGACGTGATGGTAGAGATTCCCTTGTTCCTGGTCCTCAGGGCGATATTGGCGCACCTGGTCCACCTGGCGCTGTTCCAGTATTGAGAATAGGTAGTGTTGTTACTGGCGAGGAATCGTCAGCGACAATTAGCCGTGAATCTGACTTGTTATACTCAATAAACTTAGTAATCCCTCGTGGCTTGAAGGGTGAAGCTGGTCCTAAAGGCAAGGACGGCAAACACGGCGATCATGAAAAAGTATCCTATAACTCATTCGGCAACAACCCCAGATTTATGAACGATATGTTGGCGACGCACTTTTTGGCTGACGGCGATATGATGTGTCCCACGTTGACTGAAGCGGATATGAGCAGTTGGTTTCATGTAAAGACGTTGAATCGTTTTTGCTTAACGAACCTCGTTGAGGGCACTGTAGTGCTAAACAAAAACGAATCAGGCAAGTTTGTATGTGTCCCTTATCAGGGCGAGTTTAAATTCACTCGTTTTTAATCCATGGTAACCAGCGTATTAGGAATTCTGAGTGGAATTTCCTTATAAATTGCTAAGACCATTGGCTTTGTTATCTTTTTCCCATCAATAAAAATTGTTTCAAATATAATTTTTATTTCTGCGTGAGGAAACAAATAGTCTTTGGAATAAGCACAAAAAGTTTTTAGTTGAGTGACTAAAATGATTGTTCTTCCACATCTCATCCACTGCTCATAACTTTTCATAATCCACTGTCTCTGCTTAGTTGAAAAATCAGGCATTAGTAGAATAACACCTGGATTAAATGCGGCTTTCAATGACGTATGCGAGTCATGATATTCTGTACAGTTGTATTGTTTGTATATCTTATCTTTGTATTGTTCTAGCGTACAGTTCATTATATAAAACCGGAAGGTTAAATTACGCCCCGTTATACGTAGACGGTCCTATATCACGCTATAGGTGCAGGCTTGAGCAGATTTCTGTTGCGTAGCGCTTTTGCTCATCTTTAATGTGATCCCTAATCTGCTCACCCACAGTTCCACGAATCAGATTATATACAGTAGTCAATAGGCACTGGCGTAATACCTTATTAGAAATCAGCATAAATTCCTCTTCTAGCATTTCCATAAACCAGTTATATGTTTTCTCTTCGTTAAAACCGTAGGGGCAGTAGAATTTATCTTTCCACTGAGTTAGAAATTCATCACTAAGATTTCCTTCAGGAATTCCTAATATGTGCATTTCCTGAAAATCATATTGTTCCTCGTATAAGGTGTATAGGAAATCACACAAATCTGAGCGCTCAGTAATAGTTGGCATCTTTTGTAATACCATTCTATATATTAGGTCGTTTCAATTTTTGGACTAGTCCAAAAAAAAATATATATGTAAAATCAATTTTTATGTTTTAGCGGCGTAATTTAACAGCAACCTCAACGGCATCACGCTTAGTGCGGCAGATATACGTGTATCCAGACACCAAAACACCATGCGCTATTGCTAGTGGACACGCAAAAGGCATCAACCTATCATCCTCAGGCTGCGCCGTAAACATACACGCTGGTTTTCCATCAATCTCAATCTCACGGATATTACACATCAGAATTTTTACGCCTAGTTTCTTCCAAATACGAATTTGCGGCTCAAATTCATCCTTGCTATAAACACAGAATAGACCAGTACGGTGGTGCGCTGTATAGCAGAAATCATTAGGCTCATCAAGCAGTTGCTTATATGATAACGTAGACTCGTCCTCTGTATCTTCAACGTGCCAGATTCCCTTACGCCTGTGATTAAGAATGTCCATAGCTTTCTCTAGCGTGCTCATTTTGTTTTTATAAACCACTTAAAGGGGTTCGTCAAATCAATTTTTGGTCATTTTTTGGATTATGCGTTATCACAATCAAACATCTCATTAATCTTCGTTCTTTTACGAATATCGTAAATCAATTTCAATTGGTTAGACATATTAACATACTTATCTGAGCCTAGATTTTGCGCCTTATCATCAAGATCTTCCAGAGAATCAGACAATTTTACATTTAGCGTGCCCATTCCGATAATGTCATAAAGCATATACTCATGACTATCTATAAACTTATCAACAAGCCTATTAAACTCAGGACTATCATTAGCGTCCCACGCCTTTTTAATCATATTATAGATAAGCTGCTTTTTAATCAGGTTAACCATGACTTCAGGATTTTTATGAAATTCTTTTAATAGTTCCCCCATTACATTCTCATAAGTTTCAGAGTTATAACATATCCGCCCAATCAAATAAGCGATTGTTTTGAAA
>Ga0209401_1001170_pt1 | contig 17542 bp, 14 predicted proteins | sample M_140807_MF_Meta_FD_187318 | JGI IMG/M metagenome (GOLD analysis project Ga0209401, IMG submission 187318) | Freshwater microbial communities from Lake Montjoie, Canada to study carbon cycling - M_140807_MF_MetaG (SPAdes) (version 2) | ecosystem: Environmental > Aquatic > Freshwater > Lake...
CTGGCCCGCTTCGCGTTCGAGGGCCTTTTGCTCGAGGTGCTGGCTGTAGTTGCCCAGATAGCTGCGCGAAACGCCGCGCTCGGTCTCCACGATCTGGTTGCAGACGCGGTCCAGGAAGGCGCGGTCGTGGCTGATCACCACCAGGGGCACCGTCTGAGCGATCAGGTAATCCTCCAGCCACTGGATTGTTTCCACATCCAGATGGTTGGTGGGCTCATCCAGCAGCAGCAGATCGGGCTCCTGCAGGAGGATCTTGCCCAGGGCGATGCGCATCTGCCAGCCGCCGGAGTAGTCGCCCACCCGGAGTTCGGCTCCTTCCGGGCTGAACCCGATCGTGGGCAGCAGCTTGTCGATACGGGCGTCGAGTTCATACCCGTGGAGGGCTTCGAAACGGCTCTGGAGGTTGCCCAGTTCCTCGATCAGCCGATCGAGCAGATCGGGATCGGTGGCCGCCGCTTCGGAGGCCATCGCCTCCTCCACCACGCTCTGGCGGTTGAGCACCTCGGCGGCTTCACCGAAGGCCTGGAACAGTTCCTGCCGCACTGTGCGGCGGAGGTCCACATCGAATTCCTGCTGCAGATAAACGATGCGGGGCGCCCCCTGCTTCACCACCAGGCCGCTGCTGGGTTCCTCCAGGCCGGCGATGATCCGCATCTGGGTGGACTTGCCGGCCCCGTTCACGCCCACCAGGCCGATGCGGTCGCCCGCCTTCACCTCCCAGGTGACATCGCGCAGCACTTCGCCCGTGGGATAGATCTTGCCGATCCTTTCGAGGCGCAGCACGGTGGGCGGAGGGGGTTGAACAAGCATCATCCCCCGGCGCGGTCCCAGGGACCGGTCGGGCAGACTGCCAACCATCCCACCCCCTGCGATCGCCATGATTCGACGGCTTGAGCAGGTGGCGGCCCTGGTGGTGGCTGCGGGTCTGGCCCTGGTGAGCTACTGGCTGTTTTTCAGCTGGGCCCGCGGTGGCGGGGCGGAGCATCGTCTGCCCCCCCGCCGCTCCGGCGCGCTCAGCAGGCCCGCGCCACCCTCCTCGATCGCGACGGCCGGGAGCCCTCCTTTCGCCGCCAAGGCACGGATCAGCTCCGCCGGGTTCAAAGACCGCCGCGGGCCTTGAGCAGCCACTGTTTGGTGGCACCATCCTCCAGGCTGGCGAGGTGCTCCTTCACATCGCTGGCGCTCACGCTCAGACCCTGTTCAGCGCCGATCGCCACGATCCTGGCCAGGGCGCCATTGGGGTCTTGCAGGGCCTGCCGGAACAGGGACTGGGTGAGGTCGGCGTCCTGGCTGATGCGGCCGTAGAGCTCGGCCGCAGGGCTGGCCCCGGGGGAGGGGCTGGTCTCCGCGTTCATCACAGGGAATCGGGATCGACTGACCCTAGATCGTTCACCGGTGTGGTCGATGAGCGTGGGCGCGGCGGCGGGGCTCAGGCGGCGTTGGTCTGGCCGTCGTCCACCAGGCCGCTGGCGGAGGCATCCTCCATGGTGCGCGCATCGAGGCAGAGCACCTTGCGGAGCTGGGCGTAGTTGGCGGCCAGGGCCTGGCGGCCCTCCTGCTGGGCTCCGTATTCGGCCCGCTGCAGCACATGGTGCAGGTGGGTGAGCAGGTAGGTGCTGATCACGGCTGAAACCAGCACGTCACTGGCTTCGGCGGCGGAACGGCGGCGGTTGCCGGCGGCGGCCGCAGGGGCGCCGCCGCGGGGGCGTGCCTTTCGCACGGCCGCAGCGGGCGCGGGGAGTTGGGGTTCGCCGGCGGGGATGGGGGTCTGCCTGGTTCTGGCCATGGTTCTGACGGGCCGTGGGGCCGGAGAGGGGAAGGTTCCAGGAGGCATGGATCCCCGGGAGGGGGATCCGCTCCACAAGCCTACGGTTGGATACTACCCCTGGATACTACCCTTGCCAGCCTCAGTACACTTTTTCGTAACCAGCAGGATCCCTGGGCCGTGCCCACCCGTCAGACCTCCTCCAGCGGACGTCCCAAATCGCCCCGGATCCAGGTGGTTCTGCCCGAGGACCTCTGCCAGCGTCTCGCGGTGCTGGCGGATGACGAATCCCGCACCGTGAGCAACATGGCCAAGGTGCTGATCCAGCAGGGGGTGGAACGCCTGGAGCATCAGCGCCAGCACGATGGGCAGGCAGCAGCGGCTCCGGTAGCAGCGACTCCTGCATCAGCAGCTCCCCCAGCAGCGACTCCAGCGCCACCCGCTCCCCAGCCACCCGCTTCATCAGCTCCGCCGGCCGCCACCGAAGCGACCGGATCGGCCCCGGGCCCTGGGGCCGAGGCCGCCGCTGATCGCTTCCGGGCGGAACTGGAGCGAAGCGAAGCCCAGGGACCCCGCCGCCTGCGGGGGGTGCCGCGTCGCCTCAGGCTCCGGCCGCCCGGGGGGTGAGCGCTCGCTTCCGGAGTCTCCAGAGTCTCCGGCGCTGAAGGTGGCGATGGTGCCGTGGATGGGCGGGCCGATCAGGGCAGGCTCGCCTGGTGTGGTCGGCGGCCGCCCTTTGCTTCACCGCTTGCTTCACCGGTTGCTCCGCCCGGCGGCTCGACCCGGACCCCCAGCACCGACGCCCTTCGTGCCCCGGTGACCGAAGGCAGGGAGCCGGGATGGCGGTGGTGGTGCCACCAGGCCAGCAGGGCGAAGGCGAGGGCTTCCCGCTCCGTGTCGCCGATGCCCAGCTCCTGCAGGGGCCGCACCGCCAGCCCGCGACAGCGTTGGCGAAGCTGGTCCATCAGGAAGCTGTTGCGGCAGCCGCCGCCGGCCACCAGGAGTTCCAGGGGGCGCGGCTGGCGGTTCAGATCGGACGCCACCACCGCTGCCGTGAAGGCGGTGAGGGTGGCCAGAGCATCGGCGGCCAGGTGCTCCTCCGGCGTGGCGCTCGCCAGATCCTGCAGGCGGCGATCCAGATCGGGGCCGCCGAACTGCTCCCGCCCCGTGGATTTCGGTGGGGCCTGCCGGAAGTAGGGCTCCTCCAGCCACCTGCCCAACAGCTCCTCCCGGATGCTCCCCCGCCGCGCCCAGGCTCCATCGGCATCGAAGCCCAGGCGGCCATCACTGAAGCGGCTCACCGCCAGATCCAGCAGGGTGTTGGCGGGGCCGCAGTCCCAGCCCAGCACGGGGGCATGCCGATCCGGACCGGTGGCCGGAGGCAGCAGGGTGAGGTTGGCGATGCCCCCCAGGTTGAGAATCGCCCGCCAGCCGCCAATGCCCCCCAGGAGGGCCGCATCGGTGGCCGGCACCAGGGGGGCTCCCTGGCCGCCGAGGGCGAGGTCGGCGCTGCGGAAGTCGAACACCACGGGGCTGCCGAGCCGCTCCGCCAGCAGCGGACCCTGCAGCAGTTGCCAGCTGGCTCCTCGCCGGCCCTCGGCGGGTGGCCGATGCCAGACGGTCTGGCCGTGGCAGCCCACCAGCTCCGCCTGGCCGTGGGGATCGCAGGCCCGGGCGGCCAGGACCTGCTGCTCCGTGAGGGCTTCGGCCAGTTCGAGAATCTCCGCAGAGGCCAGTGGCGTGCCCTGGCCCAGGGCCACCAGCCGATGGCGCAGGTCGGCGGGATAGGCGATGGCCGCGCTGCTGAGCAGCTGCCAGCGGGGTCGCCGGGGCGGACCGCTGAGCTCGGCCAGCACGGCGTCAACGCCATCGGCGCTGGTGCCGCTCATCAGGCCCAGCACCCGCATGCTCACCGGGGCGGAAGCGATTCGAGGGCGTCGCACGAGCCCATCACGACCAGCAGTTCCCCTGCCGCCAGCACATAGGAGGCCGGTGGATTGAAGGTGAGGTGGTTGGCCGGGCCGGCGGCGAGCACCGTGACGCCGCAGCGCCGACGCAGTTTGAGATCGCGCAGGCTGGAGCCCACGAAACCCGCCGGCACGGTGATCTCTTCGATGCTGTTGCGGTCGTCGAGGCGCAGCCGCTCCAGCAGGTTGGGCCGCACCAACTCCCGGCCGAGCCGCTGGCCCTGCATGCGGGAGGGAAACACCACCCGGTCAGCCCCAACCCGGTAGAGCATCTTCTCGTGCAGCTCGCTGGTGGCCCTGGCGATCACCTGCCGTACCCGGCTGCCGCTGCTGTCCTTGACGATCAGGGTGGCGGTGATGCTGGCCTCCAACGGTTCGCCGATGGCGACCACCACCGTGTCCACATCCAGGGCACCGGAGGCCCGCAGGGCCTCGTCATCGCTGCAGTCAAGAACACGGGCCTCCAAGGAGGGATCCAACTGGCGGATCCCATCGATGGCCCTCTGGCTGCTGTCGATGGCCAGGACCTCGGCCCCGGCCCGCAACAGTTCCAGGCACACCGCGCCGCCGAACCGCCCGATTCCGATCACGGCATAACTGCCCAGTTTCTCCCTGGAATGCCAGGGCCACCAGGCCGTCGCGACGCCTTCCATGGCGAGCAGTGCCCGAGGTTCAGCGATTCGGCTGGGGTGTGGTGCGCAGGTAGGGGCGGATCTCGGTCACGCCCTTGGGGAACTTGGCGCGGGCGTCTTCGGTGGAGATCGAGGGCACCACCACGCAATCCTGGCCGTCCTTCCAGTTCACCGGGGTGGCCACGGAGTGGTGGTCGGTGAGCTGCAGCGAATCGATCACGCGCAGGATCTCATCGAAGTTGCGGCCGGTGCTGGCGGGATAGGTGATCTGGAGGCGCAGTTTCTTGGCCGGATCAATGATGAACACCGAACGCACCGTGAGGTTGTTGAGGGCGTTGGGGTGGATCATGCCGTAGAGATCGCTCACCCGCTTGTCGGCGTCGGCGAGGATCGGGTAGTCGACGGTGGTGTTCTGGGTGTCGTTGATGTCGCCGATCCAGCCCTTGTGGCTCTCGGCGGAATCCACGCTCAGGGCGATGGTTTTGACGTTGCGCTTCTCCCACTCGGGGCGCAGGCGGGCCACTTCACCGAGTTCGGTGGTGCAGACAGGGGTGTAGTCGGCGGGGTGGGAGAAGAGCACCACCCAGCTGTCACCCGCGAAGTCGTAGAGATTGATGGGGCCGAGCTGGGAGTCCTGGGTGAAATCGGGAACGGTGTCGCCGAGTTGCAGCGCCATGGCGGAGGTAGATCAACGCTTTGATGTTGGCACAGGGCCATCTGCGCCGCTGGCCGGCGGCCAGCGGCGCAGATGGCGGCGCAGGTTCTGCAGTCCCAGATCGGCGGTGGCGGAGATGAAGAGGATCCCCGGCACCAGCGCCTCGGCCCGATCCAGCTCGCTGGCGGGGCAGCGGTCGATCTGGTTGCCGATCACCTGGCGTGGCAGGGTCGCTCCGAGCTGGTCGAGCAGGACGTTCACGCTCTGCAGCTGCTCGGGCCAGGCGGGATCGCTGAGGTCCACCACCAGCAGCAGGCCGTCGGCCTCCAGGGCCTCTTCCAGGGTGGATCGGAAGGCTTCCACCAACGGGGGAGGCAGGTCGTCGAGGAAGCCGACGGTGTCGGTGAGGAGCAGCGGCTGCTCCCGTTCGCTGCCTGGAGCCATCGGCGCCTCCGCCCATCCCTCTCCTAGGGGATCCAGGCCGAGGGAAGCCTCGCCGCCGGCGGCCTCCGCGCTGGTGCCCCCTCGACCCTCGCCAGAGCCGCTCAGCCGCACTCTCCGGGTGGTGGGATCCAGGGTGGCGAACAGCCGGTTTTCCGCCAGCACCCCCTCGCCTTCCCTGGCGCCACTGAGGGCATTGAGCAGGGAGCTCTTGCCGGCGTTGGTGTACCCCACCAAGGCCAGGCGCCGCTGGCCGCGGCGGCCCTGGCGCAGCCGGGCCCGGTGCTCCCCGAGTTCGCGAACGTCGCGCTGCAGCCGCTCGATGCGCCGGGCGATGGCCCGCCGATCCTTCTCAAGCTGGGTTTCACCAGGCCCGCGGGTGCCGATTCCCCCGCCCTGGCGCGAGAGGCTCAGACCCCGGCCGCTCAGCCGGGGCAGGCGGTAGCGAAGCTGGGCCAGTTCCACCTGCAGCCGGCCGGCGGCGCTGGCTGCCCGCTGGGCAAAGATGTCGAGGATCAGTTCACTGCGGTCGCTCACCGGCAGGTCCACGGTCCGCTCCATGTTGCGGGCCTGCACCGGCGTGAGCTCCCTGTCGGTGACCACAAGGGAGGCCCCGAGGCGCCGGGCTTCCAGGGCCGCCTCCCGCAGTTTGCCCTCCCCCCAGAGGACCGGTGTCGCACCACTGGAGCGGCGCTGGCCCACCACCCCCACCGGCTCGGCCCCGGCGCTGCGCACCAGGCCTTCCAGTTCGGCGAGCCGACGACCATCCCGGCTCGCCACGCCGCTGGTCAGCACCAGAAGCAGCACCCGCTCGGCCCCCGCCGCCGGGCGGGCGGGCGCCCCGACGGGGGATCCGCTGCTGGCGCCGCTGGCGGCCGGAGCCACCGCCGGTTCGCCTAGGGCGTTGGGGTCCCGGTCGCAGAGGTCCCTGAGATCACCCTGCTGCTCCTGCTGCCAGGCCTCCTCGCCGCTGGGCTGCGGCGTGAGCAGGGCCGCGGGCCAGCGGCCCCCCATGCCGGCCTGGGGTGGAAAGCGCAGCCAGAGCCGGGGCGCCAGATCCAGGCCCACCAGCGCCTCGCGGGCCCCGGGCCTGAGCGGTGGCTGGCGGGCGGAGCCGCAACAGGTGAACAGCCGCAGGTCACTGCCCTGGCGCCGGCTGGATCCGGGAAGTTTCTCCAGCAGGCGCCCTGAGGCCTCCAGATCCCCGATCCAGAGCAATCGGCAGAGCCCCCGTCCGTCCACCACCAATGTGAGCGGTTCCTCCAGCCGCTCCGCTTCGCTGCCGAGGCGCTGGAGCGTGAGCAGGTCGGCCACCGCATCGGCGGGATGGCGGCGGTGGCAGATCTGGTCGAGCCGGCGCCGCTCGGCCGGCCGCAGACCCGCCGTTCTGCCGGCCACCACGGATTGTTTCATCGAGGACCAGCCGCAGCGGGGGTCATGGGCGCAGGGCCGTGAGCCAGCCGGCGGCCGCCTTCAGCTGAAGGGAGAGCCTGGGCAGGCGGGCCAGATAGGCCAGGCGCCGCACCTGGAAGGCTGCCGGCCCGGCCAGGGTGAGGCCGGAGCCGGTGACGGTGGCTTCCCCAAGGCCCAGGCTCAGCATCTCGCCGAGGTCGTTCCAGCGGAACTCCCGCAGGGGCTCGTCCCCTAGCGAGCGGAGCAGGTTGGACGCCACCACCGGCGCCTGCTGGAAGGCCACCTGGGCGCTGGTGGGCAGGAATCCCGGCTCGGCCGGTTCGATCTGGGGCACGGCGGCCAGGTCACCGACCACGAACACGTCGTCGCGGCCTCGCAGGCGCAGGTCGGGCTCACAGAGCAGCCGGCCGCGGCCATCGGCCATCACCTCCGGACTGATCCGGGGGGGGCGGCAGCGCTGCCCGGCGGTCCAGACCACACCCTGCACCGCCAGCACCTCCTGATCCCCCTCCGGCAACCGCCGCAGGACCAGTTGGTCGCTGCCCACCTCCATCACCTGGGTGCGGGTGCGGACCCGCACATCGCGCCGTTGCAGGCTGAGCTGCGCCTGCTCACGGTTGAAGGCGCGGGAGCCAGGCAACAGGCACTCCCCCTGCTCGATCAGTTCCAGCACCGCTTTGCCGCCGATCAGGTCGGCGAGCTTGCAGGCCAGTTCCACGCCGCTCGGGCCGCCGCCCACCACCGCCAGGCGCTGCAGGGGACGGCCCGATTGGCTCAGGTGGTGCACCAGCTGTTGCAGCCGCTGCACATCCGCCAGGCTGCGGAAGCTGAGGCTGTGTGCGTCCGCACCAGGCACGCCGAAGGTGTCGGTGCTTGCGCCGGTGGCCAGCACAAGGCGCTGCCAGGGGATGCGTCGGCCGGCCTCGGTATGGAGGCAATGGGCCGCCAGGTCGACCTGCAGCACCCGGTCCTGCAGCCAGGCCACTCCTCGGCCGGCCAGAAGGCTGTCGTAGCGGGGGGCGATTTCCCAGCTCTGCAGTTCGCCGCTGAGCAGTTCGTAGAGGAGCGGCAGGAAAAGAAAACGGTCCTGCGGCTCCACCAGCAGCACCGGCGGGTGGTGGCGTTCCGCCGCCAGGGCCAGGGCTGTGTAGAGGCCCCCGAAGCCTCCGCCCACGATCACCACCGCACCGGCCACCCCCGCTTGGTTCGCCGCCAGCTGGTCCGGGTCGGGGCCGGTGGCGGATCCGTTGGGGCCGGCCGGGGAGGGGTCGATGGAAGAGGAGCCTGGGCGATCCATGGACCAAACCCTACCCAGGGTCTGCCCTCAAGGGTGATGATGGCAGCCATGCCAATGCCCCTGTCCACGGGAACGCCCCTGGCTGTCAGCCCCGAGACCATCGGCCTGCCTTCAGCCGCTCCCTTGCCCCTCGCTGTCGGCGGCGCGGTGGTCGATCCGGAAGCCAGCTGTGCACGGCTGGAACCTCTCGATGCTCCCGCCCGGCTGGACTGGGCCCTCCAGACGTTTGGACCGGGCCTGGCCCTCACCACCAGCTTCGGCATCCAGTCGGCCGTGCTGTTGCACATGGTGAGCGAGCTCGCCCAGCGCAGCGGGGTTCGGGTTCCGGTGATCTGGGTGGACACGGGCTACCTTCCGCCGGAGACCTACCGCTATGCCGAGCAGCTCCGCGCCCTGCTCGGCTTCGACCTGAGGGTGGCCCAGGCCGCCATGAGCCCGGCCCGCATGGAGGCGCTGCACGGGCGGCTGTGGGAGAGCGGCACCCTCGAGGACCTGGAGCTTTACAACCGCCTCCGCAAAGTGGAGCCCCTGGATGGCGCGTTCCGCGAGCTGGGGGTGAGCTGCTGGGCCAGCGGGGTGCGCGGCAGCCAGACCGACCACCGCCGGGCCATGGCCCCCCTGCAGGCGGTGCGGGGGCTGTGGTCGCTGCGGCCGCTGCTCAGCTGGAGCCGCAAGGAGGTGTTCTATTACATGGAACACCACGATCTCCCCCAGCATCCGCTGTTCGAGCAGGGCTATTCCACCGTGGGCGACTGGCACACCAGCGCCCCCGACGATGGCACCACCAGCGGCCGGGCCACCCGCTTCGGTGGGCTCAAGCAGGAGTGCGGCATCCACATGCCCGGATTGATGGGTGAGGGCATCTGAGGCTCCAGGGGACCCGCCGGCAGCGGTCGGGGAGGCGCGCTGGCTGCTGATTGGCAACAGCCGCTGGCATTGGGCCGCTCCGCCGGTCTCTCCCGGAGGATCCCTGAGGATGTGGCATGACCAACCCGTGGGCGGCGAGCGATCGCCGTGGGCCGGGGGGGGCGCCGAGCCGGCCGGCCCACCCTTCGTTTCCGGCTCGGGTGCCACGGGGGCAGACCCGCGGGCCCGGGCCTGCGGCCTCCTGCTGGGCTGGGCGGCGGTGGGAGCGGTGCCCGAGAGCGCTCGCCTGCCGGCCGAGGCCAGGCTCCAGCTGGCGGAGGTGCCGCTGGAGGGGGCTCCGCCCTGGCTGGGGATTGATCGGGCCCTGGCGGGCTGGTGGGGCTGGCGGTTGGCGGCCGGGCCTGTGCTGGTGGCCGATGCGGGCACGGTGCTGAGCTTCACCCGGGTGGACCGGGCGGGCCGGTTCGCCGGGGGCCGCCTGCTGGCCGGCGTCGCCCTGCAGCTGCGGGCCATGGCCGGCGGAACGGCCCACCTACCGGCCTTCGAGGCACCTGCCTTGCCGACGGAACCAGCTCCCCCATGGCCCCACGACACAGCAAGCGCGATGCACTCCGGAGTGCTGCGGGGCCTCGCGGCCGCCATCGCCGCGGCGGTGCTGGAGGCGCGGCGCGAGGAGCCCAACTGCCGCCTGTTGCTCACCGGTGGCGATGGCGGTGCCCTGGGCTCCCTGCTGGATCCGGCGCTGGCGGTGGAGCACCGGCCCCACCTCTGCCTGGAGGCTCTGGCGGCCCTGCGGCCAGCGGGCGATCAGCCCAGACCGAGGTCGGAGAGGATCTGATCAGCCATGGTTTCGGCCTTCACCTTCTCGTAGACCAGCTCGATCTTGCCTTCGGCGTCGATCACGAAGGTCTGGCGGAGCATGCCCATGTACTCGTTGCCCATGAACTTCTTCAGGCCGTAGCTGTGGTAAGCCGTGGCCACCGGGCAGGGTTCGGCGTCGCTGAGCAGGGTGAAGGGAAGGGAATACTTCGCGATGAACTTGCCATGGCTGGCGGCGTCGTCCTTGCTGATGCCCAGCACCCGGAAGCCCTGGCTTTCGATCTCAGCCCAGCGGTCGCGGAAGTTGCAGGCCTCCTTGGTGCAGCCTGGGGTGTCGTCCTTCGGATAGAAGTAGATCACCACGCGCTGGCCTCGCAGCGCCGAGAGGGTCACCGGGTTGCCGTCCTGGTCGGGCAGGGTGAAGTCGGGGGCGGCGTCGCCGATCGCAAGGCCCATGGGTGCAAGGCGTTCAGGGACGCCGAGCCTAGGTGGAGTTCGGGGCGGGAATCGGCTCAGTTGCCCCTGCAGCCGCACCATCCGGCAGCTTGCATCCAGAGGCGTCGGCTCAGGGCGTTGGAGGGGCCTCAGCCTTTCGCCTGGCCTTCCGTTCCCTCATTGCGGTGTTGGTGGCCCTCGCCGTCCCCGGCGCCGGGCTCTCCAGCCGGCTGCTCAACAACCGGTGGCCCATCGGCTGGGGCAGGGCGATTCCGAGCTGCCCGCGGAACAGGCCTTCCAGGTCGGCGGCGCGCTGGGGGGCCAGCCCCTCCACCAGCACCTGGCGGAAGGCCGCCCCCGCCCCGAACCAGCGATCCAGAAGCGCTGTGTCCAGCCGCAGCTCCAGCGTTTCCTCCCAGGCCTCCTCGCTGACCTGCCAGCCCAGCTCCTTCAGTTCCCCCCGCACCGCCGCGCTTCGCCCTCCGCCAATGCCGTTCCCTTCGCCCTGCCCATGGCGGGTTCCCGTGGCCCCTTCAAGCCAGGCCTGTTCCAGGGGAACCGCCGCTTCCAGCAGCCGGCGGGCGGCGCTGGGGGGCGGCTCCAGGCTTCTTCCGGCCAGGGCCGCCAACAGGCTGCCGGCCGGACCGAGCCTTGGGCTGCTGAACAGCCAGCGCCCCTGGGCGCCAGGAGCCGCGAGGGCGGTGATCCGCTCAAGCCAGGCCCGCCGTTGATCGGCCGCGAGCCCGCGGAAGGGCTGGCGGGCGGCGATCCATTCGAAGGCCATCCCCGGCTCCAGGGCGGCCGCCAAGCCGGCAGGATCTTCCAGGGCGATCTCCAGCAGCCGCGGACGCCGCAGCGCATCGAGCACCTGCAGCTGGGCCTCCAGCCGCTGCCGTTCCTCGGCGCCCGCCACGCTGATCACCACCTCCCCCTCGCGGGCGCCATGGAGCGGATCAAGGGCCCAGAGCAGGGAGTGGGCCTCCAACACCAGCACCCGGTCGAGCCGGTTGATCGGGGCGTCGTGCCAGAAACGGCGGCGCAGCTGGTCGAGGCGCTCCCCTTCAGCGGCGGCCTGGCGCTGCAGCCAGCGCTCCAGCAGGGGATCCTCAGGGGCGCTGCTGAGCAGGTCCGGGCGATCGAGGGCGGTTTCGGCCGCGGCGGCCAGCTGGGCGGCCCGGCGTTGCTGCAGCCGCTCCCGCCGCTCCCCCTCCCAGCCCAGGTGGCCCGGCTGCCAGAACACCTGGCCCTGGAGCGAACCGGGCAGGTACTGCTGGGCCACCCAGTGCTCGGCGTAGGCGTGGGGGTAGCGGTAGCCCACGCCATCACCGAAGGCGGCGCCATCGCGGTTGGCATCGCGCAGATGGGAGGGCACCTCCTGGCGCCGCGCCTGCCGCACCGTCTTCACCGCGTCGAAGAAGCCGAGGCTGCTGTTGCTCTTCTCGGTGCCGGCCAGATACAGGGCGGCGTGGGCCAGGGGGTACAGGCCCTCCGGCAGGCCGATGCGGTCGAAGGCGGCGGCGCAGGCCTCCACCACCACCATCGCCTGGGGATCGGCCAGGCCGATGTCCTCGCCGGCGGCGATCAGCATGCGGCGGAAGATGAAGCGTGGGTTCTCGCCGGCCTCCACCATGCGGGCCAGCCAGAAGAGGGCGGCATCGGGGTCGGAGCCCCGCAGCGACTTGATGAAGGCGCTGATCGTGTCGAAGTGGGCATCGCCCTGCTTGTCGTAGAGCACGGCCCGCTGCTGGATCGACTCCTCGGCGATCGCAAGGGTGATCTGGATCAGCCCGTCGCCATCGGCCGGGGTGGTCTCCACCGCCAGCTCCAGGGCATTGAGCAGGCTGCGGGCATCGCCGCTCGCCACGTCGAGCAGGTGGTCGGCGGCCTCGGGGCTGATCGCCACCTGCCGCTCGCCGAAGCCATGTTCCCTGTCGCTGAGGGCGCGCTCCAGCAGGCGGAGCAGATCCTCGGGTTCGAGGGGCTGGAGCCGGAACAGCCGCGAGCGGCTCACCAGGGCCTTGTTCACCTCGAAGAAGGGGTTCTCGGTGGTGGCGCCGATCAGGCTCACGGTGCCGTTCTCCACCCAGGGCAGCAGGGCGTCCTGCTGGGCGGTGTTGAAGCGGTGCACCTCATCGATGAACAGGATCGTGCGCAGGCCGTGGTGGGCCAGCCGCTCCCGGGCCGCCTCCACCTCGGCGCGCAGGTCCTTCACCCCCGCCAGCACGGCGTTGAGGCTGCTGAAGTGGGCGCGGGTGCTGCCGGCGATGATCCGCGCCAGGGTGGTCTTGCCGGTGCCCGGCGGGCCGTGCAGGATCAGATTCCCCACCCGGTCGGCGGCGATGGCGCGGCGCAGCAGGCGGCCGGGGCCGAGGATCGCCTCCTGACCCACAAAGTCGTCGAGGCTGCGGGGCCGCATCCGCTCCGCCAATGGGGCGATGCGGCGCAGGGTTTCCTCGCGGCGGTGGCTGAACAAATCGCTCACGGAGGTCCGCGCACGAGGGGCCATCCTGGCGCCGCTGGCAACCGGTGTCGGCGACCCCCGGGGGCCCGGGGGCCTGAAGCAGCGTGACTGCCGCATCGGCACGGACCTGCGGCGGCGGTACCGCATGGTGTTGCCGGCGGCGGCGCCGCTGGCGCGGCTGCAGCTCTGGCCGCTGCGCCGTTGAGGAACCGGGAGGGCTCGCCTATGGTCAGGCCCTGCCTTATCCGCTCTGTGCGCCTTCGTCGTTCTGCATCTCTGGCAGTGGGCCTGGCCTTGGCTGCTGGTCTGGCGGGTTGCACCGAGAGCCACACCCCGGCGCCCACGCCGCCCCAGGTGCAGCTGGTCAATCCCCGCACAATCAACACCCTCGATTCCGCCGACTACCAGAGCACCCTGGAGGCGATCCGTGAGGTGCGGCTCTCCTCTGAGATCGCCGGCCGCATCACCGCCATGCCGGTGTACGAGGGCCAGCCGGTGAAGCCGGGCCAGTTGCTCTTCACCCTTGATCAGGTGCAACAGCGGGCCACGGTGAACGCCGACGCCGCTGAGGCCCGCAAGAATCGCCTGAACGCCGAGCGCTACATCTTCCTCAACCAGCAGGGCGCCGTCTCCACCAAGGAGCGCGACTACTACGTGACCCAGGCCATCCAGAGCCGCGACAAGCTCAACGCCTCGGTGGCCACCCTTGCCTACAAGAACGTGGTGGCGCCGATCCCCGGTTATGTGGGCAACCTCAATTTCAAGCTGGGCGATGTGATCAAGCCTGGCGAGGTGGTGACCAGCGTGATCGACAACAGCCGCCTCTGGGTGCGGATCGATGTGCCCGGTGAGCTGGGCGACCGGGTGCGGCCGGGCCTGCCGGTGATCCTCAAGGGGCCCGATCCGCGGCGTCCGAAGGGGATGGGCCGTGTGATCTTCGTGGCCCCGGCCCTCGATAAGGAACGGCAGACCCTGCTGGTGAAGGCCGAGTTCAACAATCCCGATGGCTCGCTGCGCAACAACGAGCGGGTGAGTGCCACCTTGGTGTTCAACCAGCAGCAGGTGCTGGCGATTCCCCAGCAGGCGGTGCTGCTCCAGGCCGGCAAGCCCTTCGTGTTTCTGGCGGTGAGCGTGGATGAGGCCAAGAAGCGGCTGGGGCGGGCGATCGAGCCCGAACCCCTGCCCAATCTGCCGGTGGCGATTCAGGTGCCGGTGACCCTCGGCACCCTCCAGAACGGCGCCTATCCCGTGAAGGAGGGCATTACCGCCACCGACACCGTGGTGGTGGGCAACCTGGCCCAATTGCGCAGCGGCCTTTCGGTGCAGCCGGCCACGGCAATGCTGCAGTCTGGCCCGGGGATGCCGCCTCAGGGGGGTGCCACCTTGCCTCCGCCGGCTGCATCCCGGGCTGCCGCGCCGACCCCCGGGGCAACCAAGGCCCCATGAGTCTTTCCGATACCTTCATTCGCCGCCCCGTGCTCAGCACGGTGTGCAGCATCCTGATCCTGATGGCGGGCCTGATCAGCCTGCCGTTGCTGCCGATCGAGAACCTGCCCAACATCGCGCCGCCCACGGTGCAGGTGAGCGCCAACCTGCCGGGCGCCGATGCGCTCACGGTCGAGAGCGCCGTGACCGGGCCGCTGGAGTCGCAGATCAATGGGGCGCCGGGGATGGATTACATCACCTCCACCAGCACTGGGGAGGGCAATAGTCAGATCAATGTGTATTTCAAGGCGGGCACGGATCCGGATATTGATCAGGTGAACGTGCTCAACCGGGTGCAGACGGCCACCTCGCAATTGCCGCTCCAGGTGAATGCCCAGGGGGTGACGGTACAGCAGACGGCCAGCAGCTATCTGCTGGTGTACAACCTCACCTCCACCCAGGGCCAGTTCGACGACAACTACCTCAACGGTCTGCTGCAGCTGAACCTGATCTATCCGATCACCCGTGCCGAGGGTGTGGGCCAGGTGAACGTGTTCGGGGCCAGTAATCCGGCATTTCGGGTGTGGGTGGATCCCCTCAAGCTGGCTCGCTTCAACCTGAGCGTGGATGCGGTAGAGCAGGCGATCAAGTCCCAGAACCTGGTGGCGATCGCCGGCAGCATCGGCGGTCCCCCCTCTACCCCCAGCAATCGCACCACCTTCCCGCTGCTGGTGAACGGCAACCTCAAGACCGTTCAGGAATTCGAGGATGTGATCATCAGCAAAGGTCCCGATGGCGGCTTGATTCGCATTGGTGATGTGGGGCGAGCTGAATATGCCTTCCAGAACTTCAACCAAGCTGCGATCAATGCCCGCACCGGTTATCCGTGCGTGGGTTTCGGCGTGATCCAGTTGCCCGGCAGCAATGCGATCAGTACCGCCAAGGCGGTGGATGACGTGCTCACCCAGTTCCGCAGCACCCTGCCGCCGGGAGTGGTGCTGGAGAAGGTGTTCGACCAGACCGACTTCATCAATGCCTCGATCGCGGGAGCCCTTGATGCCCTGCGCGATGCGGTGGTGCTGGTGCTGCTGATCATCTTCCTGTTCCTGCAGGACTGGAAAGCCACGGCCGTGCCCGCCCTGGCCCTGCCGATCGCCCTATTGGGCGCGATGGTGTTCGTGAAGACCTTCGGCTTCTCGATCAACGAGCTCACCCTGCTCGGCATCATCCTGGCCACCGGCCTGGTGGTGGATGACGCCATCGTGGTGGTGGAGGCGGTGTCGGCCCGGATCGAAGAGGGCGACCGGCCCTTCCAAGCGGCCTCCAATGCGATGAAGGAACTCACCGGGGCGATCCTGGCCACGGCCCTGGTGCTGCTGGCGGTGTTCATTCCCGTCACCTTTTTCCCCGGTGCCACCGGCGTGATCTACCGCCAGTTCGCGCTCACGATCGTGTTCTCGATCATCGTGTCCACCTTCAATGCGATCAGCGGCAAGCCGTTGCAGTCGGCGTTGCTGCTCGGTGGTGGCAAGACGGAGCCCCGTGGCGTGCTCTGGACCGTGATCGGCGGAGTGTTCGGCGGCCTCTACGGAGCCCTGGCCGGCGGCTGGGTGGCTTCGCTGCTGCTGGGCGTGCTCGGGGCGGTGGTGGGCACCTACTTGATGCCGATCTTCACCGCCTTCAATGCCGGATTCGAGAAGCTCTCCCGCGCTTACGGCCGCATCCTCAAGCGGGTGATCAGCCTGCGCCGGCTGGTGGCCCTGGTGCTGCTCGGCGGCGTGGCCCTCACCGGCGTTGCCTTCGCTGCCATCCCCACGGGCTTTGTGCCCACCGAAGACCAGGGCTATGGCCTTGGAATCATCCAGCTGCCGCCCCAGGCCTCGATCGAGGCCACGATGGAGGTGGCCACCAAGGCCCAGGCGATCCTGGCCAAGGAACCAGAGATCATCTCCGGCGAGATCGTGGGCGGTGCCGGCTTCAATGGTGGGGCTCTCAACCAGGGCCTCTTCTTTTTCGGGCTCAAGCCGATCGATGAGCGGGGCGGCAAGGGCCAGTCGGCCCAGGAGATCATCGCCCGGCTCAACAAGCAATTCCATGACATCCCCGGCGCCCTGGTGATGGCCCAGTCGCCGGCGGCGGTGCCCGGCTTCAGCGCCCAGGGCGGCCTCTCGTTCCAGTTCAACGACCTCAGCAACGGCGGCTACAGCCCCACCGATCTGGGCCAGATGGCCGGCAAGCTGATCGGCACCGCCAAGGCCACCGGCAACTTCTACAACCTCTACTCCCAGTTCGTGAGCGATGCGCCGGTGTGGCGCCTCGATATCGACCGCGACCGTATGGCTTCGCTCAACATCGATTACAGCCAGGCGATGCAGGTGCTCGGCACCCTCAACGGCGGCAGCTTCATCAACCAGACCTACGAGCAGCAGCAATATCGCCAGGTTTATGTGCAGGCCGAGGGCGCCAGCCGTGATGTGGTGCAGTCGCTCAACAACCTCTATGTACCTGACCGCAGCGGCAAGCTGATTCCTCTCTCCAACGTGGTGAAGGCCCGCCTTGATAGCGAGCCGCCGATCATCAGCCACTTCAATCTCTATCGCAGCGTGCTGATCCAGGGGGTGGAGAACGTTGGGCGCAGCAGCGGTCAGGCGATCGACAGCCTGATGGCCACCTTCCGCCAGATGAGCTTCAGCAACATCGGCTCCGACTGGTCGGCGCTGACGCGCTCCGAGGTGCAGGCCGGCTCACTGGCGGCCTTGGTGTTTGCCCTGGGGATCGTGGTGGTGTATCTGGTGCTCTCAGCCCAGTACGGCAGCTACATCGATCCCCTGATCATCCTGATGACTGTGCCGCTGGCGATGCTCGGGGCGCTGTCCTTCCTGGTGATGCTCGGCCAGGTGAACAATGTTTATGCCCAGGTCGGTCTGGTGACCCTGATCGGGCTGGCGGCCAAGAACGGCATTCTGATCGTGGACCTGGCCAACCAGCGGATGGAGCGGGGCATGAGCGCCAGCGAGGCGGCGATCGGCGCCGCCAGCTCCCGCCTGCGCCCGATTCTGATGACCGCCATGGCGGCCCTGGCTGGTTTCTTCCCGCTGATGGTGGCCACCGGTGCCGGTGCCCTGAGCCAGCGCTCGCTTGGCGCCGTGATCTTCGGCGGCCTGCTGGTGGCCACCGTGCTCAGCCTGTTTGTGGTGCCGTCGTTCTATGTGCTGATGAAGCAACTGGAGGCCTCCTGGTTCCCCGCCAGCGCGAAGACGGAGCCGCTGCCGGGCGAAGCGGAAGCTCCGGCCGAATCCTCGGCAGGATGAGTTGATCAGCTGCGGGCCGTTGGTCCGTTTTCGCCATCTCCGCCCCTGAGCTGT
>Ga0209401_1001172_pt1 | contig 17519 bp, 18 predicted proteins | sample M_140807_MF_Meta_FD_187318 | JGI IMG/M metagenome (GOLD analysis project Ga0209401, IMG submission 187318) | Freshwater microbial communities from Lake Montjoie, Canada to study carbon cycling - M_140807_MF_MetaG (SPAdes) (version 2) | ecosystem: Environmental > Aquatic > Freshwater > Lake...
CGCAGGGAATCGCCGAAAGCGGCGAAGCTGTCGCCGGGCAGACCATTCACCTGGGTGAAGGCCAGCATCTCGGCCGCCACCTTCAGGCTCAGATCCACCGCCTGCAGGGTCTGGCTGGCGGGGGTCAGCACCGCCAGGCGCTTCACCAGGGGCAGGGCTCCCGCCACATTGGCCAGCACCCGCAGACCACCGGCGGCCTTCTGGGAGCGGTTCACGGCGTCGTAAAGACTGAGGGCCCGGCGGTAGCCCTCATGGCGGGCCCGGCTGAGTTCATCGGCGCGGGCACGCACCTGCTGCACCAGGTCGAGGTCATCGCTGCCCAGCACATCGGTGATCAGCGCCTCGGGACTGGTCTGGTTCTGCCAGCCCCCTGGCACGAGGGTGCTGATGCCCCTCAGGGCCAGCACGGTGAGATTGCGGCGGGGGAGACGCTCAAGGCGCTCCAGAACGGTGGCGCTCATGCGGCGGGCTCCAGGGCAGCGTTGGCGCGATTGAAGCGATTGAAGCGGGAAGGCTTGCGATTGGCGGCGGGCTGGGGGACCCGGGCCTGGGAAGGCTGGGGTGCCTGTCGCTGCAGGCCGGGACGTGGCAGGCGAAGCGGCGCCTGGTTTCCGGGAGGCAGTGACCCACGGCCCGAAGGGATCGCGGGTGCCTGCAGCGCCGCAGGGTTCAGCGCGGCCAGCGCCGAGAGGTCGAAAGCCCCGAGCAACTCATGGCGCTGCTGCACATCCAGTCCGCTCCCCTGGCCGATCACCTTCACCTGGAAGCGATCGGCCACCAGCAGCGCGCTGGCCTGGCTGCCCTGGTCCACCAGGGGCCAGGACTGCAAGCGCTCATCGGTGTGGATGAACTTGTTGCGGCTCGCCGGCGAACTGGCCACATCCGAAATCGAGAGCAGGGCACGAACCTCGGCTCCCTGCTTGAGACGGGCCTGGCTGAAACCGCGCTTCTCCTGGGTGAAGACCAGCTGTTCACCCGTCTGGGGCTTGGGGAACAGGCGATTGAAGAGCGTGCCGTTCACCACCTCTCGCGTGGCGATGTTGGCCACCGTGCCCCCGGGCAGCCAGGAGCGGAAGGGCAGAAAGAAGAATGCGCCAAGGAGCAGACCCGCGATCAACAGCAGGCCAATCCCCCAGCGCAGGGAGCGGGACATCGGTTCGTAGAAACGACTACCGACTTGATAGCAGCCAGACCGGGTTGTGGTGATGAGCCTCAACAGGCTGAAAGGCACTCTTCCCGCTTCCTGATAGCCAGCACCAGCGGGATGACTGACCAAGCTGAAGATCCCGGACCCACTCCCGAGCGGCTGCACCCGCGGCGCGACAGCAACCAGGCCTTCCCCACTCAGGCGCGGGGCTGATTCAGGCCAGATCCACCAACTGGAGGGAAAGATCCCACATCCGGCTGGCCGTTTCCGGGTTGCTGGCCTTGTCGGAAAGCTCCTGGCTGAACTGCTTGCCCCCCTTGCTTTGGCGATTGCCCCAACTCCAGTGGACCCCGGAAACGGCGAAGGCCGGATCGGCCACCACCTCGGCCACCCGCTCGCCAGCCAGGGCCTGGCTCACGTAGCCGCCGGTGATGTTCTTCTGGAACCAGGGGAAGATCGTGCGGAAGGCCGCCGGGGTGTTGCGAAACAGGGGGGTGTCGGCCACGCAACCCGGATACAAGGAGGTGAACACGATGCCGGTGTCGCCATGGAGGCGGCGATGCAGCTCCTGGGTGGTGATCATGTTGCAGAGCTTGCTGTCCTTGTAGGCCTTGCCGGGCTTGAAGCGCTTGGCATCAGCCATGGCGATCGGCGCCTTGAAGCCGGCGGCGAAGCCCGCCAGATCGCCCAGGTCGGCGGGGGCGGGGATGGGGATCTTGCCGCCCAGCTCCTTGGAGTTGGCGGTCACCGTGCCCAGGATCACCAGCCGGCGGGAGGGGTGGCTGGAGCGCTTGAGGTCGTCGAGCAGGAGATGAATCAGCAGGAAATGGCCCAGGTGGTTGGTGGCCATCGAAATCTCGTAGCCCTGGGGGGAGCGCTCTGGGTGCTTCAAGCGCGGCAGGTAGACGGCCGCGTTCACCACCACGGCATCCAGCGGCCGGCCGGTGGCATGGAAGGCCTGCACCAACTGGCGGACGCTGTCGAGGTCGCCGAGATCAACCTGAAGATGGGTGACGCGCTCGGAGGGGATGGCCAGGGCGGCCTGGGCCCGGCGGGCCTTATCGGTGTCGCGGCAGGCCATCACCACATGCCAGCCGCGGTCGGCCAGGGCCTTGGTGGCGAACAAGCCAACGCCGGAGGAGGCCCCGGTGATCAGCACCGTGCCAGGGGTGCCGGTTGGCACTGGGGGGGCCGTGGTGGACAGGGCAGCGGAAGCGGGAACCATGGGGTCAGGCAAAGAAAGGCGACCTAGGGGTGGGAGGACGACGGTGGGGTGAGCGGGGGCGGAGATTGCCAGACCACCCGCAAGCGGTTCGGGGCGATCCACTGGCTCTGTTCCCGAATCAGACGTTGCTCGCCCGCGACCATGAACAGCTGATCGAAGCGGGCACGGGCGCGGGCCAGGCGGGCTTTCTCAAGTTCCAGAACGGCCACGATCTCGCCATTGCGATCCATGCGCTGCTGGTAAGCCCCGGCCAGGCGCACCAGGCTCACACCGGCCACCGCTACCAGGCCGAGCTTGACCATCAGACCAATCACGCTGCAGACCAGCTCACGCCGTTCCTGGGTGATGGCGAGCAGATGGCCATCGGTTCCGAACACGGCGACTCCGCCGGGAGCCGCCGCCTGCGGCCGGGGGAGGGGATCCGGTGATCCGCCAAGGGGAGCGCTGAAGGGATCGGGCGCCGCCCAGAAACCAGGGCGACGGACCTGATCGGCTCTCCCAGGGCGCGGAGATGTTCCTTCGGAACGACGACCGCCGGAGCCGTGATCTCGGCCCTGACCGGCACGGCTGGCCTGGTCGGGAGGCCCGAAAGCCGGTACTGGCGCCGCCCGGAGCTCCCGCTCCTTCCGACCGGTGCTGGTCGCCCCGGATCGGCCGGAGGCCGTGGCGTTGGTGGACCGGGAGTTCAACTCACCGGCCCTCCGCCGCTGGGACCGCTTGCTGGTTTCAGCACCGCTCCCGGAGGGGAGGGTGGAACGGCTGGGCTGGCGGAAAGGAAGCACCGGCACGGAACGCAGTGGCGATCACCGCTTTTAGCAGTCCGCCCAGGGGTTGCCAAGGCGGCGCCGCAATCTTCAGGCCTTGTAGAGGCTGAAGGCCAGGCGAACGGCCAGAACGCCGGCATGGGCGGCCACCACCAGAGCGATGAGCACTTCGGTCTGGTTGATCATGGTCCGGCTGGGCAAATGCAACGGCACCATTCTTCCCGCTGGGCTCGCTACGGTCCACATCCAGCCCCTGCCCTGTCACAGCTCTTGATGGCCCCCACCGCTGCGGAGCCGCCGTCCCTGGCGCTTTCCATCTCCACCCGCCAAATCCGGGAGCTTGATCTCTCCCCCCTGGCGCCTCTGCAGGACGCCGGCGTGGAGTCGCTGGTGGCGATGGCCGGCCAGCTGGAACTGGAGCTGCACTGGCCCCGGGCCGACGATGATCCCCGCGAACTCTCGGAAGTGCCCGAGGTGCGCCTCTGGAGCCTGCGCGCCGATGCCCTCAACCCCTGGCTTCCCCTGGTGCTCGAACGCAGTCGCGGCACCCTCACCCGCCATGTGGCGATGCTGCTGCCCCACGCTTTCAGCCGCAGCGAGGGCATCCGCTTCGCCCCCGAGAGCCTGGACCTGTGGATCACCCACCGGCTCTTTTGGCTCGATGGCTGGTCGGGGGGGGCTGGGGTTCCCTGCCGCCAGGGTCTCGCCCAGATGGCGGCGGTGCTGGGATTCGAGCTGGATCCAATCTTTTGGTCCGCCACCGCCCCACCGGCCGACCTCTGATCCCCGTGCTGCAGCCCCTCAGGCCAGCCCCCCAGCCAAGCCCGCCAGAGTGGGCGATGGTGCGTTGGATCCCCACCCTCACCCTGCCGGGCCGCTGGCAGATGGCGATCGATGGCCAGCTCCTCGATCAGGCCCGTGCCAATCCCGAGGCCGGTGCGGTGCTTCGCCTCTATCGGTGGTCCCGGCCGACCCTGTCGCTGGGTTTTCACCAAAAGGTGGTGCCGTGCCACTGGCAGGAGCTGGCCAGCAGCGGAGCCATCGATCTGGTGCGACGGCCCAGTGGGGGGCGCGCCGTGCTCCATGGGGGCGACCTCTCCTATGCCCTGATCTGGCCGGCGGCCCCGGGCCCGAGGAAGAGCGTCTACGGCCGATGCTGCGGCTGGCTCTGCCGGGCCTTTGGCGAACTTGGCCTGCCGCTGCGACCCGGACGGAGCGCCCCAAGCCGGGACCGAAACAGCTGCTTCGCCACAAGCACCAGCGCCGATCTGGTCCACGCCGATGGCAGCAAGCGACTCGGCAGTGCCCAGCTCTGGCGGGGAGGCTGCCTGCTCCAACACGGAAGCATCCTACTCAACCCCCAGGCGGACCTCTGGGAGCACATCTTCCAAGAGGAGCCTCCGCAGCTGCCGCCCCTGGCGATCGGATCCGATGACTTCGAAGCCCTGCTGCTCCGTTCGGCAGCCCGCTGTCTGCCCCTAGACCGGGGTGGGGTGAACCTGGTTCGCAGGGATCTCAGCCTGGAGGAGTGGAGCAGGCTGGGGGCCACGGTCGAGCGGGCAACTCACCTTTAGGCGAATCGCGATCCAGGTTCAAGCACCCGAGGTTGGGGCCGGCGGAGATCCCTCGGCGGCCAGGGCATCAGGCAACTTCACCTCACCAGCGGCCAGCATCGAGCGGACCACTTGGGCAAGGGCCAGACCCAGTGGGTAGCCGTTCTGCTCCCGGGCCGTGGTCAGCAGCTGGCTGGGGAGGCGGAGGCCGATCCGCTTCAGCACGGCCTCCGCGACCTCGGGGCGTTCCAGCGTTCCTGAGGGAAGACCGGCAGGGCCGAGCACGAGGAGGCGGGGGCAGTTGGGCTGGTCCATCTGCAGCACCGCCTGCCAGAGGGGGGCCGATTCGGCGATGGATGGCAGATCGCCAAGAGGATGGAGGTGATCCCCAACCACTTCGCTGTCCCAGCGCTGCACGGCCAACTCCTGGAGAATGGAGGGATCGATGACCCCCCGCCAGCGCCCCTGGTCACACACGAGTAGCCAGTCCGCAAGGGGATCGACAGAGGCGGGCGCCCGGCTGGCAGCGGGCCGAGGCTCGGCAGCTCGTGCCGCATCGCGGGAAGCACCGGGGATGCTGCCGGGAGTGATCGGCTCAAGCCGGCTCAACTGACGCAGGGTGGTCGAGGCCTCAAGCACCCGGAATCGGCGGCGGCTCACATCCTTCACCCGGATGTCACGAAGCGCCTGCTGAACCTGAAGAACCTGGCTCTGGTTGCGGGCGGCCCCCAGGCCAAACCAACCGAGCAGCATCAGCCAGGCTCCGCTCAGGCCACCGCCGCGCAGCAGCAGCACGGATCCCAGACCGAGCGCGAGGAAGGAGAGGAAGCGGCCACAGCCATTGGCCACCACCAGGCCACGGCGCCGGCTGCCCGTGACCTGCCACACGAGGGCCTTCACCACCAGGCCGCCGTCGAGGGGCAAGCCGGGCAGAAGATTAAAGAGGGCTAGCACCAGGTTGAGCACGCCCAGCTGGGTGAGCATCTCGCCCAGCACCACAGACTGGTGGGCGGCTGGATGAACAGCGGCCAAGAGTGCGACAGCCAGCGCCAGGCTCACCAGCGGACCGGCCAAGGCGACAGCGAGAGCGCCGAGGGCCGTGGGACATTCGCGTTCGACGCTGGCGACGCCACCCAGCAGGAACAGGGTGATGCTGCGCACCTTCACGCCCTGGCTGAGGGCCACCAAAGCATGGCCTAGTTCGTGGAGCAGAACAGAAACGAACAGCAGCAGGGCCGTGGCCAGGGCCACCAACCAGAGACCGCCCTCGGGAAGGGTGGTGGCCAGGGTCAGGCGGTACTGCCGCTCAAAGGCCATGGTGGCCGCGAGCAGGATCAGAAACCAGGTCGGGTGGATGCGAAGAGGGATGCCTCGGACCCGGAACAGCTGCCAGCCCTCACCCACGGTTCTGCCTCGCACGCTGGTTAGCCATCGGATCGGAGCTTGCAGGAAGCCTGGAACATCAGAGAACCGGATGACCCGTAATGGCGCCCGCAAAAGGGCAAGAGATTGCCCAACCGGGACCTCGGCTGCCGGATCTTAGAAAGACTGCGAACCGGTTGGTCGTCATGGCGCCTCCCCTGCTGAAGATCTGTGGCCTGAGGGAGCCGGACCAGGCGGCAGCCGTGGCCGCACTGGGGGTGGATGCGGTGGGGGTGATCGGGGTGCCGAACTCTCCCCGCTGGCTGGAGCCGGGGCGCCGTCCAGCCCTTTTTGATGCCGTGGCCTCTGTCCGGAAGAATTGCCTGAGGGTCCTGGTGGTGGCGGATCCCGCCGGGGAGGATCTCCCCCTGCTGGAGCCAGGGGAAGGAGGGCACAACGTGGTGCAACTCCATGGCCATGAAACCGTGGAGCGATGCCTTGAGCTGCGGCAACGGCTGAGCGACGGTCTCCAGCTCTGGAAGGCGCTGCGCATCCGGGATCCCGCCGACCTGGATCAGGTCCACCGCTTCGCTCCGGTGGTGGATGCCCTGCTGCTGGATGCCTGGGTGAGCAACCAGCTGGGGGGAACCGGGCATCGCATTCCGGTGGAGTGGCTGCGGGAGTTCCGCTGCGGGCGACCCTGGTGGTTGGCGGGGGGCATCACCCCCGAGCGCATGAATGGCCTGCGGGGAGCAGTGAATCCCGATGGATTCGATGCTTCCAGCGGGGTGGAAGATGCCCCAGGCGTCAAGAATCTGGCGCGGGTGGAAGAGCTGGTGCGGGCGATGCATGACCACCGACCGCACCCAGGCGAGGCCGGTGGTAGGGATGCTCAGTAGCCGAGCACCGACTCCTGCTGCTTGACCAACTCAAAGAACTCGGCCTTGAGGTTGGGATCACGGCGGAAATCACCACGCACCACCGAATTAACCATGGTGGTCTGGGGTTCCTTCACACCACGCCATTTCATGCAGTAATGCTGGGCCTTCACCAAGATGGCCAGGCCCTCTGGTTCACAGAGGCGCTCAATCTCATCGGCCAAAATCAGAACGGCCTCCTCCTGGATGTGGGGTCTTGAGAAGACCCATTCCGCCACCCGGGAAAACTTGGAGAGGCCGATCACCCTGACGCCGGGCTTGATGCCGATCCAGCAGCTGCCGAGAATGGGAACCAGGTGGTGCGAACAGGCCGAGCGAACGGTGATCGGACCAACGGTATAAATTTCGTCGAGTTTCTTGACATTGGGGAAGGAGGCGATTTTCGGCTGCTCCTGATAACGGCCTTTGAAGACCTCATGCAGGTACATCCGCGCCACACGCTCAGCCGTTTCAGCGGTGTTGTGATCGTTTTCAATATCGATCACCAGGCTGCGCAGAAGCTCGCGAACCTTGTCGGTGACTTCAGCTTCAAGTTGATCCATCTCACCGTCCCGCAGATGGGCCGAGATGTTGTCGTTCGCCAGAAACGGAGCGTTGGCCTCCTGCAGGCGCTGACGAAGACGGGCACTGATCGGCAGTTGGGTCGCCGAACCGACGCTGGCCCCAAGGCCATTCGCGGGGGGAGCCGCCGGAACGGTCACGGCGGTGATCGATGTCGGGAACGTGGAGGTCATGGAGTATCCAGGGGGGGCCGGCTGCCGGCTTCAGGGGAAACCTCCATGGACGGAATGGAGGGCTGCTGCGCCGGGGACAGCAGGGCAGCGGCGGCCTGCTCGTGTTGAGCATGGCACGCCGATCGCAGCAACTGTTTACAGGTTCATGGGGCTAGAGCGGTGTGTTTTCCGAACCCCGGGTACGGTTCCCGCCCTAAACGCGATCGAGTGCCCGTTGGGCCCAGAACCATGCCATTGGCCATCGAGGCCGACAACAGGACGCAGGAGGTGGAGTCTCCGATCCGGCGGGGAGTCGTTGACAGGGTCCTGGTCCGATGGTCTGGCAGGGAGGATCGCGGCCCCAAAAGACCGGAAAGCAACGCTGAAACCTTAAGCAATTCGGGCGGGTTCCGTGGCGGCTGCGTCGAGGAAGCGGCCGATCTGCCGGAACTTGGCGTAGCGAAGCTCAATTCTTTCGGATTCGGAGAGGGCTCCGAGCTCGGCCAGATGGTGCTGGATGGCCTCCTTGAGGGTTGCCGCCGCCTGGAGGGGGGCCCAGTGATTGCCCCCGGAGGGCTCGGGCAGCACCGCATCGATCACCCCGAGCTGGAGCAAGTCGGGGCCAGTGATCTTGAGGGCTTCAGCAGCGACCGGTGCCTTGGCGGCATCCCGCCAGAGAATCGAGGCACAGGCCTCGGGACTGGCCACGGTGTAGACACTGTGCTCGAACATCAAGAGGCGATCGGCGACGCCGATGCCCAGGGCCCCTCCGGAGCCCCCTTCCCCGATCACCGTGGCGATGATCGGCACCCGCAGCCGGAACATCTCCCGCAGGTTCACCGCGATCGCCTCGCCCTGGCCCTGCTCCTCGGCCAACAGCCCCGCGTAGGCACCGGGGGTGTCGATGAAGCTGATGATCGGCAGCCGGAAACGATCGGCGTGCTCCATCAGGCGCAGCGCCTTGCGATACCCCCCGGGTGAGGCCATCCCAAAGTTGCGGGCCACGTTCTCCTTGGTGTCACGGCCCTTCTGGTGGCCCAGAAGCACCACGGACTGGTCGCCGATGCGCCCGACACCTCCCACGAGGGCCTTGTCGTCGGAACCGCGCCGATCGCCATGCAACTCGACCCAGGTATCGGTGATCAACTGGATGTAATCAAGGCAGCTCGGCCGCTGGGGGTGGCGCGCCACCTGGATCTTTTGGGCCGGCGTGAGGGAGCGGAAGATCTCATCGCGGCGCCGGGTGGCCAGGGTTTCGAGCTGGAGCAGCTGCTGGCTCACATCGACTTCGGAATCCCGGGCCAGCTGCCGGATCTGCTCGATCTGCTCCTCGAGCTCCACCAGGGGCTTCTCGAAATCCAGGAGGGCACGGCGGGCCATGGGCGTGGACAGGCTGAGGTTCAGGATCGCAGGTGATGGATCCGGGGAGGCTGGGGCTGGGAATCAGGCGGTCACGAGGGTGCCTGGCTGAACCGCATCGAGCGCAAGGGCCCGGAAGCCGTGGCGCAGGGAGGCTTCACCGATGCGATCCATGTTGGCCAGGGAGATGTTGTTGCGGCCCCAGCTGAAGTTGGTGTGGATTCCTTCGAATTCCAGCAGCATGGCTTCCGCGAAACAGGCAAACAACTGGCGGCGGGGATTGGCCATGTCAGCCACCTCCATCATCTGCCATCCCAGATCCTGCCAAAACTCCACGATGCCTCCCTTGATTACATGCACCCCGTCGCCCGCGAAACGGGAATCAAGATTCTTGGGGTAGCCACCGTCAATCATCAGGCAAGGCCTGGGCAGCAGGTCGGCATCGATGCTGAGGCCCTCCGGAAGACTCGCCACCCAGACCACCACATCCGCCTCGGCCAGTGCATCGTTGAGCTCCAGCACGCGACCAGAACCCAACTCCGCTTGGAGATCCAGCAGGGGCTGGGGCCTGCGGGCGACCAACAACAGTTCCCCAACCCCCTGGCGCTGCAGCCAGCGGCACACCGCACTGCCGATGTCGCCGCTGGCACCCACCACCGCCACCTTGGCGCGGCCCAGGTCGATGCCCAGTCGGGGTGCGTTGTGCGCCACCTGCTGGGCGATCACCCAGGCTGTGTGGGTGTTGCCGGTGGTGAACCGCTCCCACTCCAACTTGGTATTGCGGATCTGCTGCTCCTTGAGCAGGTTGAGATTCTCGAAAATGATCGACGTAAACCCGCCTAGGGCCGTGATCGCAATGTCGTTCTTCTGGGCCAGCTCCATGGCGCTGAGCACCTTGCGCTTGGCCGTCTTGAAGCGGCTCAGCATTTCCGGCACGAACACCGAATCGATGTAGGCCCCCTCAATCACCTGGCCTGTAGGGCTGGTCACCGTGACCGTTTCAACCAGTTGCGGCGGGGCGACACACCACATCTCGAAATCGCCCTCGGCGTACTCCGGATAGCCGAGTCTGGCCGCCTCGGATCGCGCGGCATCAAGGCTGGTGGAGTGACCGATCAGGCCAAACATGACGATCGAAACCCTTGGGGATGGGAACCGCCGGACCAGGCAGAAGGCCCATCCTGCCATGGTTCACGGCCGCTCACCCCAGCAGAGCTGCCGTGGCCATCCGGGCGATCTCACGGGAGGTGAAGCCGATCTCGATGAGCACCTCCTGATAAGAGGTCATGAAGTCGGCCATCAGGTCCTCCTTGTCCATCTGAAGCACGCCGGCGTCGTCGGCCACCTGCTCCAGCATCCGCCGCACATGGGGAAGGTTGGCCCGGTTGGCCTCTTCCAACTCCTGACGGGCTGCCTCAAGGTTGGCCTTGAGCCACTCCTGTCCGTAGTTGAGGTGGGTGTATTCGTCCTGCACCACGCCCTCGGTGATCTTGCGGGCGAAGGGATCGGCCACCGGGATATAGATGTGATAAGCCGCGATGGCGAAGGCCTCAATCAAGATCGACTGAATCAGCAGGCAGGTGACCAGTTTGCCCTCGGCGAGTCCCTGCTGGAAGTTGTCACGGAGCGGAGTGAAGAAGGCGCGGGCGAACGGCATGTCGGCCTCAACGCCAAGGTTGGCGGCGCAGGCGGTGAAGCCCTTTTTGTGCTTCATTTCCATCCGGGCCAGCCGGGCCAGTTCGTCGGCCTGATCGGGCATCAGAGTGGCGAGGGATAGGTAGTTGTCGTGGGCTTCCTGTTCGCCCTCGATCACGATGGCATTGATGCGGCTGTAGGCATCCTTGTAGCTCTCGCTGCTGAAGTCGGGAAGGGAGGCTTCGGCCGTTGAGCCGCCACCGCTGCCCAGCCCGATCGACGCCGCGGGATTCGTGGACAGATCCGACAGGGAAACCGCCATGGAGGGCCTTTCGCGCATTTAACCGCCGACTGTAATCAACTCCGCCGGGTTCCCGGTGGCCAGTTGCTGTTCAGCAGGGAATGAAACCGGCGCCGCCATCCCTCCACCAACGCCTCAAACAGTTCCTTCCCCAGTTCGGCGGAGGCGCCGGCGGGATCGCCGATCACGCCAGAGGTGCTGAGCTCGCTGGTCAGCCAGGCGCAGGGGGCCTGGCCCTCCAGGCTCCAACCCTCCGGTGGCTCCTGGCAAGTTCCGTCAGCCTGACGCCCGGGACCGACCAGGTTCTCCGCCAGGTGAAGCATCAGGCTCGTCTCGGCCAGACCCGCATGCAGCCCCAGCTGGCGCTCCGGTTCGGGAATCCGCTGGGAGATCCCTTCCGGTCCTCGCCAGAGGAAACAGGGCAGCACCGCAAGGGCCGGCTGGGCCGCGTGGAGCTGGCGGGCCGCCACCTCCAACAGGGCGATCTGTCCGCCATGGCCATTAAGGAGCACCAGCCGCTGGAAGCCCGCCGCCGCCAGGTCAGTGCCCACCGCGAGCACCAGGTCCAGCAGCAACTGGGGCGGCAGGCTGAGGGTGCCGGCAAAGCCGCGGTGCTCGTGGGAGAAGCCGAGGCTCTGGGTGGGCAGTTGCCAGATGGGCAACGCGTCGGGAAGCCGCTCCAGCACCGCGGTGCAGACCCGCTCGGCGAAAATGGCATCGGTGCCGAGGGGAAGGTGGGGGCCGTGCTGCTCGATCGCCCCAAAGGGCCACACCACCGTGCTGCCTGGCCTTGCGGCCCCCTGAACCACCTCGGGCCAGCTGAGCTGGCTGAGCAGGCGCCGGCGCCCCTGGTCCTGGTCCTGGTCCTGACCGTGGACATTTTGATCGGGTGAGGTCATGGCGGGGGCTTCGGACGGTGACCTGGCAGGGATTGGGAACGCGGTGCACCCGGCCGATGGTCCAGGGGGGATCCCTACAGTGTGGGATCGCAGAACGCTCAAGTTCATGGCCGGATCCGGCACCCCCCCGCCGCGTCAACCCCGGACCCCTGCCCAACCGCCCGGCGGGCAGGCGGTCTCACCACCACGCAAGCCCCCCCAGGTGGTGTTGATCCGCAAGGAAGAAGCAGCGCCGCCCGCCGCACCATCGGCCGAGTTGGTCGCCCCGGCCGGCCGCGCTGCCGCCCCCACCGCCGATGCGCCGCAGGCTCCCAGCCGACCAGCGCCCCCCGCCCCGGCGGGGCAAGCGCCCCAGGGCCGCTCCGATGACGAACTCTTTGATCTCGGGGGCCTCGAGGGCATGACGATGGCTGACCTGCTCGGGCCGGAACCCGGCCGGGGCCGGGCCAGCGTCGAGCGCAAGGCGGCACCGGCCGCCACCCAAACCGCGGTGAGCCGCACCGTGGATGATTTCGATTTCGATGAGGAAGCCTTCCTGGCTGCCCTCGACGAGAACGAGCCGGTGGGCACCACCGGGGAGGTGGTGAGCGGCACGGTCGTGGGCGTGGAGAGCGATGGGGTGTATGTGGATATCGGTGGCAAGGCGCCGGGCTTCATGCCCAAGAAGGAGGCTGGCCTAGGGGTGATCACCAACCTCAAGGAGCGCTTCCCTCGCGGTCTGCAGGTGGAAGTGCTCGTGACCCGCGAGCAGAACGCCGACGGCATGGTGACCATCAGCGCCCGGGCCCTGGCTTTGCGCCAGAGCTGGGAGAAGGTGCGTCAGCTTGAGAAGGACGGCAAGGTGGCGCAGGTTCTGGTCAACGGCTTCAACCGTGGCGGTGTGACCTGTGACCTCGAGGGTCTGCGGGGCTTCATCCCCCGCTCCCAGCTCCTCGATGGGGAGAACCACGAAGCCTTGGTGGGCAAGACCCTCGGGGTGAGCTTTCTCGAGGTCAATCCCGAAACCCGCAAGCTGGTGCTCTCCGAACGCAGGGCCTCCACGGCTGCGCGCTTCGGGGAACTGGAGGTGGGCCAGCTGGTGGAGGGCCAAGTGGCCGCCATCAAGCCCTATGGCTTCTTCGTGGACCTCGGGGGCGTGAGCGGCCTGCTCCACCAGAGCTCGATCACCGGCGGCGCCCTGCGGGATCTGCGGGAGGCCTTCGAGCCCGGGGAACGGATCAAAGCCCTGATCACCTCCCTGGATCCGGGCCGGGGGCGCATCGCCCTCAACACCGCCCTGCTGGAGGGACAACCCGGAGAACTCCTGATCGCCAAGGCCACGGTGATGGCCGAAGCCAGCGACCGGGCGAATCGGGCCCGGTCGCTGCTGCGACAGCAAGAACAGGAGGCGTGATGAGGAGAGATGGAACGAGCCCGGGGATGAACGCCATGGCGGGACCGGCAGCCGCATGAACGCCGAACAACCCGACAGCCCCGGTTCCGGTTCGGCCGGCCCCGGGGCGGCCCGCGTGGCTTGCGCCCCAGGCGGCCATCCCGATTGGGAGCTCGATTTCTATTCAAGGCCGGTGCTCGAGGCCGATGGCCGCAAGCGATGGGAGCTGCTGATCTGCTCCACCCCGCCACCTGCCGTCGCCGGCGGGGCCCCAGCCCCCTTCCGCTGGCTGAGGGTGTGCCCGGCCAGCAGCGTCAATTCCCTGTGGCTCAGGGAGGCGATCGAAGCGGCCCTGGCGGAAGCCCAGAGCCAGGGCTTCGGGCGGCCGCGACGCCTGCGCTGCTGGCGGGGATCGATGCGCACGATGGTGCAGAGGGCTGCTGAGGCACTCCAGCTGGAACTGGTGCCCAGCCGCCGCTGCTACGCCCTGGTGGAATGGCTGCGGCAGCGGGAGACGGAGGTCTATCCCACCGAGCCCGGAGCCCTTGTGGGCCCCCTGGCGCCAGCACCGGCTCCGATCCGGGGCGTTCCTGTGCCCCTACCGGAGGTCGCCCGCGGTGATCGCTGGGCCTGGGCCACCTTGCCGGTGGCAGCCCTGGCGGAAGCCGCCGAATGGGGCGCCGGATTCGCCGGGCTGATCCAGCTTCCTTCCGGCCTGGAGCCGGAGGCGGCGGTTCCGGGCATCCGCCTGTTCAGTCGCCACCGGGCCCTGGCCATCGCGGGGTGGGTGGCGGGCCTGGAGCCCGTGCGGCTGGAGGTGGAGGGAAATCAGTTGGTGCTGGAGGCCGGCCTGGAGGATCGCTGGCTGCTCACCACCCTGCCCGGAGAGGAAGCCCGGGTGGCCCTGGAGGCCTTCGAAACGGCCCGGGCCAAGGCTGGTGGCCTGCAGTTTCTGGCGGTGCAGTCCGAGGAACAGGAGCAACTCCTGGAGGGCTTCTGGCTGCTGCGCGATCTTCCCGATGCCTGAAAACCTGCGCATCGAATCCCATGGCTGAAGCCCTCGACCCACCCTTTAATCGCCCCGACCGAGGCTTCAACGACCTGCCGGGCTGGACCTGGGTGGGGACCTACGGGGGCTACTACCTCCAAGCGGATCGGCTGGGGGAGTTCGAGCACGGCTTTTTCACCCGGCAGTGGCAGGGGCGCGGGCCGGAAGAGCTGGCCGGCGCCATCAGTGGCGGCATCACGGTGCACCGGCCCCGCCAAATCCACAGCGCCAACGTGCTTCCAGCCAGCGAAGCCCGTGGGGAACCCTGGCCCGATGCGGATGGGCTCGTGAGTGACGGGGCCGGCCAGAGCCTGTGGGTCTGTGGAGCCGACTGCACGCCGGTGCTGATCGCCGATCCCGCGACGGGCCGCGTCGGGGCCTGCCACGCTGGCTGGCGGGGGGTGGCCGGCCGCATCCTGCCCGGCGCCCTCACCCTGATGGAGATGGCAGGCTCCCGGCGGGCTGATCTGCTGGTGGCCCTCGGACCGGCGGTGAGCGGAGCCAGCTATCAGGTGCAACGCCCGGTGAGTTTGGAGGTGGCGCAATCGCTCCGTCCGGAGGGAGGAGGCGACGCCGATGCCGCCCTGGAGGATCTGCGGGCCTGCGGGGCTCTGCTGGAGGATTCTGATCCCGGCCACGACCGGCTGGACATCCGAGCGGCAGCAAGGGCCCAACTGATCCACGCGGGGGTGGATCCGGCTCGAATCGAGGTCTGCCCGCTCTGCACCGTGGAGGAATCGCTCCTGTTCCATTCCTGGAGACGCGACCGCATCAAGGCGGTTCAGTGGAGTGGAATCGTTTCCCAGTGTTGAAGACAAAGCCGTAAGCCACCGGCCTCGAAGCCAGAGGGGTGGGTGAACGCGTTTCGCCGATCACCGAGCCGGAAGCCAGCTTCAGAACAACGACCGCTTCTACGACGTGTCGCGCACCCTCGACCTGCTGCTGACCGGCGGCGCCAGCGGTGACCGCCTCGACTTCGACACCCTGACCGAGATCACTGGCGACGTCATCACCGACTTCGAGGCGGCCACCGACGTCATCGACCTGTCGACCATCGACGCCAACGCGGTGACCGCCCTATCCAGCGACTTCGTCCGCTGAGGTCACCCACCCCGAAACGCCTCGTCAGGGCGTTCCTTGGCCCCGCCCTACGGCGGGGCTTTTTCGTCTTCAAACGCTCGATGCCCGATCGGCCATGACGCGACACGCAGCCCGCCGCCAGCGCGCTTCACCAGCGGCCTTCATCCCGTCTGGGGCCGGTTCAGTGGCGTGCAATCGTTGCCCAGGTTTGAAGAGAACGACGTAAGCCACTCCCCTCACTGCCAGAGGATCCGGTGAACACGTTTCGAACACCACCGAGCGGGAAGCCGAGCCGCACGAATGGTCCTGCGGTCAAGCATCAGGATCAAAGCTCCTAGTAGCAGCTGAGCCGGGTTCGCGCTTCTGCACCTGAGGGAATTTGGGAAGGCTTGGAGCTTCTTTCAAGCGAACAATTCGCCCAAGGCAGGACTTGCCGGATCGGCCCGTTGTGAGTGATTATGCAGCAGTTGCATTTTTCAGATCATGCTCACCGGAGCCGACCTCCTCGCCAAGGTCAAAGAACTGGGTGATGTCAGCAAGTCCGACCTTGTGCGGGCCTGCGGTTACGTCTCCACCAAGAAGGACGGCACCGAGCGTCTCAACTTCACGGCCTTCTACGAGTCGTTGCTGAACGCCAAGGGCGTTGACTTCGGTACCACGCCGAAAGCTGGTAAAGCAGGACGCAAGCTGAGCTTTAACACCAAGGTGCAGTTCAACGGCAACCTGATGGTGGGCAAGGCCTACACCGCCATGCTGGACCTCAAGCCGGGCGATGAGTTTGAAATCAAGCTTGGCCGCAAGCAGATTCGTCTGGTGCCCTTGGGCGCTGAAGACGAAGACGTGTGAGGGCGATCGCCTCGGCAACCCGGATCCCATCGATCGCAGCCGAAAGGATGCCTCCGGCGTGCCCCCCACCCTCGCCTGCTGGGTAAAGCCCCGGGGTGTTGGGGCTCTCCAGACTCCCCGAATCCCGCAAGATCCGCACGGGAGATGACGTGCGGGTCTCGACGCCTGTGAGAAGTGCGCCCCCGGAACAAAATCCGGGGATGCGGCGCTCAAACGCCGGCAGGGCATCGCGGATCGTCTCCAGGACCCAGCTGGGAAGACAGGTGTCGAGGCTGCCCATCCGCACGCCGGGCTGAAACGACGCCGGCACCCCTTCCGCTCCCCGCTCCTGGCTCGGGCGACCCGCCAGAAAATCATCCACCCACTGGGCCGGACCCCGGCCATCCGCTCCACCGGCCTGAAACGCTTGGTGCTCCCAGTGGCGTTGAAAGGCCACACCAGCCAGGGGATCTCCGGGGCCGCTCCCCCAGGGCTCCAGATCCTCCCGTTCCACGTTCACCACCAGGGCACTGTTGGCATTGCGTTCATTGCGCGAATGCTGGCTCATGCCATTGGTCACCACCGCGCCGGCCTCGGAGGTGGCCCCCACCACCAGGCCACCCGGGCACATGCAGAAACTCCAGGCACTGCGGGGGGTGGCTCCTGGGGCCGCGGCGCTGTGGTGAACGAGTTTGTACTCCGCGGCCCCCAGCTGGGGATGGCCGGCGGACGCCCCCCAGCGGGCCCGATCGATCAGGGGCTGGGGATGTTCGACCCGGAGCCCGACGGCAAAGGGCTTGCTTTCCATCGCCACGCCGAGGCCGTGGAGCATGGCGAAGGTGTCGCGGGCGCTGTGGCCCACCGCCAGGGCCACCTGATCGGCCTCAACGCGTTGGCCATCCGCCAGGATCAGCCCCTCAACGGCGCGGGTTGTGGGATTGAGCTCCAGGCGCTCCACCCGGGCCCCGAAGCGCACCTGGCCGCCCATCGCCTCGATCCGGCGACGCAGTCCGCGCACCACCGTGGCGAGTTTGAAGGTGCCGATATGGGGGCGCTGCAGGGTGAGGATCTCGGGATGGGCACCGGCCGCCACCAGTTCCTCGAGAACCTTGCGGATGAGTGTTTCCGACTCGCTCACCTGGCTGTAGAGCTTGCCATCGGAGAAGGTGCCGGCCCCTCCCTCACCGAACTGGACATTCGACTCCGGATCCAGGGGGCGTTGGCCCCGCCAGAAGCCGAAGGTGTCGGCCGTGCGCTCCTTCACGGGCTTGCCCCGCTCCAGCAGGAGGGGCCGCAGC
>Ga0209401_1001177_pt1 | contig 17462 bp, 35 predicted proteins | sample M_140807_MF_Meta_FD_187318 | JGI IMG/M metagenome (GOLD analysis project Ga0209401, IMG submission 187318) | Freshwater microbial communities from Lake Montjoie, Canada to study carbon cycling - M_140807_MF_MetaG (SPAdes) (version 2) | ecosystem: Environmental > Aquatic > Freshwater > Lake...
TTCTTTTTTCAGTGCTATAGGAAAGGACGCCCAGGTTTTATTTTTCTTAAGAAGTTCTATAGGAAAGGCAATTGGGTGAGGAGATTCCTTAGAAGTAATTGTTTCTAAACGTCTGGCATTTGGTCTAGCGCCCTGCTTCTGTGGGTTTAGCCATATGGCAACAACTAAGTCTTTTTCTAGGTATGTCCCAGAGGAGTTCTTATATGTCTTAGCCATTACTTATCCTTCTAGCCATTGCTCTGTAAGTAACCCCAGCAGCCTCTGCAATAGCAGCCGTTGAGACCCCTCGATTATGCAGACTCTTTGCAAGTTCGGTCAGTTCACTGTTTGCTAGGGCTAGTTCGCTATTTGGTGCACTCTTTGCTCTGTACCGTCTAGAAAGCCCTGAGAGGTGTTTTAAGCGAGGTTTTAGCTCGGGGGGCACACCTAGGGATATAGAACGTAGCCTAGGAGTATCAGAGAGAGGGGAGAGAACGGTTAGAGACTTGGCTGGAGTTTCTGGAATAGGTTTTATTTGCTCCTGCTGAGCGGCATTTTTGACCCAGAAATGGATAGTTGATTTTGGTTTAGGCGGAGTAAAGGACTCAGCGATAATCCCGAGTGACCAGCCTGCTTCCCAGAGGCAGCGCAGGCGGGCAGTAAATGCCTCCTGAGAAAGAGATAGCAGAAACTTAATCTCTTCTTTGGGTAGTTTCGGTTTGTTCTTCACTCTTGTATTTTACATTGTTTTGAGATGTCGTACAGGAGCAGGGCATTGATTCTTGGACGAAAAGGAAGAAAACATGAAGGTTTCCATTATTTGCTTTTGGCCTGCGAGAAGGTTATGCATAGAATGAACACTTTTCCAAATCGTTTCCGGATAAAAAATGTATGACATCAAAATAACTTTTAATTCTCTGGTTTTATCTAAAAAAATAAATGTCTTATGCTTAATCAAATTATTTTTAAGGGGGGTAGATAGTTTTAATAACAAATAATAATTTTGACTTGTTAAAGCTGAGTCAAGGTGACTCAAGTTTTACTTTTTGTTATCACTCTTATACTTTTATTTTCTTTCTAGGCTGACTAATGTCTGACTAGTCAAGGGTCAAGTAGTAGTTGATAGTTGATACTTCCCCTGAGCCTCTGGCTAAGTTACTCATGAGTAACCTCTTACAAATGTGTGACATAAATCCTAGGGAAACACTTGACATATATGTCCTAGTGTAATACTATGTACTTACTGGAAATCACAAGGGGTGATTGACAATAAAAAAGGGGAAGAGAATGTTTATACTTGACTGGATAGATGAGAACCTAGATGTAATGGCTCCTGTAGGTGCTTTCATAGGGGTAGGTATCTCTATAGCCCTGTGCTTTATTTTTGGGTAAAACCCTAAGAAACCCCTCACCGCATAGGTGGGGGGTTTTTTGTTGCCTAAATCACAGACACGCCGTATAGTAAATACTTGACAAGCCTATAAAGCTACTATAGTCTTATCTCATAAGCACAAGGAGTGCTTACAGACAAAGGGGAAACAAAATGTCACAGCAAATCGAAATCATGGTAAGCCCAGTTCAACTTTCAGTTCTTCAGCAAGCTCTTATCTTTGAGATAAAGACAGGCATGGTATTTGCTGGACAGCCAGCCTTGAAGATATTCAAGCGACTAATTGGAGTCGAAGTGGCAAAGGGTCAAAAGGGAAGAGAGCAAGCCTTAGAGATAGTCGAGAGCCTCCTCGCCCAGCTTGATGTGGTGGACGGCACAGACGCTGACGCTGAGTTCCTTAGTAAGTATTCCAACTGTATGCCTTCGGTCTAATAAGACTAGCAAGGGAGCCCCCGCAAGGGGGCTTTTTTGTTGCCTAAATCACAGACACACCGAGGCAAATAGACTTGACAAGGCTAGGATACTAGCATAGTCTTATCTCATAAGCACAAGGAGTGCTTAAAAAAGGGGGAACAAAATGAACACATTAGTCCTAGCAGGATACCTAGCAGGAGTAGCACTAATCGCATCACCATTTGTTATTGACACTATCAAGCATGACCGCAAGATGAAGAAGGTTCGTCGATGAGCGAAAGAGAACGCACATTGCGAAGGTTGGAAATAGAGATACAATTAACAAGACCTGCTAAAGACGAATACGACAGATTTGGAAATCTTTCTAGGCAAGAAAAGATACTTGACAGGATTGAGTATCACACAAACTTTCTGGTGACGGAGAACGACAAGGCTAGAAGCAGGTATCACACGATAAAACTAGAAGTCTTAAAAGAGATGCTAGAAGAAGGTCACGGTAAATGTCGGGCAACAGAATTAAAGCCTCGTAAAATTGGTGGCGTATTTACTAGAGGCTGACTCTTATCTAATTAACCGCAAGAACTAGCCCCCCGCAAGGGGGGCTTTCTTGTTTTAATAGGCTATTGAAACCTTTGTGTTCGCAAACAACTTCTTTACTGTGGACTCGTTAATACCTTCATCACCGCAGAACTCTAACAACGCCTTATGGGTGTTCTCTCTGTACCAACCTCGTTTATCTATGTCGGCATCTACATACCCTTTAGCAATTAGCTGCTCTTGAACTAAAGCAACTGACCTAGAGTTTCGTTCATTGCCGCTAAGAACTAGCTTAGACAACACAACAACTTCTCCATCTTGATAAGCCGCAGGCTCTGCCGCATCTGATTTTTTACTTTTTGCTTCTTCAGCTGCAGGAGCTTCAGCTACAGCTTCAGCTTCAGCTGCAGGTTCTGCTGGAGTATCAACAACTTCAGCAGCTTGCTCGAGCTCTGGTTCTAGCTCTGGTTCTAGCTCTGGTTCTGCTGGAGTATCAACAACTTCAACAACCGCAGGGGCTTCAGGCTCAGACGGCATTTCCCAACTGACTGGGGCTTCTTGGTTTAACTCATCGCTCATTATTTTTCCCCTTCTGGGAACTTTTTAATCCATAGATTAAAATTGCTTTGCTCGGTATTACCATTATAAGGGAACTTACCTACCCCCCATGATGACCAATTACTACCTTCATTGCTCATGAGGTAAGCAATCTGGGCATTGACAACTGGGTCGAACAAGTCTTTGTTGGAGTTAAGTTCGTACTTATCACGCCGTGCTACGCCTAATCCCCCAAGCATATTGATTTGGAAGATGCCGTATGAACTATCTCCTGTTTTAACATTGCCATTAAAGGCAAGAGGGCGTCCATTTGATTCTTTCTTTACAACTGCCCACGCTACTTTGAGTGCTCTACCTTCAAACCCAATGGTGCTTAGCAACTTGGCTAACTCTTCATCGGTGAAGGGAGTCGTCTGCTCAGAGAACTTCTTCAACTCTAGGTTCCTAATTTTTACTTTATGCTCTTCTATTTCTTTATCAATCTGGATTTTTAGAGCATCTTCACTCTGGGTTGTTTGTTGTGCGTTTGATGTTTGGATATATGTAGAGAAAGCAGATACGAACACCACCGCAAGTAAAACGCTTGCTATTTTTTCGACAACTCTGTTGTTTAGTTTGTGCATAGATTTTCCTTTGTTAGGGGACAGAGACAAGGTTGCTTAACTAGCCAACCCGTATCACCCGCTCTGGGGAGATAGGTACTACAACTACCTTTCTAATGCGTCCATAGGTCATGAGTCATTTGGTCGTTCATGTATCAGGTTACCACAAATAGTGCAGGAAAGTGGAGTTCTGCCTTAGCAACTCTCGCAAATAAGCCCATTTGTGTAGTGATTCTCCTCTACAGCCATAGTTTTACCGCATTTCCAGCAAGAAATATAAATGATTTGTTTTTTCGTGGTTTTCATCTAAATACCCCCCTTTAAGTCAAATAGTATCACCTTTATGACAAATAGTCAAAGACACGCCGAGACAGCAAAAAACCCCCTATCCCAAACCAAGTTCTAGGGGGTTCCTGCCAAACCTATCTTTTCGGCTTACTTCTCTCTACTAGCCAAAGTAGCCGTAGCAATCGATGTGAGACCAAATGCCACCGCATAAGTCATCTCTCCCTGCCAAGCCGACACTAAGGTCGCAAGACCCAGTACCAGCGTTCCTACAGCAGTCCAAACGATATTTAAGTTATTCATTTGTTGCCCTTCTTCTTAGGTTTAGTCCTACCCCTCAGGCGAGAAGAAGGATCTCTTAGTTGCGCTCCACCATTACGGATAGCCTTCCTAGCAGTTCTATAACAAACTCCTAGTTCAACCGCAACGCTATCTATAGCCAGACCAGAATTATAAAGTTCTACAGCCTGACCCTCTAGTTTTTTACTTTTTGCCATTAGGCTCAGAACCTTGTTTCCTCTTAACAACCCTGTAAATTAAAACTCCAAACAAGACCGCGAGCGCGGCGGGAGTATAGACGGAAATGTCGAAAAAGTTGCTAGACAGTTCAATCCACTCAAACCTACAAGCAATGTCGCAATCAAGCAGTGTCTCGGTTTCTTCCATTAGATTCCTTCTTTCACTCTGTTGTAATGAAGTTCCGTAAGTTCTTTACGGAGACTGTTGTTTTCCTGTATTAACTTACCTTGCGCCCTAATACTAATCACCATAACAAAGCATGAGCAAGCAAGCGCAATCGTAATTGCAATGAGTGTTCCTGTGTCCAGTAGCATTTTTTACTTTTTCCTACCTTCCCGTTGTTCCAGTTCGATGTACATCCTACGAGCCCCATCATCATTTGTTTCCATTGGTGGCATTGGTATTGCTTCCATAAACGCTCTTGCTTCGGCAGTTGTCTTTAGTTCAGACCACTTCCAAAACTGTTCATCACTCATAAAAGCAAACTTAAGTAAAAACTCCGCACGAGGTGTGGTTAGTTTTTCCGCGTCTTTGAAGACTTTACGCTTATTAAACTTCATTGGCTGACTCCAACCTCTTTTGTAAGGCAACCGCATTAGCGCATGAGTAGCAAATCTTCTCTGTCTCTACTCCAAGACAGAAAGCATCTACGCCTGAATACACTATGTTTTCAGTAGTTCCGCAAGTTAAGCATTTCATTTATCTCCCCTTTCGATTATGGATAAAGCAGGTCTAGGCAGAATTGGTTCATCTGCTCTGTTGGCACTTTGCACATCTCAGGTGTTGTAGCCTCGAACGCCCAAGCGAAAAGACCAACAACAACAAGTGCTACCGCAACTCTGCGTCTAATGTATTTTGCTTTCGTCTTCATGTAGTCCCCCTTTGACCTCATTGACAATTTGTCAATAAGATAATAATACAGACCTTCCTGACATAAGTCAAGCCTTCCTGACTTTCGGCGTGTCGCCTATTAGTTTCTCCAAGCCTCAACGCTTGCCTCTTTAAGCCAACTCTCAAAGCGACCATTGAACAAGGCGTGCTTGCTTCTCTTGGCTCTAATCAAGTCAATGGCATCTTCAGCCGTGTAACCTTCACGAATAAGAATTAAAGCCATAATTAGACCTGAGCGGTTCATACCTGCTTGACAACGAATTAAAACACGCTGACCGCGTTTCCACTCCGCATGCGCCATGCGAACAATCGGTTGTAAGTCACTAGGGTCAAAGTCCTTCATGTCGCTATCGTAGAACCCAAAGCGTAGTTCTTTTACGAACCAATCAACAGGGTTGGCTAACGAGTAAGCGGTAACTACTAAATCAAATTGTTCCTTAGTAATCATTGGTTTTTCTAATTGGTCAAAGACATCATCATCATCAGTTCCACCCTGAAATAATCCGGGAAGAACCTCTGACCATAACTCTTTTGGATAGTCAATCGTGTAAGAGCGTGGTGCTATTTTTGTTTCTAGTAGTTTTAGTGCTTCGTCTTGCGGAGAAGTTTTCATTTGTGTTTCTCCTTTCTATGGAGAGTTTATCAAATCTTCATGACATTTGTCAAGTTTTAGTTTTTATTGTTTAGTTTGTTTCTAAGAGGGGTTGCCATTTTCCATAAAAGACCCGCGACAAAATCCCCTTGCTCTTTGTAAGAAACAATAGGTGCGCTAGGTCTTTTCTTATGCGTTAGGCGTTTGTAAGTTCCTAGTACCGCACTATCAGGTAAGCCTCTCATTGAGTTCCCCTTTCTCCTACCTTGTTCCATAAGGATAGCACCTTCCTGACTTTTTGTCAAGAAAGCAACAGTTCTTATAGTTCGCCTTCAGCGACTTCCTACGCTCAAATTAAAAGCGTTTCCCACCTACAAACAACTTACGCAGCCAGACAGCGAGGCTGCTGCAATTTTTACTTTTTGCTGATGAGATCAGCCGCAACGACGCCGCTCATTGAATCGAGGAACTCCTTGAACTCTTCCCAGCAAAGCAAATGCCAAAGATCGCCTGTGCGTGCGTTGTAATGAACCCACGACTCCATACTTTTCTTTTGTGAGTAGAGCACGGCACTACACCCCGCACACTCAATCTCGCTCATATCTCTGCTCATCTTTCTCCCTTTCTTTAGTTTCTACTTCTATTATACTAAGCAGACCAAGTTTTGAACGAGAGACTTATATCACAGTCAAAATGTCCGTTTTGTCTTAACATCTTGTGAGACAGTGTTTTTGGGGTTTTAGACTTCCTAAGTTGTTTGTAGTTCCATGCACTGGGCGGTATTGCAGCAAGAGCCGCAGTAGCAAAAAGTAAAAAATATATCTTCAGCAGCCAGATCCCTCAGATACAAACAACTTTCAAGGACCGAAGTGCTGCACCAGGATATTTATGGGCAAACCCGTGTTTGGATCTAACTTGGCTGCAATAGTTATTGCTTGTCTAATAACACTTTTGGCTGTTGCTAAGGTTTTCTTTTTGTTCTCTAGGCTGGCCATCATCGCCCCCAGAGCGTAGCCACTACCTGAGCCTATGGCGTATATGCCTGTTTCATCATGCGCCCAAGAAAAATCATCACCAATTTCATAGACAGTCCCATTAACCGCAACCATGACCTGAGAGTCATGCTCTCCGTCTTTGCTGTAAGAGTTCTCCTCGAAGCAGCGCTTCATCTCTTGAATAAAGACAGAAGACATAAACTTATCTAACTTTGCCCCGTAGAGGTTTGGACTTACTGTAGGCGGCTTAAAGACATGTGTGAGTATGTTGATAGCACGCATGTCACCAGCCGCACCAATTATGTATGGACCGTTTTTACTTACTTTTCCATTGTCTTTAGGCAGCGTATAAATCTTGCTGTTGTCCTCAGTTAGTCTTGAATCATAGCCAATGGCAGCCCAGTTCTCGCCCTGTATCGCTGCAATAGTTGTCATGATTTTTCCCCTGTTGTTTTTTACTTTTTGCTTAGTTTAGAAAACTGTCCCACAAATCTTCTCTGAGTTTTTCATACTTATCTCCGTGGTATCCGTTGTTTCTTGCAGAAACATCCTCATCCCGAAGTAGAGAGTCTAGCGATAGGACAGCCGTAAAATCCTTCTCATCAAACATAATAACAATTTTCGTGTCGCCGTCAGCAGGATCATCAACAAGGGCTGCAATAAAGGGGACGGCAGACCCATTGGCGTGATAGTGCTTATCTACGATTTCCATGGTTAAAAAATACCCTACTCTCGGGAGGGTGATTTTGTTGGATTAAACACCAAACCCCCCAGATCGGTGGGGGGTTGGCGGAGCATGAAGGGGTAGTCCCTGCTCTCAACTCGGGGCGGAAAAGGGGATTAACCGCTACCCGAGGTGAGAATTAGTTTAGCCTGATTTTTTACTTTTTATTTGCCAAAATGCTGTTAAATCTTATCGACTATTGAAATTGGGACAACCACATTGGCGGAGTATGTCCCTCCTTCAGAGTTGGTTCTAGCGAACCTACCTTTGGGTTTATCAAAAGAAATACTGATTTTACTTCTCCTAATAGCGACCACAGTTCCTTCTTCTCCTATCAAATACTTTGTTCCGCACTTATCGTTTAAGACAACCTTGTCTCCAACTATGAAATCCTTTATGTCCGCATCTACCCTTAGGTGGCTGAGCCTTTCCTCTATGAGTTTTTTAAGTGGAATCAGTTGTCTGTCCAGTTCTCCACCAGCAATGGCATTACAGGTTTCATCAAACAAGTCTATGGAAGTTTTAATCATCTTCTTCTACCATCCCGCCTTCATCCACAACCCCGATACTGTTTGCAACTGAGGCTACATCAAATCCATAGTATTCATTTATGAAGACCGAGGCAACGCGAACCGCAAAGTCGTTATCGGCTTCGTTCTCGTTTCTTAACTTCTCATCTAAGACAATGGTTGTCATTAGCGTAAAGTAATCACCAACGAACATTACTGTTCGGCTTGGAAGTATGTTATCCATTTACGCCCTTTTCATAGTCAATCAAAACTTTTAATTGACTTTCAGTTACAACGCTACTTAGTCTTCCAACTAGATACTCGACGGCGTTATCTCCGTAGTTAGCCCTCACCAATTTGGCAAGAGTGTTCTCCGTGTATTCCAACTCTACTTCTTTAAGTGTCATGATTACTCCTGCTCTCTTAGGTGTTCAGCAATGTCTTCGGAGTCTGCTCCCATAGATACCAAAATCTTGCGCCATAGGTTGGCAACTCCGACCTTTGTATCCATAAGGAAGAACAACTTATCCATAGAGGACTCTTTCTTGTTCTCCCAGTTCTCAATGTCGTTCCCCAACATCTCCAGCAGTAATGCTAATCCCATATTTAGGAAAGCACCTTCTTCTGAATCTACTTCTAAAACTACTACTCCTTTGTCACTCATTTGAGTAACCCCCTTTTCTTATTAACTTAATTATCCTACATAAATTGTTTTTTGTCAAGCACCCGCATCTCTGCGTTTTTTACTTTTTGCTATCTTGTGGAGCAAACTCAATGCAACGAGTAATCGCTTCTCGTCCTATCGAACCAAGATGCACCCATGAAGTTGCGTTCCCAAAGAATGCCGCGTTGTGGTCTGTTCCCACTTCCCATTTGCTTTCAATGGTTTCTTTTGTATCTATTTGATACACAAGCAAACTGTCATGCTCTACATACACGGGGTCGTCACCTTTCTTGACAAAGTGAAAGTGTCCTAACAATCTAAACCCCATAAAGGCTAGGCAATCATCTTTACTCTCGCTTGCATAGACTTCCCCGAAACTAGAGATAAGCCCGCGTTCTTCAATGCTCTCTCGATTACAAACCGAAGTCGCGTGATAGAGATAGCGTGGCAACATTTATTCACCCTGCTCAATGAGTGACTCGAACCCTTTGTTTGGGTCTATGTGGTTGGTATTAACTGCCTGTATAAATCTAAGCCCGCAAGAATCTTCGTACCACTTTTCTAAAGTTGATAACATTTCTTCAGATGTCATTTCTTCTTTTGTAATAAGTGGGTCGTACTCGTAGCCACGCATTACCTCTACCTGCTCGTCGTCCATTAGGACATAAATCTTGTGGCAGGTATCCCAAGCGATAGCCTTAGCCTCGCTCACTTTCTCTCTTACCAGTTCTAAGTTCTTCATTACTTTCCCTCTCCGCATTTATGAGTAGGCTCTAGGTTATAAATACTTTCTAGAGTTCCCTCTACTTTATTGCCATAAATCTTTCCGCAATTCATACACTCTCCAATTAAAGTAATCACTTACTTCCCCTCGCAATCGTGTCCATACCCGAGTTCATCAGGTGTGAGTGCCTTTTCGCACTCTCCGCAAATAGGAACAACTTTCCCATTAGCGTATAAGCCTAGGTGCTTTAGAATCATGTCGGACATTTACTTACCCCCTGTAAGTTTGTTGTTGTAAGCATAACACTTTATGAAAGTAAAGTCAAGTATTATTTCTTATTCTTTTTTGACTCTTGAAACTTTTTTTCGCAGGTGTCGTTAAAGCAAACATTATCTTTGTCGGTGTTGTAGATAGAAAGTTGCTTTTCGCAGATAGCGCAGAAACGAATTTTTGTATTTATTTTTGGTGGTATACGACCCGGTCCCGCAAGACCGCGACCCGCATAATAAGTTGGGCGAAGGTAAACTCTGCCAAACTCATCAAACTCTACTGAATCCATTTTTCCCCCTTTGTTTGTAGTTGTTGTGGATAGCCCCACCTTTCGGTGAGGCTTCCCCACATCTTAGAGCGAGGCTACTAGTTCGTAACCTTTGTTCATCTTTTCCCATTGCTTGTCGCTAGCGAACCAAATAGCCTGACGCTCTGTTGCAAAAACCTTTGTGCTTTCTTGCTTCTTTAGTTCTTCAGCCTTGCCCCACATCATTACAACGCGATTTCCTTCTTGAACAATCTCGTAAATCTTCTTCTTGCCATTTTGTCCGCGTTCTCCGTCGGACTTCTTTACCAAGATAAACTTTTTCATTTGTTTCCCCTTTGTTTGGTTGTTAGTCTAAGTATAACGATTTTCATAGGCTTGTCAAGTCTATTTAGGGGAAATCTTTCTGTGTTCTATGTCACACCCCTAAACCCCTAAAAACCCGTGCACTTTTTTGGCTAAGGTTTCAGCAACCACCAAAGTTGTTTTTAGTTCGACAGCGGACTAGCGATCTTGGTAATTTTTTACTTTTTGCTAAAGCCGCAAAAAAAAACCCCGCATCTCTGCGGGGCTTCTCTTTTTTTCTTAGATTTCTTCTTTTGCGTGTTTCTTTGTATCAACAATTACCTTACTATGTAAATTGTTTCTTATGTCAAGGAAACCTGAAGTCTCCCACTCGCTTTTATAGACACGAAATAGAAGTTGTGTTAGTGAGTGTCTGCTATCTATCTCTAATGCTTTGTTTATGTTGTAGGTAGAAAGTTCTTTCTCCCCGTTCTCATAGAGAAACGCTGAATAAACCGCATAGAAATTAACTGGATAAATCCCTAACTTTTCGACCTCATCTATCATTTCTTTAGATAAAGAAATCATGAAAGTTAATCCGAAGTCTTGTGGCATACCTAAAAAATAATCACGAACAAGTATGTTTCCACTTATTGCTCTAGTAGATACACTCAATGCTTCTTTGTCTAACTCTTTTGTCTCCATAAAGTTGGTGGCAAGAAAGTTAAGAGATTTTATTGCGTCACCTACTGTTAATGTCATTGTTGCCATTTTTACCCCTTTGTTTTAAGAAACCCCCCACCGAGTGTGGGGGGCTTCCTTTTTAACTATTAGCGAGTTGTTTTTAGAACTGTGTTGGTGCTTTCTGAAGTGAAAGCCTCAACTAGCGGTAGGAGTTCAGGATTTTCCTGTAAGAACTTTTCTTTGTCAAAGTTTGTACGAGTTTGTGTTCCTACTTTGACAACGGAGACTCCGTCAATAGTGCCTTCATCTGCGACACCAATCCACTTATCTCCAACCTTCTTGTATCCAAGAAGTGCATAGATTTCGGCTTGTAGCGATTTGTATTGGGCTTCTAAGGTTGCCTTATCTGCCTTGTTTGCCTCGAACTTTTCTAGAAGTTCTTTAGCATTAGTTTGGTCAAGAGCGATTACTTTTGTATCGTTCTTGATAGTTGTAGTAGTAGTGCGAACTGCCACTACTGTATCTACAACACCTTTGACTTTATTTGTCATTTGTGTCTTTTTCCTTTCCTGTAAGAGAGAGTTTCTCACTTACATAACGAAAGATACTCGATTATTCTAGGTAAGTCAAATCCATTTAGGATAAATCTTTTGTGACATACATCACAGTCGAAATGTCCGTTTTGTCTTCACATTTAATTCGACAGGGTTTTTGGCAAATCAAACTATTTAAGTTGTTCGTAGTGCAGATCCCCTGGGCGGTATTGTAGTTTTTTACTTTTTGCTATGCCAGATTTCCTAGGGCCGCAGACTTCCAAACAACTTTTGCAAAAAAAAAAGACCTAGCGTTAGCCAGATCTTCTTTTTTGGGAAGTTTTTTAGTTATACATGCCACTTAGTAGGTAGGCGGTAGGTATAACCTTTTTATCATAAGCCAGCCAGTAAGCGACCTGCTCATCAGTAAGACCTAGAGTCTCACCTTCAGCATCACAACTGCCAGTAATAATTACATTACCAAGAATTGCATTACCAGCGTTAAAGGCATCTGAGTAGATAGCCGAAGCAATCATGTTTAGGGGCAGACCTTCAGCAATGCCGTTTTCGTTGCACCACACATCTGCGTCCTTTAGACCAACACACTCAATCATGCCACCTACGGCATCACTTAGTATTTGATAAGAATTGCCGAAATCAAAATCAACAACGGATTTGGTTCCTTCTGTTGTAATGATTACTGCTTTTTGCTTTTCCATTTTTTCCCCTTTCTTTTTGTTAGTTTAATAGTAACACTTAAAAACAAAGAAGTCAAGTATTAACCGCAAGTCTTTATTTTTACTTTTTGCTTTTACGCTGCGATCATTGCTCGTGGGTGGTGAGGTTTCTCAACCCCTCTATCCCAGAAGCAGACCGCACCTCCCGTGCTATCTACCCATAAATCAAAGTCCATTGTGAGACCCCAACCGCAAGTTTTGCAAGTTATCATTATTCGTTCTCCAATCCTGCCGTCATACTCTCCCAGCATTTGGGGTGAGTTCCTGAAACAATCTGCTCTCTTAAAGACTTATCTAAATCAAAGAAAGCCTCCTGTACCAACGCACCCCTTTTGCGTGCCATGTATCCCTCAGAAGAAACTTCTACGAAGCCTTCCTTGTTACACATAAAGCAGATAGGTGTCCGCATTAAAATCGTTGTGTTGCTTGCCATAATTACCCCCTGTATTAAAAGTGAAAGTCTACTGGAACAAGATACTGCTTTTCAGGACTTTTGTCAAGTCTATTTTTAAAGTATTCTAAGTTAGCCGTATGCTCGTGTAAGTCATAGACTCCAGTATCGGAACACCAATCATTGTTGAGTATCTTGGCAACTCTTTGTAGTCGCCATAACTTCATAGCGTTGTCGTCAAACCTTTGGCTATAAGGGTCGTACTCAGAGATTGCTTTCTCTACATCAAACCCGCTGTCTTTGTTTATTCCTTCCCAAAGCATTTTGGTTTCGGCTATGCGGTAAGAAAGAAACTCTTTAATAATGTCATCTGCTAAAACTTTATTCTCGGTGTAGCAAAGAACATCTTGGTTTTCTTCCCAGCCCTGAAACAACCCAGACCAGCGTCCTGCAAGTCCTTCGCCAATACCGCCGTGCCAATCAGACCAAGCGGGGTATGGAGTTTCCGCATGAGTAATCGCGCCACGAACTATGTCTATTGCATCTTCGGCATCTTCTGCCTCTACCAACATAATCTGACATGTATGCATTTTTTACTTTTTCCCCTTTCCCTTTAACTACATTATTTCATAATAATCTTTATTTGTCAAGCATGTCAAGAAGTGTCTCCGCATCAAAATACTCCTGATAGACATAATTTTTTGCCGTATAAAGAGCCTCGTTTAATGTGTGGGTTACTGCATCAAGGTGTTCTCCGTAGCAGTAAAGGTCGAACCAAGAGTTCATATCTACAACTAGGCTCTCGTTCTCTACTGCTCTATTAAACTTACTGTCTGTATCAAAGCCACCTGCTATTAAACCCGTGCCCCCGTTGTACCACTCTTCCTTCTCTGGGTTGTATATCTTTGTTTCTCCGTCACAATAAATATCAACGACAAAGCCTTCGTATTCAACTGTGGCTATGAAGCCTTCGCCAGCAAAGAAACAAGCATCAAATCTTGAAGGGTTAAGTTTTAAGCTAGCCGAAGGCGACATGTGAGAAGCATATTTAATAACAAACTTACTTTCGTCTCTCTCCATTTTTACTTTTTGCTTTCGCTGCGGCCGCAAAGAAAAAGCAAAGTGGAACTCCAAAGGGGTAGGAGTTCCACTTGCATTTTTTGGTTAAGCACTTTCGCGCTCACCAATTCTTGTCATAACTGCTTGTGCTGACCTACCAATAACTTCGGCAGTTTCCGCAGGTTGATTTATATCTAAAACAATCTCGGCATAATCTTCACCGATATTTTTTGCGCCTCTACCATTATCAAAGGGCAACCATAAAATCGCAACGCCTGACGCTTTACATTTTTCCACGATTTCTTTTGCTCTCTTAGTTTCTTCAGGAGTATATTCTCCGTCCGAAACAATTACGAGAAGTCTTGCGCCATTTCCATTAAGTAGATTTAGAGAGCCGTCCAATGCTTGAAAGGCTTTCTGAAACTTTTCAGTTCCGTCTGAAGCAGAATAAACATTTACTTTGTCTAATCTTTCTCCAACAGATAAAGTTGGGAATACATCATTTCCGTAATAAACCATAGCGCAGTTGCCCTGAATACGATTTACTGCCTCAGACATAACCCAAGCAGTTGTAGCCATAGGGTTCATAGCAGTTCCCATAGAACCTGAAATATCAACCATTACACCAACATTGAGAGTTGGTTCGTCTGTGTGCTTGCGAACTGTTCTGCGGAAAGGCTTTGCTTGCGCCATTTGTCCTCTAGCACGATAGGCAGTATTTTGGACAATAGCGCGAGCGCGAAGTCTTCCGGGTGGCACGATACTAGAAATCTGTGTCTCGTCTCTTTCACGATACTTGGCTTTCTCTAGTGCTTCGCCAATAATTAAAGAAGCGCGAAGTTCCTCAAAGGTAGGCTCTCTACTCTCAGTTAAAGTGCTATGAGTATTTGATTGACCCGGCCCTGAACTTTTACCGAATACTTTATTAGCAACTTCTTCATTTTCTTTCTGCTCTTCAGCCTCAGAAGCCTTAGCCTTAACTTCATCTTTCCAATCCTCAGATTGTTCTTGGTCGGCAAGTTCATCAAAGTTGTTTAGTTCTACTGAGTCACTTGCTTCTCCAAGTGCATCTAAGATTGCTTTAAGAAGTTCTTTAGGCATGTTAGTACCTTCTTGGATATTTTCATCTCCACGCTCTTTAGCAGTATCGCGAACAATCTTCGCCCACTCTTTTGCTAGTGGATAAAGTTCTGTTGCATCTCTGTGATTATCATGAAGTTGTGCTTTACGAACTATCTCTCTTAGTTTAGAAACAACATCAACACCAAGTTGTTTCTCAACAAGTGTGGTCACATCTTTAACTTCATGTGCATCTAAGATACCAGCGTCAATACGAGCATGGACAAGTCCAACAAGATTAGTTAAAGATTGGGTTTGTGTTTCGTTTTCCATATCTTTTGTATCGCCAATAACAATTTCCATAGCGCAAGAGCGAAGGAAGGTACGAGCCTTTGGACTAGAGATAACTCCTTGATACTCAATGCGACTTTCTTCTAATAAAATTAAGGCTTTGTATTCATCTTTTTCTAATTCTTCATACGCCTTAGGCATAGACCAAGCAGAGAAGCGAGCATGAAATGCTTCGTGAATAATTGCGCCAGTTGCTTTAGGGAACTCATACTGAGTAGAGCGATTAGAAATATCGCCAATCTCTAGTGGAGTAATTTCTTTTCCGAAAGCCACATCAACATTTACTTCTATTTCTGCGGTGGTTGGGTTGTAACAAGCAGGTGCAGAACCACCAGCACCCGGACCAACATAAGCAACAAGGTCGTCACGAAGTGACCACTTGTTTGCTAAATTACCAATATCTCTACCAACCCCTAACCACTCTTTAGGTGTGGCTTCGGCGCGAGTCTCACTCATTTTGATATGAGCCATTTTTACTACCCCCTTTGTTAATCTCATTATTGCATACTAGGTATTCATTGTCAAGTTGATAAGGGGGGCGCATTTCACCTAGAGAAATACGCCCCACCCCCCAGCCAATCTAATTTAATAAATTAGATTTTGGCAGGCTTTGCTTCTACCCCATAGGCGCGGGTTAGAACATCTGCGACTACTGCCCTATCGTCAGTTGGGGCTGACGCGATTAGGTTGGCAATAGCGAACTCAGTTCCGAAAGTTGTTGCTATGTCACGGAAGGCGAGAAGTTCTCGCATCTGTGGCGACCAACTTAATCTTTCTTTGTTGAGAACCTTGCGATATAAGTTTTGTGCGCAAGTAACCATTTGTGTTGGAACTCCTAAAGTGCGAGCCAAGTTCCAATCAGTTGTCATTTCTGCTTGGACAACAAAGCGAGATAGTAACGCTTCGCTAAGTCTTACACCCGGAGCCTTTGGATTTGTCGCGGCGACAACATAGAAGTCAGGGTGAGATTTTATTGTTCCTCTTTCAGGATTAGCAGTAATTGTGAGTTCTCTTTTTCCGTCCATAAGATTGTAAATAACTGAAAGAACCTTAGGGTCAATCAGACCAATCTCATCTATGAAATAAACTTCACCATTTTCTGCTGACTTAACTAGGTCGCCGTCAATCCACTCAAAGTTTCCACTAGGAGTTTGGACATAAGAACCAACTAAGTCGGCAACTTCTACATCACCATTACCAAGTAGTGTGCGAACACCTTCACCGAAAGAAGCCTCAATCAGCGCAGTTTTACCTGTGCCGGGAACTCCATAAAGCATGGCGAACATTGGTTGTCCAACACCAGTTAGAACTGATTGCTTAGTTGCTTCTCTTGCTTTGCGTAGAACTTCTACATCTTTGTTTTGACCCCATACGCGAGCATGGTAGGCAGAACCATTAGGACGCAAGTAAATACTGTCGCCACCTAAAGCATCAACACTCATGAGAGCATCTGTCTTTTTGCGTGACTTTCTATCAGAGCCAATCGCTCTCTCAACATAGCGACCTTGCGGAAGCACATTGGTAGATAACTGCTTTGACGCATTGTCATTTACTCCTTGCGTTGCTACATCTATAATCATTTCCCAATATGTTGGTGAAAGATTAGGACTTAATTCTTTATATCTCTCTTTTAGAGTATCCATAGTTTATCCCCCTTTTCCTTATACCAATTCAGGAAAGCCAAGTGCTTTCCTAGAAATGTGAATACGATAAAGTACCTTGTTAGGTGTTTTGCTCTTTCCAATATCATCAGCATCATGGCGAGATACCTCAGTAAGGATAGGAGTTTTCTCCATAGCCCAACCATTGGAAAGAATTGTGTCGAAGTAGGAAGTTGTATAGCGCATACGAGTTTCCGTAAAAGTTTCTTTGTCGCTATCAGGTAGGACTTGATTGTTGTCAATCAAATCTTTTACTTCTCTAGAGATAATGGAAGTATTTCTCCATTGTCTTTTTGGTGTCGAAGGTGTAACTATTCTTCGGTGGAAAGCCATTGGAACTAGGCTTCCTGAACTGTTGTACGCATCAGGTGTTACAAGTACCTGCATGACTTGTCCCGGCTTTCGGAACTCGGCATACACCGCAACTCCCTGAACTTTCTTTTCTTTATCCAGCATTTCTTTTCCTTTCTAGGTTAAGGTTTCTTGCTAGGTATAAGTATTATTGCATGCTTTTGATTATTTTGTCAAATCGAAGTCTTTAGAGCGTGTCGCAGGCTCAGCGTATAAGGCAAAGTCCTGCAAATCCTCAACTGCGATTTGCTTTTCAGGGTCGTCAGCCGAGTTTGTGGTGACAACCTTTTCTTCCCACCGAACTATGAAAATTGTGTCGTAGTCAGGTTGAGCAAAGTGATTTACTGAAAGCCCATGACCAAGTGGCTCGTTCCAATCGTTACCAATCAACTTAGAGATAACAATGCGTGTGGCATAGTCAGGGTCGTTCCAA
>Ga0209401_1001178_pt1 | contig 17454 bp, 12 predicted proteins | sample M_140807_MF_Meta_FD_187318 | JGI IMG/M metagenome (GOLD analysis project Ga0209401, IMG submission 187318) | Freshwater microbial communities from Lake Montjoie, Canada to study carbon cycling - M_140807_MF_MetaG (SPAdes) (version 2) | ecosystem: Environmental > Aquatic > Freshwater > Lake...
ATTACACAATCATTTATAGAATCGGACATTAGTGATAGTATTCAAAAAGTTAATTATAAAGAATCGGTATTTAGAGATGCCGGAACTGCAAGTTTCAATATCAATTACACCCCCCTAAATGCTTTGGTACCGGTAAGAAATATAGATATCTTAATGGATGAACAAACATCCCTTATTAAAAGGATATTTATAAGAAAGCAGCGACTTAATAATGATACAACCAGCACAGAACAATTGAGTTGGAAAACAAATGAGGGCTTTACAACATCCATTAGTAAAGAAACGAAGACTGGATTACCACTCAACAAAACAATTGCTGTTCGCGTTATACTTCCATAAATGAATCAGGAGCAGTACCAACATTTAGCCCATAAACTACCCGCTAATCCAGGCATCTACAAATACTATGATGCTGGCGGCACGCTCATTTATGTAGGCAAAGCCAAAAGTTTAAAAAAAAGGATCGCATCGTATTTTACAAAAAGTCAAAATAGTTTTAAAACCATTGAGTTAGTTCAGAAAATAGACCGTATTGAGTTTACCATAGTAGATTCGGAGCAAGACGCGCTCTTACTTGAGAACTCGCTGATCAAACAATATAAGCCTCGTTATAATATTTTATTAAAAGACGATAAAGGCTACCCTTATTTAGTAATAAAAAATGAACGGTTCCCAAGGGTTTTTTCTACATGGAAAAAATACAATGATGGCTCCATCTATTTAGGTCCATTTACTTCTAAAGGAACGATTAGAGAGGTATTAAGTTTTGTAAAACAGTTTATACCACTGCGTACTTGTAAACTCAATTTAAGTAAAGAAAATATTGAAAAAAACAAGTTTAAAACTTGTTTGGAGTACCATTTAGGCAACTGCCTAGCACCTTGTGTTGCATTACAAACAGAGGCTGAATACCTCGAAAGCTTGGAACAATTAAAAAGCATGCTAAAAGGCAATATGAGCCAGCTGATGGTTCATTTAAAAAAAGAAATGCAAATACAAGCGGAGGCACTCAATTTCGAAAAAGCAGCACAGCTAAAATATAAAATGGATCTTTTACTCACGTACCAAGAAAAATCTGTGGTGGTGGGTAAGCACTTTTCTAATTTGGATGTGTTTTCTATTTTAAAAGATGGCAAACTAGCCTATGTCAATTATTTAATGGTACAAAATGGGAGTATCATACAAACACATACTGTTCCATTGGAAGGTAAATTAGATGAACCTGAAGATGAACTCCTTTGTTTTGCCATCGAACGCTTAAGATCGGATTTTAATAGTTTAAGTACCGAAATTATAGTACCCTACCCGGTTGATTATTTTGATAAAAATGTAACGATCACCGTTCCTAAACTTGGAGATAAGAAAAAGCTACTAGACCTCTCCATCAAAAACGTCACCTACTTTACTCGAGAATTACAATTAAAAAAAATATTACAATTAGAGGGTAAAACAGACAGTGAAAAAAAGTCTGTATTGACAGAACTACAATCTTATTTACACTTACAAGAAACGCCTATACATATAGAGTGTTTTGATAACTCAAATTTTCAGGGGAGTTTTCCTGTTTCAGCGATGGTATGTTTTAAAGATGGTATGCCTAGCAAAAAAGACTACCGCCATTTTAATGTTAAAACGGTAGAAGGCATCAACGATTTTGCCACCATGAAAGAAGTGGTATACAGAAGGTATAAGCGGGTTCAAGAAGCCGGAGAGCCAATGCCACAGCTCATTGTAATAGATGGTGGTAAAGGACAGTTAAGTGCAGCGCTAGAAAGTATAGAAGCCTTAGGGCTAACTGGCAGCACTACACTTGTAGGCCTTGCAAAAAATGAAGAAGAACTATTTTTTGCAGGTGATAGCCAGTCTTTAAAATTACCTTGGGATAGTGACAGTTTAAAACTACTAAGAGGCATAAGAGATGAAGTGCACCGTTTTGGTATTACGTTTCACAGAAACAAAAGATCCAAAGGCACATTTAACACCGCACTAGAAAACATAGAAGGCATTGGCCCTGCCACCAGAGAAACATTACTGAATCATTTTAAATCGGTGGCAAATATTAAAAAAGCACCTATTAAAGAATTAGCCAATTTAATTGGTGCAAAAAAAGCAGAGACTTTACTAAAACATTTTACAGCCCCCGCATAAAAAAAGGGACTTTAAAAAGTCCCTTTTTTTACTAAACGATGTTACAATTAGTAAGACCATAAGTCTTGTTCGTAATTGAAAATACGTTCTTTAATATTTTCACCTTCTAGGAGTCTGAATAATGGATTCTTAATCATTTGACTTAAGAACTTATCGTTTGGATTGTTATTGCTAGACTTTACAATATAGCTAGAAAAGAAACGACTTTCAAAAAGCTCTTCCCATGTCATACGACCTGCATAGTTTTTAGGATTGTATACCATAAACTTATTTAAGGTTTTGCGCAAATCAGGGTAGTATACCCAAAATAGTGTTTTGGTAGTAGGCTTATTGTTGATCATGATTTTTGCAACTGGGGCGATACCAATAATTCTACAAAAAAGTCTACTCGCTTCTTTGTCAACAATCCACTGCTCTTTTAAACGAAATGTATAAATAGAATCTGGATTAGGGGCAAACTTGGTATCAAAAATTACAGTGGTGTCATATACGTTAGGGAAATTAGCATTTTGTACCAAAATGGTATCCAGCTTACCTTTCATCATTTTTGTAATGTCGTCGTATGCCAATTGCTTGGTAAAACGGTCGTCACCACCTTCTGCCGAAAATGCTGCAACGCTATCATTTTGAATAGCACTTAATAAAATAGAAAAGAAGCGCTGATCACCTGTATTGTCTTTACCAGGATAAACAAATGACTGATTCATTTTTTCTCTAGCATCAATTTCACGCCAAATAAATTCGGAATACAACCAATCATCTTCTCTTAAAAATTCATACTCTAATGGATTTTTAGAGCGGTTTGCTTTACGATCGGCAAGGGTTTCGTTGCGCAAACTTTTTGGAACCACTTCACCAAAACCACCAACGATGGTAGTGTCCACTGTTTTAGTTGGCTTAGGAGCTGCTACATTGCTATTGGTACTAGGCGTTGTTGTAGGCGCATTTGTAGTGGTAACAGCTGGTGTTCCCACTTTTTTAGTAGTGTCTACAGCTGAAGCTGTTTTTTTGCCTTTTAAATTACCAAAGCCTTGCGCAATAGCACCAACACTTAGGGAACAAAATGCTAAACCAATTATAAATACTTTTTTCATAGTAACCCGCTTTATTGCAATATGAACGTAATGTTTTGATCTAATTTTCTAGTGCCGCCACCTGGCTCCAACACTTTTATTTCACCAATGGTTACAGTACTACCAGCCTGACATCTTCTGATTAAAGCCTGAGCAGCTGCATCTTTAAAAGAAGCACTGTTTACTTCAGCAAATTCAGGTTCATCAAAACCTTTACCCGTACAAATAAGCATAAATGAAATTACTTTATAAGCAACGCCTTCAAATACGAAATCTCTTAATTCTGCAATGGCGCCGCTTTGTACACGAAACACGTTTGCAGGCATGGCTCCACCAGCACTTCCACCAACTACAACAATTGGATCTGGTACACGTTTAACAGGGATGGCAATACGTTGAATATTTTTTCCATCGTTGGCTACCACGTTAACAGTTCCTAATTGCGTACAAGTGACAATGTATTGACCAGGACCAGCTTTTCTTAAAGAAGCGCCAGCGCCTTCAATTGATACACTTACTTTTTCATCACCACCACCACCAGTTACACTCAATGGATTTTCTAATCCTTTGTAAAACACACGTGTTTTATCGGTAGAAACAGTTAAGCCAGCAGGAATACCAACGGTGTATTTAATTTCTTTTTCTACAACTGCAGTAGTTCCATCAGGTTTTGCGTAAGAAATTCTTACTCGCTTGATACCAGCACCAGAACCACCTACACGAGTTTTGTATTCGGCAGTACCTTCAGCGTTTAATGGCACATTAGCGCCATCAATAGAAACGGTAGGTTGAGCAGCCTTACTAAATGCACCAATACCAGCTGTAATTACAAGCTCTTCACCTGGCATTAAATATTGTGTGTTGGTTCCAGCAAAGGCTTGGAACTGATCATAAATAATTTCAACTTGACCAATTTGCTTATGACAAAACTCAACTGCTTTAGATTCTGAGTTACGCACGTCATTTTGAAACTTACTCATAATAGTAATTGCAGCAATAGTTGGCGTCATATGAAAATAAGCGTAAGACCAGTTGTTTTTTCCAGCATCACTTGAAGTGGGAGGAATGGTTAAATCAAGTGGTAAACCCACTTCGATTTCCTTTTTCATGTCTGGGTCAATACTTAATAACTTTTCTTTGTAGGCTTTTAATTTTTCAAAAAGCTCTTTGCCTTTTCCTTTTCCGTTGGGTGCTTCTTCTACTAATAAACGTGTAGCAGCATCCAAATCATCTTCTTTATACTCTTCTTTACCATCAACTGTTTTAAGGCCTGATTCTTTTTTTAATTCGGCTTTAATCTCTTCAATGTAATTGTATAATTCGTCAGATATTTTTTTTGCTTCCTGTGCTTTAGGCTCCCAGATAGCCGCTTTTTCTTTAGTTGTAGGATCTTCGAGCTTTGCTTTAAAAGATTTGAAAATTTCAACATTCTTTTGCTCAGCAACACCACTCGCAATCATCAAACTGCGATCTACTGTTTTGAATGCGTTTAAAATTTCGGCCGAAACATTCAGTGCCAATAGTGCGGTAAGCACTAGGTACATCATGTTAATCATTTTCTGCCGCGGTTCCTTAGGTAGTGACATATTGTACTATTTAGGTAGTCTTATTAATAATGAGTTTTAAATCTTTGTTGGTTATTATCTACCCTGCATAGCAGTTAGCATGTTACCGTATACTTGATTTAATTTACCCAAATTATTAGCAAGGGCACCAATTTGTTCTTTTGCTTTTAATGCATCTTCTGCAGTACCGTTCATAGCTTCAGAAGCTTGCGCTAATTTGCCATAGAACTGATTTAATGCTTTAAGGTGATTGTTACTTTCTTGTAACTCTAGTTCATAAATGGTATTTAATGAACCTAAGTTTTTAGCCAAGCCTTGAACTTGTTTGTGGTACTCATTGGTACTATCAGATGCAAGAGAAATGCTACCTAAAGATTCAGTTGCTTTTACAGCAGCGTCTTTTATAGAACCAAGTGCAGCTGCAGCCTCACCTGTTTTAGCAGAAAAATCTGAAGTAGATTTTACCACATCACCAATTTGACCAATTTGATCTACAGTGGTTCCTAATTTTTGAAAGCTAGTGCTAAGCTTTGATAAATTTTCTTGTGTTAAACCTGCATTTGCAAATAATTCATCAAATCTTTTTGTTACATCAGCAACAACAGATGATGGAAGATCAGCACCAGCACCGCCACCTGCAGGAGCATGTCCTTCTGGAGGTAAAATAGCATAAATCAAAAAGATAATGGCTTCTGTAGTTAAACCAATTTTAAGTGCCCAATCAGCCCATGATAAGTGAAGGATTTTTGCCATTGCACCAAAAATTACGACAGATGCACCTGTACAAACAAAGATGTTTACAAGTCGCATTGTTGTTTGAGCTGGTAAGCCAAAGATTTTTTCTTGTTGAGCTGAAGACATGGTTTAGATTTTTATAAATTAAAAAGTTGAGATTAAATTTTATGTTGGAATTATCTTTTTGATCTTGGCGCTAAATCAATAACCGTTCTAAATCCGATATATGATTTTGCAGTGTCTTGGTATTCGTATGCACGGGCACTCACTTGTAAAGCGTTACCAACGTCTTTCCAGCTTCCGCCTCTTACAACTTTACGTTTCATGCGTGGAGGATCGTTTTCATCGGCTTCAATTCTTACATCCGGACTTAAGTCAGACATAAAATTGTAAGAACCTTCGTAAAAATAAGATGCCGTCCATTCTGCAACGTTTCCAGACATGTTGTATAAGCCAAAATCGTTAGGCCAGTATGCAGTTGCTTTAACCGTGTAAAAACCACCATCTTCTGGATAGTTACCTCTACCTGGTTTAAAGTTTGCAAGCAAACAACCTTTTTTGTTTCTTAAATATGGAGAACCCCAAGGGAACATGGTACTTGTTCTACCACCTCTTGCGGCGTATTCCCACTCTGCTTCGTTAGGTAATCTATAATCACCGTCAACAGCAATTTTCTTTTTTTCAAAATCTGCATTTTGAATATGCGTTCTCCAATGACAAAAAGCAACTGATTGTTTCCAGGTTACCCCTACCACAGGATAGTTACCATAAGCCGGGTGCGCATAATATCTTTTTGCTAAAGGTTCGTTGTAAGAGTATGAGAAATCTCTAATCCAAACAAGTGTGTCTGGATATACTGGAACTGCATAGCTTACAATTTGATCACGCCCTTTTTGAGAAGGATCGTTTTTATTAATTTTTGCAGCTGCAGGTAAGTCAAAATAACGAACTCTGTAAATTAAACTATCAGGGTCAATCGCTAATTTTCTAGTTAATGCATTTTCGTAAGTAAGGCCATTTAAAGTGCCCAATTGCTTGTTGTCGTATTTGTACAAAGCAACTTTTTTCCAGTTTACCGCAGTGGTGTCTGAAGGATTGTTTAATCCAACACCTGAAGTTACTTTATAAGCAAGTGAGTCACGCACCCAATTAACGAACTGACGATAATGGTTGTTGGTAATTTCTGTCGCATCCATCCAAAAGCCAGGAATAGACACATTTCTATTACGATTGCTGTAATTAAAACTAACGTCTTCATCACTTGGACCCATGTGGAATGTTCCTGGCGGAATGTATACCATGGTCTTTGGCGTTAACATACTTTGCTTAGCAGCTGGAGCAACGCCATGCAACTGCCCATCATCAGGCAATCCCTTCCCTTTGTTTTTTCCAAAGAAGCAAGAAGTTAAACTTAACGTAAAAAACGCCAAGGTAATTGTAGTTAAATATCCTTTCATCTGATCTGTGTGATTTATAACAGTGACAAATATAAGTTTTGAAACGTCAGAAACCTGAGTTTTAGCGCTTTAAAACCAATAAATTAATGATCCAGGGTAAAATTCTATTCAGTAGTAAATTTTTTAATGTTTCCCTGTTTTGCCAATGGGATTGGCGAAAACTGAACTGCAAAATAATTGATTACCTGTTACACAATTGCTAAAAAACTGTCAAAATCGTTTAAAGTATGTAATTGGCAGGTATAATTTTCACATAATTGAAACGTAACTTCTTGATTATCAATTATTTTATTACTAATGGCAGAAATACTCGTTAACCGATTTTCTGAAATATTTAAGATTAAATTGGGTCTAAATATTGGTATTGCAGCTTCTAAATAGGGTAAAACACCTGGTCCAACGAGGGTTAACTCTCTTATTCCAATTAGTTGGTTCAGTACCAAGCTTGCCCAAACCCCAAAAGAACCCGGGTGTTTGGTGATGGCAGGTAAAAGCGATAAACAGGTTTGCTTAGATAGGGACAAATACTTGTCTTTGCCGTATGCGACACCCAAAATTTGCAGATTACTAGCCATAACCGCATTGCCACTTGGGGTGGCGCCATCATACACTTCTTTTTTTCTTAGAATTACATCTGATTGGGCATCATGGGTGTAAAAGTAAAATCCGGTAAGCTCTTCCATAAAGTGATCATTCACATACCCTGTAATTTCACCAGCCTTTTCCAACCAATAAAAGTCGCCAGAAACTGTTTGCAATTGAATAAGCGCTTCAATTAAATACGCATAATCATCTAAAAAAGCATGCGTTTTTGCTATTCCATTTTTGTAAGTGTGAAACCAACCATCTCCATTTGGATTTTTAAAATGATTCATTAAATGCGCCATGTTTTGCTGCGCACGTATCAAATAATTTTTATTACCAGTGGCCGCATACGCTTTACTAAAAGCTGTATTCATGAGTGCATTCCATCCCAGTAATTGTTTGTCATCGGTTTGAGGTCGTATTCGTTTACTGCGCTCTTCCATCAAAACAGATTTGCATTTTGCAATTGTTTGTAAAAGTTCTGTTTCTGATAATTGAAATTTTTGAGCAACAGCATTAGCAGAAATTGGCGTATGTAAAATATTGGTATGCTCCCAATTGCCCTCTTCGGTTATGCCATAGTACGCAATAAATATGGAAGCATTATTTTGTAGCAACTCATTTATTTCTTGTTCGGACCATGTATAAAATTTTCCTTCGACACCCTCACTATCGGCATCAAGCGCACTGTAAAAACCGCCGTCACGATCCATCAATTCTCTTTCTACAAAAGCCAGTGTTTCTTCAATTGCAATTTTATAAGATTCTTTTTTTGTTAATTGATAGGCTTCTGACAAAGTGGTCACGAGTAGCGCATTATCATAGAGCATTTTTTCGAAGTGCGGCGCAAGCCACTGCACATCGGTACTATACCTAGAAAAGCCTCCACCCAACTGGTCATAAATACCGCCCTCAATCATTTTATCCAAACAAACCAGAGCATGTTCTAATGAAGCTTTGTGCGCAGGATTAAAATAATGATAGCGTAGTAAAAAACGTATCGAAGCTGTTTGAGGAAACTTAGGTGCGCCGCCAAAACCACCCCAAACCGTATCTGCATTCATTAAAAGTGCCGATACAGCGGCGTCCATATCTGCCCGTGATAGCGAATCAGTTGCTGTCTCATCTTGCTTTCCAAAACCATTGGAGGTCAATAAGTGTTGGGTTAATTTTTGGGCTTGTGTATCTATTTGATCTCTATTTTCTTTAAACCCTTTAGCAATCCCTAATAATACATCTTTCCAGCTTGCCCGATTGTGCATGGGTTCTGGCGGAAAATAAGTGCCGCCATAAAAAGGTTTTTTATCGGGCGTTAAAAATACATTGAGCGGCCAACCACCACTACCAGTCATGGCTTGAACTGCGTCCATGTAAATATGATCCAGATCCGGCCTTTCTTCTCTATCAATTTTTATATTGATAAAGTTTTCATTCATGATGTTTGCAGTAGCCAAGTCTTCAAAGCTTTCACGCTCCATAACATGGCACCAATGACAGGCTGCATAACCAATACTTACTAAAATAGGTTTGTTTTGTTGTATTGCAAGCTGCAATGCTTCTTCGCCCCAAGGATGCCACTCCACTGGATTATAGGCATGTTGAAGTAAGTAAGGACTTGTTTCTTTAATTAATAAATTGGGCGTTGAATGAGCGGTTTGCAAAAAGATTATTTTTTTGCTGCAAGAGCATGTAAATAGTGGTCTAGCGCTGCTACTAAACTTGGGCGTTGAGGCGCTGGCGCTTTGATATCTAAGCGAAGTTTGGCCTCTTCAACAGCTTTAGAAGTATTGCTTCCAAATGCACCAATTACCGTTTTATTTTGTTTGAAATCAGGGAAATTATCAAATAAACTTTTTACACCGCTTGGGGTAAAAAAACAAATGATTTCAAAGCCTTTCTTCTGAAATAATGGGGTGATATCATTGCTAATACTACGGTACATAAACGCCAATTCAAAATTGCATTTATGAAGTTTAAGCCATCCGCAAATATCATTATCCTGCTGATTTTCGCTACACACATACAAGAACTTTTCATTCTCTTTGTGTTTGTTGATCACGTCAAGCATGCTTTTGCTAGTACCATCTGCGCCATAAAAGACTTTACGCTTTCTATATAAAATAAACTTTTGTAAGTAAAGCGCAACTGCTTCAGTGATGCAAAAATATTTGGTGTCTTGCCCTATCGAAACTTTCATTTCCTCGGCGGTGCGAAAGAAATGATCAATGGCATTTCTGCTCGTAAAAATTACACCGGTATATGTAGCGATGTCGATTTTTTGTTTTCTAAACTCTTTAGCTGAAATGCCATCTAATTTAATAAATGGATGGAACACCAGTTCTACCTGATACTTGCGCTCTAAATCATAATAAGGAGACTTATCACTTTCCGGTTTTGGCTGAGAAATTAAAATACGCTTTGGAGCGACCGCCTTAACAATTGTTCCCGCTTTTGATCCGATTTTTGCCATGCTTCTTATCTAAGGTTGTGCAAAGTTAAAATGTTCCGCTAATAAAATCCATCATTAGTTTATATAAAACCAACATAGGAAGTACTTCGCAGGTGCAAAGGTACAAGAAAAAATGGAAGGCGCTCACCTTCAATGAGGCTCTTATGATTGAAAATGAAACAAGGTACCTGTATACAAATAAGATAATGATGATGATTAGGGCCCCATTATAGGCAAAATCTTGAACAGCAATTGGCGAAAAGGTCAATAGCAGTATGGCAGGAATCAAAAATACACCCATCACTTTATTGGTTAAAAAGACAATAAAGCTATAATTTCCAATGGCCTCTTGTTGACCAAAGAGCCATCCCGAAAACCACAAAAATAAAAATTTAAAGAAGTATAGTCCTGTAAAGCCAAGTGCACTGTATGCGATGCAAGTATAGAGTGAGAGATCAACCCACGCATTTTTTTCTGCTAACAATGATACAAAAATAGATGCGTTGACGATAAATAAAATGTTGCTAAAAAGTGATGCTAAATTATTTTGTTGAAGTTGCTCCCTGGTTTGTTTTTGCCTAATAGGGCTTTGGAAAATAAGTTGAAAAACATTGGAAAAATAATTAGGAAATGTGACTTTGATAAATGCCAAAAAGAAAAGCATGCCTATGACCAAGTAAAACCGACCATCATAATTGGTTGTCAAATGCAGTTCATTGATTCTAAATGAAGGTTTGGTTTGCATCGGTAAAAAAGGATGCGTCATAAACTTACGATAGGAAGCAGTGTCACGTATTTGCTTTTTTTTCTGGAGCAGTAGCAATGAATCAGAAGCCCTTTTTACGCTATCTATATAAGCCGAATCACTTGCAATAAAAGCTTGTGCAGTGTCTAATACATGAGTTGTATCGGGCTTTTGCTTTGCTAAAAGGCCTGTGCCCAATAATAATAGCGGTAGAAGAATGCTTAATAAATGGGCAGGGCGGGCTTGCATGGTTACAAAAATAAGGAGCTTGACCTAACATCAAACGCATCCTAACAACTATTTGGTAGATTTGCAAGATAAACTTTTACATGGCAGGCATTTACATTCATATTCCTTTTTGCAAGCAAGCCTGCCATTATTGTAATTTTCATTTTAGTGCTTCAACACAGTTATTGGATAAAATGGTAAACGCTATTTGCAAAGAAATAGCATTGCAGCAAGGTTTTTTTGAAGATACAGACTTGCTTATCGAAACAATATATTTTGGAGGGGGCACACCTTCTATCCTACCCGCTAAGGCTACAGCGCAAATTTTAGATACCATTAAGCGTCATTTTAATGTAAATGCAGCTGCAGAAATTACACTAGAAGCCAACCCCGACGATATTACCCTTGAAAAGTTGAATGAATTTAAATCGATTGGAATAAATAGAGTAAGTATGGGGGTGCAATCATTTATTGACGAAGACCTCATTTGGATGAACCGCGCACACAGGTCTGCGGCTGCCATTGAAGCGATTGGGCTTGCCAAACAAGTTGGTATCTCCAATATTTCTATAGACCTCATTTATGGGATACCCACCCTTACGGGTGACAACTGGATAAAAAATATTGACAAAGCTATTGAATTGGAAGTTCAGCATTTGTCTTGCTATGCATTAACCGTTGAGCCAAAAACAGCACTTCATACTTTCATCCAAAAAGGCGAAAAAGAAGATATAGATACCGCTAAACAAGCAGCACATTTTGACATCTTAACAGAACGAACAATGCAGGCTGGCTATGAGCAATATGAATTTTCAAACTTTGCCTTACAAGGATTTAGAAGTAAACACAATACTAGTTATTGGCAACAAAAAAAATACCTTGGTATTGGACCATCCGCACATTCATTTACTGGAAATTCGCGTCAATGGAATATTGCTAACAACGCTCTTTACATCAGTAGTATCGAAAATGATACAGTACCATACGAATCGGAAACACTTTCGACATCTACCCAGTACAATGAATATATGATGACCTCACTCAGAACTATTGAGGGTTGCTCTTATGATTATGTGTTAACAAATTTTGGCGAACCGGCGCTAGCTAGAACTAAAAGAATTGCGGATAATTTTATTGAAAAAGGTCAATTAATGGAGCAGGAAAACAGTTTACAAGTAACACAGCAAGGCAAGTTTTTTTTAGACGGAATTGCCTCGGATTTTTTTGAAGTTAATTTCAAATAAAAAAATTAAAGAAGAATTTTTTCAATTTCTGCAAATCCGTTTGCAGCGTGCACATGCTTCCATAAAATTTGATAGATCGCTGTAGCAATAGGCATTTCGGCACCGTACGCCTGATTGATTTCATAAATACATTTACTAGCGTTATAGCCTTCGGCCACCATGTTTAATTCTAGTTGAGCGGCTTTAACGGAGTACCCTTTACCAATCATGTTACCAAAAGTTCGGTTCCTACTATACAAAGAATAACAGGTAACGAGTAAGTCGCCTAAATAAACAGAGGCATTATAATTAGGTTTCGTTACAATAGCAGAAGAAGGGCCCTCACAATGATCGCATTTTTTTAAAAAATTAGCCATTTCACTGGAACAATTGGCGATATAAACACTTAAAAAATTATCTCCGTATTCGAGGCCATGAGCAATGCCAGCTCCAAGTGCATATATGTTTTTTAATACAGAAGCAAACTGCGATCCATTGATATCCGTATTTACAACTGTATTTATATATTCGCAATTAAAATGCGCAGCAATTTCCTGCGCTGCTTCATGCGTAGTTCCCGAAAATGTTAAATAGGATAATTTTTCGGCGGCTACTTCCTCTGCGTGACAAGGACCCAGTAATGTAAAATAATGTTCGAGCGGAAAATTAAACTTGGAATGCAGGTATTGATTGAGTAGCACATTGTGATCTGGTAAAATTCCTTTTACGGCAGAAACGATTTTTTTACCCTCAAGTAAACTAGCATCTATGCCTTCAAAAATAGAACTCACAAACGCAGATGGCATAGCCACCACAATAACATCTACTGCGTTAACCAATTCTTGTACATCATTGGTTAACTGCAATTGCGCTTGGTTAAAATAAGCGGCACTTAAATAATGTGGATTGTGCTTGCGTTTTTGAATGTATTGGATGGTATCGGAATTTCTAACATACCAATGTATGGAATTGCCGTTATCTGTTAAGATTTTAGCAAGTGCTGTTGCCCAACTTCCACTTCCAATAATTCCAAAACGCATGTTGTTCTAAATTATGATTCAACCACAAACATACGAAAGGATTTTTTATTCAAAATCCTAGTCTTTTTTCTTCTCCTCAAAGAGCTTTTCCTTGCTTACTATTTTAACAAGGCTACTATCTTTGATGAGCTTACTAACTGTGTTGTATGGACCGGTTATTACTTCGTCTCCAGCTTTTATACCAGTTACAATTTCGATATAATTTAAATCTTGGATGTCCGTTTTTACTTTTACTTTTTTAACGCGGTTGTCTTTTTGCAAAACAAACACCACTTCTTCTGTGTCATCAGCCTCTAAAGATTTTTTATCAGACGCTGGTGCAGTTTCTTCTTTTTTCACTTCTTTACCATTATTTGCACCTGCCTTTGCTTCTAATTTATCTCTTGTTGTTACTGCATTTAAAGGAACAGATAAAACATTCAATTTTGTTTTTGTTTGAATATCTGCACTTGCACTCATGCCCGGTCTAAAAGGAAAGCTATTACCTGCAACAAGTAGGTCTTGGTAGCTACTTTGTAATAAACGAATATGAACTTTGTAGTTGGTTACTTCTGAACCACCACCTGCAGCTGCGCCACCAGCAGTAATAGGGTTTGCAATTTTGTATACAAGGCCCTTGAATTTTCTATTGGTATATGCATCTACTTCAACTACTGCAGTATCACCAATTTTTACTTTAGGAATATCATTTTCACCAACGTCCACTCTAATTTCAATGCTTCGCATATCAGCTACACGCATCATTTCGGTGCCGGCCATTTGAGCTGTACCTACAACACGCTCTCCTTTTTTTACAGCAAGCAAACTAATGATGCCATTCATTGGAGCCACAAGCGTTGTTCTAGATAAATCTTTATTAGCACGAGCTAGTTGAGCTTCTGCACCACTAATAGCAGCTTGCGTACCTTTTAGTCCTTCTCTAGCGCCATTGTAGTTGGCTTCTGCAGATCTGTAGGCTTGTTGGGCTTGTTCAAATTCTTGACGAGAAGTTACTTTGTCGTTGTATAATTTTTGCTGACGCTCATACACTTGCTTTGCGTTTTCGAGCGTTGCTTTAAGTCCTAGAATACTTGCTGATGAATTTGCAAGTTGCGCACGGGCTTGGTTTACACCGGCAGCCACCTGATCGCGCTGTGTAGAATAAATGTCTGCATAGATACGAGCTAACACTTGACCTTTGGTAACACTGTCGCCTTCGTTTACGTTTAACTCTACAATTTCTCCACTGATATCCGGACTTACTTTTACTTCTATTTCTGGATATACTTTACCACTTGCATTAACAGTTTCTATAATGGTACGCACAGATGCTTTTTCGGCAGAAACGGTAAGGCCGTCTTCTTTTCCAATAACACCCGCTTTTTTAAGCGATACAAACAATACAATTAAAACAACAAGTGCGATGATTGTCCAAAGTAATTTTTTATTCATGGTATTCTATTTCAAACTTTTTAAAAATTGTAATGATGCTTTATTAAAATTTAACGCCTTGACCTTTGTAAAATTCAAGCACTTTCATTTTAAATATATAATCGTATTGGTTGCTTAGTTGTTGCACTTTAGCACGCAACAAATTATTTTGATTGGTAATTAAATCGAGAGAACTTAATAGCCCTACTTCATATCTTTTTGATGCAAAATCGTAGGCTTTTTGTGCTGTTTCAACGGCTTTGGTACTTGCATTAAATTTTTGTAAAGCAGCAGTAGCGTTGTTATAAGCCGTATAAATGTTTTGCTTTAAGGTAACGTCTGCTTGCTCTTTTTGCAACTCTACATTTTTTACGTTTAGGTTAGCGCGCTGATAAGACGCCTTTGCCTGTCCAGCGTTAAAAATGGGAATAGATAAGTTAAAGCCTATATTTTGACCAAAGTTGTTACTCAATTGTTTAGACCAACCATCCCAAATTTCACTGATGTTTCGGTTGGTTTGATTGATTTTATACATCGGGCTTTGTACATAGTAGTCTTGACCTGCAATAGACACTTTTGAATCGTATCCTGGAACGGCAGGACCGTAACCTAAAAAGCTAGCACCTGTTGTTTTTTTAAATGAATTGGAAAAGTTAGACGCCAAATTACCACCTACACTGAGTGTTGGATACTGCCCCGCTTTGGCTACCATCACCGATTTTTTAGCAGCTTCCAATCTAATGGTATTTGCTTTTTGTAAAGGCTGTGTGCCTAGCGCCATTTCATATACCATGGCAGGTTGTAATTCTGCAAAACTTGGAATAGGAATGGTATTAATATTAGGGGTAGCCACTTCAAATGGAACGGCAGGATCCAAATTTAATAAACCTTGCAAATTCAAAATATTTTGCTCGTAGCCAGTATACGCTGCAATATAATTACTACTATCAGAAGCAAGCTGTACTTGAATTTCAGCAAGGTTTAGCTCAGGCAATGCACCCGCATCTACGCGCTTTTTAGTAATTTCTAATTGCGTTAATGTTTGTCCAATTTGAACTTGTGTAATTTTCACTTGTTCTGCAGCAGCAAGTACGGTTAAATAAAAATTAGCAACGCTTAAAGAGATGTCATTGGCAATTTTATCAACGTCGGTAAGGGCCGCTTTGGCGTTTAAATCTGCAACGGTAGCCGAATTTTTTAAACTACCATAATTGTATAATTGCATACCTCCAGAAAGGCCAAAATTTTGATATAAAAACTGAGTGGTAGAAAAGGCATTGGTAGTAGGGTCGATGGATCTACCAAAACGCATACCAAGTCCAGAACTTCCAGAAACCGAAGGGTAAACGGCTAATTTGGACTGTTTTGCCTGTATCGCAGCAATTCTAGCTTGGATATCGGCTTGTTTAACAGATATGTTGTGACTGGTAGCATATTCTACACAACGTTTGAGGTCCCACTTTTCTGTTTGAGACTGCGCTTGTAATACCACAAAGGCAGCAAGAAGGGTAAATAATGATTTCATAGAACTACAAAAATAATGCTTTCGACGCCCTTAGCCTTAAAATTTAGACAGACGGAAAGAAAGGCGGTATTTTGGCAATTTATGGGTTATGAAGGGTGAATTTTTCTATTCACTGGCTGCAGGACCTGATTTTCGGTACTTAGCAGTGGCAAAATACAGCAACATAAAGGCTGCCAATACCGCAACCCCTACGCCGGCCGTTTCCGGTGTTTGCATCGCAATGCTGATTCCAACAAACAAATAATTGGCTATAAAAAACAAGGGGATCCATGGAAACAATTTCATTTTAAATATACCCGTGCCGTCGAGGTGTTTGGTTTTACTGCGAAGCTTAAATATAGCAGCGCTAGAAGCAACCATTCCAAAGCAATCCAAAAAGATGGTGAAATTTAAAATCTTCTCAAAAGTTTGCGCGAAAAATAAAATGACAATACATACTGCTGCAAAAATGGTTAACGAAAAAACGAGTACATCCGTTTTTTTATCTTGTTTAGAAAACACGGCAGGTAAGGTTCCTTCGGCACTCATGGCGTACATCACCCTTGGATTACTCATTAGTAGTGCATTCACATAAGCCAGTACACCAAAAAATAAAAAGAAGGAAAATATGCCGGCTGCTTTTTCGCCAAATGTTTTTTGAATTAATACATATGCAATTTCCCTTTCACCTTTCATGTTATCAAATCCAATAATCATGTAATAACTAAAATTGGCGAGTAAATAAAGCACGATAATAATAGTGATGCCAATAAAAATTCCTTTAGGAATCGTTTGCGATGGCCTTTCCACTTCATTGCCAAAATTAATGGTTTGCTGATAGCCTCCATAGGTAAACGAAACCGCAATTAAACTAATACCAAAACTTTGAATCCAACTCATGTTTGTTGCAGCTACAATAGGCGCAGATGCACTGTGCAAAAGGTTTTCATGCGGAAAAAATAGTGCTGCAATGATTACTACAATCATGGTGATTTTTACCAGCATGAGCATATTTTGCGCACGCGCACTCATTTTTAAACCACGCAAATTGATAAAATAGAAAATCAAAATAGCTACAACACTTAAGAGCGCTTTATCAATATCAGACCAACTATGTCCAGGAAAAAGTTTAGCAATATAACCACTGCCAATAAGTGCAACCCCACTTAAACTAGCTGCGTTACTAATTAAAATAATACAGTTAATGGCAAAAGCAATACTTGGGTGATAGGCGTATGAAAACACTTTATAGTAACCACCCGTAACCGGGTAACGACTCCCTATTTCGGCAT
>Ga0209401_1001180_pt1 | contig 17443 bp, 13 predicted proteins | sample M_140807_MF_Meta_FD_187318 | JGI IMG/M metagenome (GOLD analysis project Ga0209401, IMG submission 187318) | Freshwater microbial communities from Lake Montjoie, Canada to study carbon cycling - M_140807_MF_MetaG (SPAdes) (version 2) | ecosystem: Environmental > Aquatic > Freshwater > Lake...
AAAATTTGGTGCAATTTAAGCTCATTTGGTTAACTTTGCACCATGAAGAAAACACATATTGCATTATTGGTCTTAATCGCTGCCGCCATTGTAGTGCTTATTAGCTATACAGGCGATTTAAGTAGTTATGAGACAATTGCTTCTGCCAAACAAAAAGAAGGAAAATTCGTGAATTTGATTGTTAAAATGGACAAGTCTGTTCCAGTTCAATATGACCCAGTTAAAGACCCTAATTTATTAGAATTTAATGTTCAGGATAGTCTGGGCAGTAAAATAGCTGTGGTTTATCATAATACCATGCCTACCGATATGGAAAAATCGGAGAGACTTGTTTTAAAAGGAAAAGTACAAGGCGAGCATTTTGAATGTTCTGCTATTGTGATGAAGTGTCCTTCTAAATACAAGGACAATCCGAATGCTATGAAAGACCAACCGGTTACCCTTAGCAATTAAAAAAATACAATTAGGTAAATGAATACTATACAATTTCTTGACGAGCATCTATTTCCTGGTCAATTAGGCTATTTTTTAACCATACTTTCTTTAGTAGCTTCATTAGTGGCTACTTATTCTTTTGCAAAATCATTTTTTTCAAAAGAATTGGTAGTGCAATCACAGTGGGAAAGATTAGCCAAGATTGCTTTCATTATTGAATCAGTGGCCGTGGTTTCTTGTTTTGTTGTTTTATTTTATATTATTTACAATCATTTATTTGAATACAAATATGCCTATACGCATAGCGACAAAAACTTGCCTTATCAATATTTGTTAAGTTGTTTTTGGGAAGGACAGGAAGGCAGTTTTTTATTATGGAGCTTTTGGCATTGTGTTTTAGGTTTAATATTAATAGCTACCAAAAAGAAATGGGGGGATTCATTTTCAGGAGTGATGATGGTGGTAAGTTTTGTTCAATTTTGTTTAGCCACCATGATAGTGGGCTTGTATATTTTTGAAATGAAATTAGGAAGCAGTCCATTTTCATTATTAAGAGAAGAAATGAGTTGGCCTATTTTAGCAAGACCCGATTATTTACATCTTATTAAAGACGGTACTGGTTTAAATACTTTGTTGCAGAATTATTGGATGGTGATACATCCACCTATTTTATTTTTAGGTTTTGCTTCTACCACTATTCCTTTTGGATTTGCAGTAGCGGGCTTAATTAAAAAGAAACATGATTGGATGGACAGCTGTTTGCCCTGGGCTACTTTTTCTGCGGGTATCTTAGGTTTAGGTATCATGATGGGTGCTGCTTGGGCATATGAGAGTTTAACTTTTGGAGGTTATTGGGCATGGGATCCAGTAGAGAATGCCTCGCTGGTTCCTTGGGTAACCTTGGTATCGGCTATTCATGCTTGTATTATTTATAGAAAAACAGGATCTAGTTTAAAATTAACTTATTTATTTTTCGGCATTAGTTTCTTATTAGTCTTGTATTCTACTTTTTTAACAAGAAGTGGCATATTAGGCGATACCTCTGTACACGCATTCACAGACTTAGGTATGAATGCACAATTATTGAGCTTCCTATTAATTTTCGTGATACCTTATTTTGTTTTATTCTTTGTAAGGTTAAAGTATATGGCCGAGCCCCAAAAAGAAGAAGCCATTGATAGTCGTGAGTTTTGGATGTTGATAGGTTCACTTATTTTATTTTTATCAGCATTGGTTATAATTTCAATTACTTCTATTCCTGTATTTAATAAAATATTTGGTACAAAAATTGCCCCTCCAGAGGATGCGGCCTTTGCGCATAATCAAGTGCAAGTATTTGTAGCCATTATAATTGGTTTATTAACGGCTGTAGGGCAGTATTTAAAATACAAAGGAACCACCAAGGCATTTTTACTTCAGAAAATTAAAATGCCTTTGCTAGTGACTATTGTCATTACTGCGGTAGAATATATTTTTATAGGCGTTGCCTTTAAGGAAAAAGGCATTGGATTTGAGGGGGCCATTTATGTAGCTATGTTTGCTGCTACTTATGCTATTGTTGGAAATGTTTTCTTTTGGTTAACGATGCAAAAAGCAAAATTAAAATCGGCAGGTTCCTCTATTGGGCATATTGGTTTTGGAATGGTTTTGTTAGGCATCTTAATATCTTCTTCTAATAAAACAGTATTAAGTTGGAATACAACAGGTATTAGCCCACTTCGTGTTGAATCGGGTAAAAGCCCAGTGGGTAATCCTAGAGAAAACATTACCCTATTTGAAGGCATTTCCACTGATATGGGTAAGTTCATGGTAACTTATGTTCGTGATACCTTTGATAATTTAGATAAAAGATTTTTTGAACTAAAATTCATAGAGAAAAAAACACAGGCAGCATTTTTCTTGTATCCTGATGTATTAAAAAACAATAAAGGAATGGAAGGTTTCTCTGCGAATCCTTCTTCTAAACATTATTGGAATAAAGACATTTTCGTGTACGTGACTTCTTTTCAAGATAATTCAAAAGAAGATACTACTAGTTTCAAGCCACATCAAATAGCCTTGGGTGATTCTATTTTTTATAGCAATGGTTATATTAAATTAGAAAAAGTATTAGTGAACCCCAATGCAAGCAGACCTGCAGGTACCAATGAATTAGTATTACAATTAGCGGTTACCTCTAAAGAAGGGTTAAAGTATACAGCTAGTCCGGGTATTGTATTAGAAGGAATGAATTTGCAGTCTAATGTAGATACCGTTAAAGCACAAAACTTAGTATTAAGTTTTAATAAAGTAATAGACCAACAAAAAGGTACCTTAGAAATTGGGGTGAAAGAATCATCGGCCTTAACCAATTTGATTACTTTAAAAGCCTATGAATTCCCATTCATCAATTTACTATGGTTAGGTGTCATTATTATGACTTTTGGCTTTGGGGTGGCTACTTGGAGTAGGGTGTCTAAGTTAAAAGAAAAATAAAATATTAGAAAAAGGATCTTCTGAAAGGTTACTTTTTTTAAATTAGTGTATTAAATTGAAAGAAACTGATTTTAACGGTTTCATATAGTTTTATGAAAAAAGGTTTTCTCTATATTATTCTTATTTGTTTCACTTGCTTTATTAGTCTAAAGTCTAAGGCGCAAAATAATGCTAATGATACCATTAGAGACAATATTAGAGTAGAAGCCTTTATTACCCCAGAAGGAGATACCATTCCTCAATCTTGGTTGCCCACAGTAGAAGTTATTGCTATTCAGACATCTCGTTGGAAAAACTATTGGAGAAATTGGACAAGGTTGCGTAATGCAGTGTATGTAACTTATCCTTATGCTAAAACAGCAGGTAAGCTTATCACAGATGTCAATAATCAACTGGCGGGTGTTAGAGATGAAGCTGAAAGAAAAAGAATTATTAAGTCTAGAGAAAAGGAAATGAAAAGAGACTTTGGCGATAAAGTAACAAGTTTATCTGTGTATCAGGGTAAAGTGTTGATGAAATTAATTAATAGAGAAACAGGCAATAACTGTTATGAGATAATTAAAGAATACAAAGGGGGCTTTAATGCCGGTTTTTGGCAAACAGTGGCCTATGTTTTTGGAAGTAGTTTAAAGCAGAAATATGAACCACAGGGAGAAGATAAAGAAATCGAAAAAATTGTCTTAGAATTACAAAAGCTCTACGGCTATAAAGGCTAAGCATTGGGGTAGGTTTTTGGGGTAGGTTTTTGTATCTTTACCCCATACTAATAACCATCATGAGCGAGGAAAAGAATCTAAATTTTATTGAAGAAATTATCTCCCAGGACTTGGCATCGGGCAAATATGACCAAATTTTAACGAGATTTCCACCTGAACCGAATGGCTATTTGCATATTGGGCATGCCAAAAGTATTTGCTTAAATTTTGGATTGTCTGCTCATTTTGGAGGAGGTACAAATCTAAGATTTGATGACACCAACCCTTCCACAGAAGAAACAGAATATGTGGACAGTATTAAGGCCGATTTACAATGGCTAGGCTTTCATTGGGTGAAGGAATGTTATGCATCGGATTATTTTGATACGCTGTATGATTTTGCTGTTCAATTAATTGAGAAGGGGTTGGCCTATGTGGATGATAGTACTGCAGAAGAAATTGCTTTGCAAAAAGGAACACCCACTGCAGCAGGCACAGGCAATGAATATAGAAATAGATCCATAGCAGAGAATTTGGATTTATTTGCAAATATGAAGGCGGGTAAATATGCAGATGGTGCAAAAGTCTTAAGAGCAAAAATTGATTTAGCCAATCCGAATATGCTTTTGCGTGACCCTATTTTATACCGCATTAAAAAAGCGCATCATCACCGTACGGGTGACAAATGGTGTATTTATCCAATGTATGATTTTGCCCATGGCCAAAGTGATGCTATTGAAAAAATTACGCATTCTATTTGTACTTTGGAATTTATTCCGCACAGAGCCTTATATGATTGGGGTATTGAGAACCTAGGTATTTATCCATCCAAGCAATATGAATTTTCTCGTTTAAATATTACATATACTATTTTAAGTAAAAGAAAATTATTGCAACTAGTGCAAGATGGCCATGTAAATAGCTGGGATGACCCTCGTATGCCTACCATTAGTGGAATGCGTCGTAGAGGTTATACACCAGAAAGTATCAGAGATTTTTGTGATAGAATTGGTATTGCTAAAAGAGAAAATATTATTGATTTTAGTTTATTAGAATTTTGTGTTAGAGAGCACTTAAATAAAATTGCACAAAGAAGAATGGTAGTGACTGACCCCATTAAATTAGTGATTACTAATTATGATAAAGGAGAAGAGATACTTCATTCTGAAAATAATCCAGAAGATCCTGAAGGGGGTATGAGAGAAATTCCTTTTTCTAATGAACTCTATATTCAAAGAGAAGATTTCATGGAAGAGCCTACTAAAAAATATTTTAGACTAGGGCCAGGTTTAATGGTGCGCTTAAAAAGCGCTTATATTGTGAAATGTGATAGTTTTGAAAAAGATGCAGCTGGTATAGTGCAAACAGTATATGTGAGCTATGTTCCAGAAAGTAAAAGTGGTTCGGATACTTCAGGCATTCATGTGAAAGGAACCCTTCATTGGGTGAGTGCCAAGCATGCAGTACCGGTGGTATTGAATGAATATGACCGCTTATTTAAAGTAGAAGATGTAGCAAGTGCTGAAGGAGATTTTAAAGACTATCTTAACGAACAATCTTTAACAAAAACCAATGCCTGGGCAGAACCTGCCTTAAAAAATGATACATTAGATATGCGCTTTCAATTTTTAAGAAAAGGGTATTTTTACCAAGATGCCTCTAGCACTAAAGAAGCCCTTGTTTTTAATAGAACAGTAACCCTTAAGGATGCTTGGGCCAAAGAGCAAAAAAAATAATCCAATCAATTCATTTTTTGAATGTTAACGCTCGAAACCTTTACAAGAAATTGGGAAAAAAAATTTCCAGCGCTTTCATTAAAGAAATCAAACTTTATTATAGCTGTTAGTGGTGGCGTTGATAGTATTGTATTAGCCTATTTAATGCATGAAGCGGGTGCTACTATAAGTATGGCCCATGCCAATTTCCAATTAAGAGGGGAAGAGAGTACACGAGATGAAAATTTTGTAAAAGATTTTGCAGCGAAATATGCCATTCCCTTAGTACTGAATAAGTTTGAAACAGCAGCTTATGCCCAGACCTATAAAATGGGTATTCAAGAAGCTGCAAGAGAAATGAGATATGCTTGGTTTAGTACTTTACTCTCAGAAAATACGAGCGCCAAAAAAGTATTACTCACGGCACATCATGCCGATGACCAAGTAGAAACTGTTTTTATGCAACTAGCTAGAGGAACAGGTTTACATGGTTTAACGGGTATTCCTGAAAGAAGAGAAGACGCTTTATCCATTGCAAGACCCTTGCTTGCTTTTTCTAAAGAAGCAATTATCCAGTTCGCTAAAAATAACATTTTAGATTTTGTAGAAGATAGTTCTAATAGCAAGGACGATTATACCCGTAATTTATTTAGACATAAAATTGTACCTATTATTGAAGAAGTCATCCCTCATATGACACAAAATGTATTAGATACCATTCAAAGATTAAAAGAATCGGAAGCGATTGTAGAATCTACTGTTACAGGTTTTTGGAAAAAAGGACTAAGAATGCAAAAAGGCATTTTAACTATTCCTGTTAAGTATTGGAAAAAAGTAAATCATAATTTTACCTATACTTGGGGGCTGATCAAAAATTATGGTTTCAAGCCACAACAAATTAACGAAGTACATAAATTATTGGCAGCTAACAATGGAGCCTATATAGCAACTCCTTCGCACCGCTTTATTAAATTCAATGATGCAATTCAAATTATTGATAACAATATAGAAAAAGAGCACATTATTATTCATGTTGCAGATGGTAACTTAGAAGTTAATAATGGCATTTTACATTTTGAAATGAAAGAGGCTATTTCACTTGGTGAAATTAAAAAAGAAGCCAAGTATGCCTATATAGATGCAGGTAAACTAGAATGGCCCTTGTTATTTAGAACCTGGCAGGCCAGCGATTATTTTTACCCCTTAGGACTTCGCAAAAAGAAAAAATTAAATCATTTTTTAGGAAGCCTAAAATTGAGTCCTGCAGTAAAGCAAAAAATCGCTGTACTAAGTATGGGCGATAAATTAATATGGGTAGTTGGTCATAGAATTGATGATCGTTTTAAAATTACAGATCAAACAAAAAATGTATTAGTCATTACCTGGACAGATAAACACTAATTTGATCTACAAAAGCGCTTAGTGCATTAAAGTTTCCAATAAAATAACTGGTAATAATTAAAAATACTACTCCGTAAATAGATCCCCATAAATGGGCACTATGGTTAATACCGCCTTGTCCAGTTTTAGATAAATAAGCTGTTAGGCCCAAATATATGGGGCCAAATATAAAACCAGGTATAATGGGAGGAATGATAAAAAATCCAATTTGCATAGTAGGTTGTAAGAAAATGCCTACAAATACTATGGCCGAAACAGCGCCTGAAGCCCCTAGGCTATTATAGCTATATTGTTTGTAATGATTTAGGTAAGTGGGTATTAAACAAACCAATAAGGAAGACACATACAATATGATATACATCGATGAACCAGACCTTCCAAAAATCATCGAGAAATATTGTTCTATATAATCGCCAAACATATAAAAAGAGAACATATTAAAGGCTAGGTGCATAAAATCGGCATGTACTAAACCGCAGGTAAAAAATCGATACCATTCATTATTATTATGCACAGAATAAGGATGAAAAATTAGTTTATCCATTAAAGCATGGTTGTACATAGCTAAAATAGAAACCCCGACAGTAATAATGGTGATATATAAAGTAATGCTCATTGGAGTAAATAATTATTGATGATGGTATTTTTCATTAGCCAAGATACTACAAGCACGGTACACTTGCTCTGCTAAGATTAAACGAACTAGCATATGCGGAAACACCAATTCTGATAAAGACCAAATGAATTGAGCACGCTTTTTAATTTCTTCTTCCACTCCATAAGCACCTCCAATTAAAAACACAATTTTTTGTGCACTTTGATTGGCTTTCTGTTGTATTAATTTAGCCAATCCCGGGGAGCTTAGCATTTTACCTGTTTCGTCTAATAAAATAAATATATCGGTTGGTTGTAGTGCTTTTAAAATACTTTGGGCTTCCGCTTTTTTTATTTGGCTAGGTTCGGTCGCCTTTGCGGGTGCAATTAATTGCCAATCGACAGGGTAGTAATGACTTATTCTTTGTGTAAAATTCATCACTCCTTCCTTGATATAAGATTCATGGGCTTTGCCCACAGAGATAAAAGTTAATTTCAATACTTATGATTTATTCAAAAATACGATTTTTAAAATCTTCCTCATTACCATTAAAAAAGCCTCCCCGATAAATCGAGAAGGCTTGGTGACCGCGTTAGGATTCAAACCTAAAACCCCCTCATCCGTAGTGAGGTACTCTATTCAGTTGAGCTACGCAGCCATTTCCCTAGTTAAAGGGATTGCAAATATAATTCAAAATCCTATTTTACCCAAGTAAAAAGCCTAAATAAGGGATAGAACCTAATAATGCCATCTCACAAATGCCTCAATAGCAGCGTATTTGGTTAATCCTAGACTTGCATATAAGTCCGCTGTATTGGCATTTCTAATTTCAGCTCTTTGCCAGAATTCTCTTGAATCGCTGCCCTGGAAAGGGACACTGTCTTTTTGAGACTGATGTATAAATATACCAAATCTCTTTTTCAATACTTGATCAGGGCTCATAGGTACTGCCATTTCAATTTCTGATACGTCCCATTCTTGCCATGCACCTTTATATAACCAAACCCAGCAATCCTTCACCCAAGTTTCACCTGATGCTTTTAATCTGCGTAGACTCTCAAATATAATTTCTAAACATACTTTATGCGTACCATGAGGGTCTGCTAAATCTCCTGCACAATATACTTGATGAGGTTTTAGTTCATTCAATAAGTCCATGGTAATTCTGATATCTATCTCACTCATTGGTTTTTTGTCAATGGTACCTGTTTCGTAAAAAGGTAAGTCTAAGAAATGGTAATTTGTATCTTTTAATCCTACGTATCTACAAGTGGCTTTGGCTTCACATCTTCTAATTAAACCTTTAATAGCTCTAATTTCTGCGGTATCTAAATGTGTAGATTGTTTTTCAGCTAAAAATTTACGTGCATTGATTAAAATTTCTTGACTCTTTTTATTGTCTATACCAAATAAGTCTTCAAAGCCAACTGCAAAATCTAAGAAGCGTGTAACAAATTCATCAGTGACCGCAATATTACCAGATGTTTGATACGCAACATGCACATCATGTCCTTGTTCATGTAAACGCATAAAGGTACCGCCCATACTAATTATATCATCATCAGGGTGGGGAGAGAAAATCAACACCTTTTTTGGATGTGGTGCACTGCGTTCAGGATGTGCTGGAATAACTGCATTGGGTTTACCTCCTGGCCAACCCGTAATAGAGTCACGCAACATATAAAACACTTGCAAGTTAATATCGTATACCGACTCTTTTAGAACCAATAAATCGGATAAACTATTCTCTTTATAATCGTCGGCTGTTAAACTAAGAATGGTCTTGCCTAATTTTAAGGCTAAACTTATGACAGCACTCTTTATCATATTGGGTGTCCATTCGTTGGAACCTGTTAACCAGGGCGCTTTGTTTCTTGTTAACTCTGAAGCGGCTAATTCGTCAATGACAAATGTACAATCGTCATGATTTTGTAAAACACTTGCAGGAATTTGTTCAGTCACGTCTCCTTCAATAGATTTAGCTACAATGGAAGCTTTATCGCCCCATGCTAGTAAAACTATTTTTTTGGCTTTCATGATACTGCTAATGCCCACAGTAATAGCTAGTTTAGGCACTTTGTTTAAATCAAGAAATTCATAGGTGTTTGCTATTCTGGTTTGTTGGTCTAAATGAATGACTCTAGTTTTTGAATGAAAGCTAGAACCCGGTTCATTAAATCCAATATGTCCATTTTTTCCAATGCCTAATATTTGTAAATCAATACCGCCTGTTTTTTCAATAGTTTGTTCGTAGGTAATACAAGATTCTTTTAAATTTTCTTTTGTCCATTCTCCATTGGGTAGATGAATATTTTTAGGGTCAATATCAACTAAATCAAATAGGTGACGATGCATAAAGCTCCAATAACTTTGATAAGCCGATTTTTCAATAGGGTAGTATTCATCTAAATTTATGGTTACTACATTTTTAAAACTAAGTCCTTCTTCTTTATGTAGTCTTACCAATTCCTTATACAATAAAATAGGAGTGGTGCCTGTAGCCATTCCTAAAACACAGGGTAGTTTTTTTGCTTGCTTCTCTTTAATGAGTGCAGCTATTTGAGCAGCTACCGCATTAGATCCTTCTGTTGAGTTTTTGTAAATCTGAACCGGTACTTTTTCAAAAGATTCTAGCATAAAATTATTTTTATATTAATCTACCTTGGTAATTTTTATCATATTAGTAGGTAAGTGTAATTGAACAGGGGTACTTCCCGTATTCACCACTATATCATCTTTTTTGACAAAACCACTTTTCTTTAAAATTTGAATTTGGTCTTTGATAATACTATCTAAACTTTCTTCTTTATTATAATAGAATGCCTTTACACCCCAGCTTAAACTTAATTGATTCATTAAGCTCTTTTCTTTGGTGAATATGAATAAAGGCGATTTTGGTCTGAAACTACTTAACATAAAAGCGGTATAGCCGCTTTGTGTCATACCAATTAATGCTTGTGCATTACTATCGTCAGATAGTTGACAACCGCTATAACATAAGGCATCGCTTACAAAAGAAGGAGAATGGGGTTGTGGTTTTAAGTCTTCAGAACGGTTGTATTTATAACCATGTTCTTCTACTTCATTAATAATTTTACGCATGGTCTCAATTACTAAAACGGGGAATTGACCAGTTGCTGTTTCGCCGCTTAACATAACTGCATCAGCCCCTTCAATAACAGCATTGGCCACATCGGTAATTTCACTACGATTAGGTTTCACTCTGTCAATCATGCTTTCCATCATTTGTGTTGCCACAATAACTGGCTTAGCACGGTGTATACATTTTCTAATGAGTTCTTTTTGAATCAAAGGAATTTTCTCTACAGGAAGTTCAACGCCTAAGTCGCCACGGGCAATCATAATGGCGTCACTAGAAATAATAATGTCTCTGATATTGGTTAGGGCTTCAGGCATTTCAATTTTGGCAATAATTTTTGCCTTGCTCTTATGTTTAACTAAGATGGCTCTTAGCATTTCAATATCGGCCACTCTTTTAACAAAGCTTAAGGCTACCCAGTCTAATTCTTCTTTAATAATAAATTGGGCATCTTCTAAATCTTTTTCAGTGAGTGCCGGTAATGAAATTTTTGTATCTGGAAGGTTAATTCCTTTTTTAGAAGAAATAATACCCCCTAAGGTTACTTTTACTTTTACATCACCATTTTTTTCTACACTATGAACTTTCACTTCAATCTTACCATCGTCAATCATAATTAAGTTGTTCACCACCACATCGCCAGCAAGGTTCGGGTAGGATACATATATTTTTTCCATTGTGCCAACACATTTCTCATTGGTGAAAGTTAATACATCTCCTTCTTTTACTTCTAAGCGGTTATTTTCAATTTCACCTACTCTTAATTTAGGGCCTTGTAAATCACCTAGTATGGCAACAGTACATCCTAATTCTTCGTTAATACCTCTAATATTATCAATAATTTTTTTCTTGTCCTCGTGGCTACCATGAGAAAAATTTAATCGAAATACATTTACACCCGCTATCACTAAATTTTTTAATTGATCATAAGTTTCGCAAGCAGGGCCAACGGTGGCTACAATCTTAGTTCTGTGATGGGGTTGTTTAAATTCGTTTTTACTCATTTTGATTCTGGGGTTATTTTACTTTGTTTATTTTTCTCTTTCTTTCTAACAAAAAATATTTCCTAGTTTAGCTGGCTAATATTTTTACAATTCTCATCCATTCTTCAGAAATTTTTTGCTTTGCTTTTACCGCATTGTCAAGCGGTGTGTATTTCATTTTATTATCTTCTATACCCACCATTACATTATGTGTTCCGTTGATTAAACATTCAACAGCGTGGTAACCCATTCTGCTGGCAATTAAACGGTCAAGGCAACTAGGGGAGCCTCCTCTTTGAATATGACCTAAAATACAAACACGTACATCTGCATTGGGTAATTTTTCTTTAATGTAATTTCCTACTTCTGTGCCACCTCCAAACTCATCTCCTTCAGCCACCACAATTAAGTTGACTAATTTTTTTCTTTTTTCTTTCTCCGTTAAAGAAGCAATCATCGCTTCCATATCTGTTTTAGATTCTGGAATTAATATATTCTCTGCACCTGTGGCAATACCACTGTGAAGTGCAATATATCCTGCGTCACGTCCCATTACTTCTACTACGAATAAACGGTCATGCGCATCGGCAGTATCTCTAATTTTATCAATGGCCTCCACTGCAGTATTCACGGCTGTATCAAATCCAATGGTAAAGTCACTTCCGGCGATATCTTTATCAATAGTGCCTGGAATACCAATACAAGGGATATCGAATTCGTTACTAAATTTTTGTGCTCCTTTAAAACTTCCATCCCCTCCAATAACAACTATTCCATTGATGCCTCTTTTCTTTAAGTTCTCATAGGCAATTTTTCTTCCTTCTGTTTCGAAGAATTGGGCGCTTCTAGCTGTTTTTAAAATGGTACCCCCTCTTTGAATTATATTACCCACCGACTTTGAGTGCATTTCGAAAATATCATCATCAATCATTCCATTATATCCCCTTGTTACTCCAAATACTTGAAGCCCATGATAAATGCCGGTTCTAACAACGGCCCTGATGGCGGCATTCATACCAGGGGAGTCTCCACCAGAAGTTAAAACTGCGATTTTGCTTACTTTTTTAGCAGACATAATTTTCAATTGATCATTAATGTATTGATTTACAATAGCAATACCAATACGATGTAAAAGAAACCGAGCTACAAATTTAATCATTTGAGGTCAATTTTCCATTCAATTTATGAACAGTTTTGACATGCTAACACATGTTATTAAAATGGAAAAATTAAGTTCTAATGTGAACCTAATCAAAGTATTACAAAATATTTCAGCTTCTAGCGCTGTATTATTTATTTATTAATTGTATTTCAGCCATCATACATCTTGTGCTACCTCCCCCTAAGGCTTCAATGGTGGGGATAGCAATGGGAAGAATGGGGTTGTATTTTTCCAAGCTTTTTAGTTGTGTTGCATGGAGTGTTGAATAAGCTTGCTCAGACATGATTAAATGAGGTTTATCCGCTTTGTCGAATACTTGTAACATATTACCTGCAAAATGATTTAGTTGATCCTGGCTAATCTCAATGACTTCTTTATTAGTTTGTTCAAAGCTATCTAACAGCATTTGTTTTTCTTTTTCGTTGGGAATACTATCCAAACATATAACCACGAATTGATCGCCCATGCACATCATTACATTGGTATGATAAATGGGTTGTGCTTTATCATCTACTGCTTTAAAACTAATTGCCTTGAATTGCATTTTATCGCACCAAGAAAGAAAGGCTTCTTTATTCAATCTATCTGATAAACAACCATAAGAAATTTTATTTTGGTGATCAAGTACCATACTGCCTGTGCCTTCTAAAAATTTTCCTTCTTTTTCCAAGTCAGTTAAATCAAGGACATTTTCAATTTTATAATTAGACTGTAGAAATTCAATTACGCTTGATTTTCTTTCTGCCCTTCTATTGGGAGCATACATAGGATATAAGCAAAGGGTTCCATCAGAATGGGTGGAAATCCAATTATTGGGAAAAATAGAATCTGGGGTAGAAGGGTCTTTCGTATCTTGAATAACGTTTACTTTAATTTGATGTGCACGTAAACTCTCCACCATAGCATCAAATTCTGCAATGGCTAATTCATTGGCATTTTCAATGTTGATATTGGATTGAAAAAAATTATTCGAAGCCGTTTGTTGATTAAAATAAAATTGATAAGGTCGAACCATTAAAATTTCCATAGCCTATAGTTATTAAAATAAATTTTGTTCAATTAGATCAGCTTTCTTTCTAAAGGCATACTCATGCAATGAAAACCACCTCTTGCTCTAGATAATTCTGCAGAAGGCATTAGAATGATGGTATTTTGAATGTTGTTAGGTTTTTTAATTCCTTTTTCAAAGTCTAATAATAAATCTTTAACATGCACTACTTCAAAACCTTTGTTTTTAAAGGCTTCTATCGTTTTGTCATTTCTGTCGTACCCTAATATAACTCCTTCTTTTAAAGCAAGTACATTGCAAGAATCTGTCCATTGTTCTCTAGCATTGTAAGGAAATTCATTGTTGCCGGAGTAAATAAATTGTGCTCCATTTTTACAACCAAAATCTTCTCTACTTATTTCATCTAAGAGTTGTTCTAAGTCGTTGATAATAGTAGGACTATTTTGTTTTAATCTTTCAAATTTCCAAATAGTTACCGATTCTTTTTGAGTACTTTCAAAGAACTGACTTACTTGATTATTTTGATTGCCTTGCATCTCCTCTTTTGAAAAATTACCTAATATCACCCAGGTATCTTTTTTGACCTGTGTAAAAATGGTATCAATATGCATGTAGTCTCTTTTCTTAGGAATTTTGACAATACTTATTTTATCCACTAATGCTTTACTAAATAAAATTTCGGTGAGTTGAACGGCTGCACTCATACTTGTTCTTTCACTAACACCAATAATTACATGCTGTGGGGAAATCATCATAATATCACCTCCTTCAAGTGTTACTTTTTCATCATTCTCTTTTTCGTTTAAAAGGGAAATGGGGTCTTTTTGTGATAGCTCAATAACAAAAGCACTACTGTTTTTAAATAAAGGGTGATAATGAAATAAATACTTTGCAAATAAGGCTTCTCTTTTTCTAGCTAATTTGGCGGGCATATTTAAAACTAAATGATCCTTGATTACAATACCAATATCTCTTGTAAATATAAAATTAGGGATAGGGGGGAAGATAAGTTCATTTTGGTTATCAACACCCGATAAAAAAGTGGAAGCGAGTTTAGGGGGGGTATACTTTTTTAAATCCTCTTGTAGTTGATAGCTGCAGCCTTCAATCGCAGCCACCGCTGCAATGAGTTGGTTTTTGATATCGGCATCTTCTAAAATGCTCGCTAATAACCATTCTATTTCTAATACTTTATCTGAAGCATGAAAATTCGGATGACCTGGTTTGTAAAAGGCACGATCGTTTTTAGGGTCGTCAATAAAATGCATGCCAGGCTTCATTTTTTCAGGGTCTAAAAAATAAAGTAGAAGTTTGGTATAATTGTCGTATTCGTTTTCGCGAATACTTTTTAAATGAACAATATCTTCAAATAACCAATCCTGTGCTTTAGAGGGTATTACTTTGCCTAAGCCTTTATCGGGGCTGTGAACGAGTAGTCTTTTAAGTTCACCAATTTCTGAATGAACAGACAATATATTTTCTTGCATAAGAATAATTATTAAAATAAATTTAACTCTTTTTATTTACTTTCTAATATCAATAAATCGTTGAAAGCTATCTCATATTCCTTGTTCATAGACCTTATTAATGCATTTTTATCTTGGTAACTTTTTTCAATAACATGCATTTTAGCAGGGTCTGCATAAATTGCTGGATTGGCCATCTCAACTTCTATGGCTGCTTTCTCATTATGTAATGTTTGTATATTATGTTCAATTTGAGCAATGGCTTTTTGTAATTTTTGAATTTGTTTTTGCAAGTCTTTGTCAATAGCTTGAGGTTTTACTTCTTCCACAACAGCAGCCTCTTGCTTGCCTTGCTTTCTTGTATCTTTAGACCCAGTATTTTTATTAGGTTCAGCTAATTGTGCTTTTTGTTTGGCCATTCTTTCTTTCCACTCTAGCCATTCTTTATAATCACCTTTGAATTCAATAATTTTTTCATCTTCAATTTCCCAAATTTTATTAGCCGTCTTTGAAATAAAATAACGGTCGTGACTTACTAATATAATACTACCATCATATTTAGTGAGGGCGTCCGCTAACAATTCAACGGTTACCATATCTAAGTGGTTGGTAGGCTCATCTAGCATTAAAAAATTGGCCTTACTAATAATAGTTTTAGTAAGGGCAACTCTTGCTTTTTCTCCTCCACTTAATACTTTAATTTTTTTATCAATTTCATCACCTCCAAATAAGAAACAACCCAATAAAGCACGCAGTTCTAATTCAGTATTTTTAGTACCGCATTCTTGCACCTCCTTTAAAATAGTATTGTTTAAGTTCAAAGACTCTAATTGGTGTTGGGCATAAAAACTCTCTTCTACATTATGACCCCAAACTCTTTCACCATCAAACTTTTCCATACCTGCCACAATTCTAAGCAGGGTAGACTTTCCTTTTCCATTAGCGCCAATAAGTGCAATTTTATCGCCTCTTTCAATTTCTGCAAAGGCATTTTCTAAGATTTGAACATTGGGGAAACTCTTGCCTACTCCCTTTAAGTCTACTAATACTTTGCCTGGTGTTTTATCTACTGCAAAATTGATTCTAATATTAGGCCTCTCAATTTTAACATCTTCAATGACATCTAATTTATCTAAGCGCTTTTGAATGGACTGTGCCTGCGCTGCTTTAGAAGCCTTGGCTTTAAATCTTTCAATAAATTTTTCTTGTTGTTTGATATAATCTTGTTGATTTTCAAAAGCGCGTTGTTGTATTTCTACTCTTTGTTCTTTCTCAATTTCATAATGCTCATAATCGCCGGTGTAAAAATGTAATTGTTGTTGATACACTTCTACAATTTTATTTACCATTTTATTTAAAAAATACTTATCGTGACTTACAATAACTACACTTCCTTTATAATGCAATAAATATTTTTCCAACCATTCGATACTCGGTAAGTCTAAGTGGTTGGTAGGCTCATCTAATAATAATACATCGGGTTGTTGCAAAATCATTTTAGCAAGTAGTACACGCATTCTCCAACCTCCACTAAATTCTTTATAGGGGCGAGATAAGTCTTTTATAGCAAATCCTAGTCCATGTAAAACTTCTTCCGCTTTATGGTTAATATTATAGCCGTCTAGTAAATCAATTTCGTGTAAGGCGTCGGTGTATTTAATAAGCAAATCATTGTCCTCAGAATTCGCTTCTAATTCTTTGCCCAATTGCTCTATTTCTTTTTCTAATGCACGTACTCTTTCAAAAGCACCTAGGGCTACTTCCGTAATTGATTCGTTGGTGTCAAAACTTAGTAAGTCCTGGTGTAAATAGCCAATGCTAGTATCTCTTCCTTTTTCAACCGTTCCTTTGCTAGGAGTGAGCTGTCCTACCAAAATTTTCAATAAAGTAGACTTGCCTGTCCCATTATAGCCAATTAAACCAATGCGTTCGCCTGGTTGGATGGACCAATTCGCCTCACTCACAATTACCCTTGCTCCAAACTCAAATGTCACATTTTGTAAACCTATTAACATATTTTTTCAATTCAGACCGCAAAGTTAGCAAGTTGGACAATCTAATTATGCATAAATTTGAAAAAAGATTCTATGAAGTTTCTATTCTTTATCCTTTTTGCCTTTTTAGTGATGGCTTGCGATAGTCCTGAAGACCCTGCTATCAATAAGGAGCTATGGGCTTTTAGCCCTCAAAATAACCTAGGAAATTTTGATAAAGCCCTGTTGCCATTATTAAATAATTACCAAGAATTATTAAAAGGAGTCGCGGCTGGTGATACCGCCTATATTTTCAATGCGGCAAAATCACTTATTCAATTAACTGATTCTTTCCCTGCTACTGCCATAGGTTTTAAAGATAGTTTATTACATGAGCAGGCTAAACAATCTCTAAATAATATCAATGCAGAATT
>Ga0209401_1001181_pt1 | contig 17430 bp, 18 predicted proteins | sample M_140807_MF_Meta_FD_187318 | JGI IMG/M metagenome (GOLD analysis project Ga0209401, IMG submission 187318) | Freshwater microbial communities from Lake Montjoie, Canada to study carbon cycling - M_140807_MF_MetaG (SPAdes) (version 2) | ecosystem: Environmental > Aquatic > Freshwater > Lake...
GCAGGCCGCCTTGGGGCTAAGCCGCGTGTCAGCCGCGTCGCAGCTTGGCATCATGGTCGGTCCGGCGGCCTCGGCCCTCCTCCAGGCTGCCTTCAGCGGCCTCGGGATCGCTCTTAATCTTCTTCAACCGGGCGGCTGCGGAGGCTTTGGTGAGTTTGTCCTTATCCTCGTCCTTGGCGTCCTCCAGAAGACCGTCCTCGCCGCAGTGTTCCTCCACCAGCTCCTCCAACGTCTGCCCGACGGCCGCGGCATCTGCTTCGAGCCGCTCGATCTCCGCCTGTTTCTTTGCAAAATAACGGGCCACCAGCAGGGACGAGGGCAGCAGCTCCGTCTTGTACTTGCGTTTGCCCACGCTGAAGTCGGGTTTGTCTTTGGACTTCTTGCCCTTCTCCTCGACGAGCAACTGCGGTTGCGCCGCCGCACGCCAACCGTCGGCCACGATCAGGTACACATCGTCCTGCATGAACTCGCCCCATTGATCCAGCTGATGCTGGTACACGTCGTACGGATCAAGCAGGTGCACCTTTCCAAAGGCTTCCAGCAATGCCTCTGAGAGGGTCTCGATCAGGGCTTTGGGGCGGCATTCGGCGGACAACGATTTCAGAGCAGGCAGCCATTTCGCGAGCCAACCGGAAAACGTCTGCATCACCGAAGCGTTGAACGACGTAAACTCCGGATGCCCGAAGATGGCCGTCTTGACCTCGCCCGCTGCCACCCGCAACGCGCTGTAGCCCTCGCGCAGGGGCGCAAACAGGCTCGCGCGGACGCTGGGGAAAACGGTCCAGTATTCGGCGAGGGCGTCGATGTCCCTGTTGGGGATGCCGCCATGAAGGTGCGCCTCAATGTCCTGCAAATCCTCCGGCTCTGTGCTGTCGATGTAGCGGGGCAGGTTGAGATTGAAATCGTTCTTGGGATCGCTGATCTCCGACAGCGGCACCATGCGGGAATAGCGGGGGAAGTCGGCCTGTCTAGCGAAGGTGTCCACGAGCTTGTGGATGTCCTGTTCGCGGAGCCGGTTCTTGTTGCCGTCCTTAATGAACCCTTTGGAGGCGTCGATGAGGAAGACGCCTTTGCGGGAAGCGGCGTCCTCTTTGTCCAACACGATGATGCAGGCAGGAATGCCTGTGCCGTAGAAGAGGTTTGCTGGAAGGCCGACGACCGCTTTGATCAGGCCGCGGGTGAGCAGGTTCTTGCGGATGACGGCCTCCGCGTTGCCGCGAAAGAGGACGCCATGCGGGAGAATGCACGCGCCTTTGCCGGTGGACTTGAGCGAGCGGACGATGTGCAGCAGATAGGCGTAGTCGCCCTGTTTGGCGGGCGGGACGCCGTACGGATCGAAGCGGTGGAAGGCGTCGTTGTCGGGATCGAGGCCGGTGCTCCAGCGTTTGTCGGAAAAGGGAGGGTTGGCGACGACGTAGTCGAATGTCTTGAGCGCGTCGCCGTCTTTGAAGAGCGGGTTGGCGAGAGTGTTGCCCTGTTTGATTTCGGCTTCGGCATGGTTGTGAAGCACCATGTTCATGTAGGCCAGACCGGAGGTGGCGGAGTCTTTCTCCTGACCGTAGAGGGTGACCTTCACGTCTCTGCCGTAGCTGGCCTCGTCGCCGACTTTGAGCAGGAGCGAACCGGAGCCGCAGGTCGGATCGTAAACGGTGGTGTTGCTGGTGACGGAGGCGTGCCGGATACGGAGGATGCGAGCGATGATGCGCGAGACTTCGGCTGGGGTGTAGAACTGGCCTTTGCTCTTGCCGCTTTCGGTGGCGAAGTGGCGCATGAGGTACTCGTAGGCGTCGCCCAGAATATCATCCCCATCGGCGCGGTTTTTAGAGAAGTCGAGGGCCGGATTCTCGAAGATCGCGATGAGGTTGGTGAGGCGGTCCACCATTTCCTTACCGGAGCCCAATTTCGTGGCGTCATTGAAGTCCGGCATATCGGAGAGCCGGTTCTCCTGCGCGAGCGGGCCTAGGATGCGTTTGTTGATCTGGTCGCCGATGTCGGGCTTGCCCTTTAGGGCGACCATGTCGGCGAAGCTGGCTCCTTCTGGGATGGTGATGAGGGCGTCGTCGCGGCCCGCGTACTTGTCGCTGACGTATTTGACGAAGAGGAGCACGAGGACGTAGTCCTTGTACTGGCTGGCGTCCATGCCTCCGCGCAGTTCGTCGCAACCGGACCAGAGGGAGGAGTATAACTCAGATTTTTTGATGGCCATCGGGGTGGGAAAGTCTGGCGGAGATTAATGAACGGGATGCGTAATTGCGAGAAAGACTGGGGTGCAGTGAAAGCAGCCCCAGTCCCAGAGTAATCCTTAAAGAGCGAGGGAGGAATTCCCGAATTTACCTGATGGTGAAGGAGCGTTTGTCCTCCGCGTCGTTGTATTTGGTGAAGAAAACGATTTTATGGCCGCGGCTTTTCAGCGTGAGGGAAGCCCTATGGTAGTACCAATCCATCTGTCCCCGACCTTCCGCGTAGTATCTCCATTTGGGCCCCTTTTGGGGATCAGAGAAATACTCAACCTCCATCAGTTCGGCCATTTGATTCGGGGTCAATGCGTCCAGAATGCTGGCGTAACTCCGGTAAAATTCGCCCACAAGAACGATCCGGTCTCTTAGATTAAGCGCAGCAAGCTGCTCCTTAAGGGCATCCAGAGTGCTGGGCGATTCTTTTGGTTCGCGCCGCCTCCTTTTTGGCGTGGTTTCGGGATGCGGCCGGAAGGTGAAGCGACGGGTCATCGTCTCCGACGGTTCCGGCGTATTCTTTTGGACTTTCAGAATAAGCCCTGATAGCCGACACACTGAGTTTAGAGCTTCTGCCATCTCCTCCAAGGTCATTGATTGCTTGGGTGAAGGCTTCGTATCGTTGGATGAGGCTTTCAGGCGTTCCTGAAACCGACCGATGGACTGCCGCTCCAGTGTGTCGCAGCTCACGACGAACGCCTCGCCGTTGAGCACCTCGAAGATGGCATTCTGGACGTAGTGACGGCCGATCTCGATGGCCCTTTCCAAAGAGATGCCAACGATAACCCAGCTGGCCTCCTGATGCGCAAGGTCAGCCGAACAGCCGGTAATGCGGAAGTGGACGATCTGGTCCTGCTCAAGCTGAGTCCGCAGGCGGGTGTCGGCGGCGTGGTTTTCCGGCTCTGGCAGAATCTTTTTCGGATTGAATGCGGTAATGATGTGAAAGTCAGACGGCCAGCCTGTGGCGGGTGTGGGTCCGTAAAAAACGGTTTCAAGATATTCGGTAAGAAGCATGGCAATTTTTTGGCAGGAAGTTTTTTTGGCGAGAATTCTCAGGCGGCTTGCTGAAGAACGGGCGTGTTGTTTTCCGTCAAATCCGAGGACAGGAGGACATCCCGAATGGCGCGTGCCGCCCGGACGTTGTGCGTGTGCAGGCTGACCCGTATTTTACGCTTGGTGTAGTCGGGGAGGTGTTCTGTGTAGTGGAGCCACCAGGTGCCGTTGTTGTTCCAGAAGTGGTGGTTTGGGGTGTCTCCAATGCGGATGGCCAGCTTTGAGGTTTTCATGGTGGTGTTGGACTTAACGCACCAGGAACCCGAGCAACAAAAAACCGCCGGTCCCAATCAGGAAGCGGCGGTGAAGGCGCGGAGAGATTTTAGTTCAGCGGATTACTCCCCGCTGCACATCGAAAGGCACTTGCCCTCCAGCCACCGTAGGATTCTCCGTCCGCGGTTGGCAGCACTGGTTTCCCAATGCGTTCCTGATGTGGAGTAGAGCTCAGCAGAACTCAGGACACGGCGCAACGGGAATTTGTGTCATAAACAGAGTGGGAACGGAGCGAAACAGAGTGCAGGACAGAGTGAGATTCTGGCCCTAAATCTGAAGAGGACGCTGTTTTGTTGTGCATTGAGGGACAACAATGAAGCCCTCTCGTGAATCCCCAAAGGCCGTCGTCAGACCAAAATAGAACTGTTGGGCAGTCAATGCACACAAGGCGGCGTCGACAAAATCGATGTTGGTAAGCGGACCAACATCAAAGCCCTGCTCGCTCAACGATCGGCGGCGGATGAGGCCTTTCGGGCTTGCGGGAACCACACTGCCCGCTAGCGCGCACGCAACGGCGTGAGGAAACGTTTCTAGTGCAATCTTTCCAGTTTGCTGGGAGCCATCGAATAATTCATGCGAGTTCCTCAGAAGCTCGTACAGTGTCTCGCCGTTGAACACCCAGCCGTAAAATGGATTCCCCGCTGCGGTGGTTCGCGACGGCGTTTTGAAGCACTGGATGGTTTTTCCATCAATCGCCAGTTCCCGTTCTGCGAGTCGGGATTTTCCTGATACGGCCCACTTACAGGGGGCATCGATCGCAACGACGTTTGCTTGTACCTCTAAAATCCATTCGTGTACCTCACTCGCTTTCTTGAAGTGCCGCGGTTCAAAGCAGCCGTTCGCGAGGGCGACTGCGTGAAAACCTTTGCCAAGACCGCCGACATCTACGCCAACCACCATTGGGGCCACTCCCAAGAGTCGAGAGCCTAGGGGATGCGCAAGAACACTGGAATCTCCAGCGACATTCCGCGGCCCCCTATGCAGTCCAAGAGAGCGGTCGGCCAATGCGTCCATGAATAAGGGCACTGACAATCCAGCCAGCTCAGCCGCCATCTCCAAAGAAAGGCTTTCAGTTCTGTAAAAAGCGACGGCGATTTCTAGGCGAGCCTCATTTTTTGAAATGCCTGCGGATTCCAAAACGTCTTCGGGAAGTTCAATTGTCACCACTTTACTCACGCTTGGAACATCACTCTATTTTTGGCAGGAAACCAAATCCATAAGCCGTATTGGGATAATTCGCTGACTCGCTGCAGTCGATCGCTGGCCTCTGCGGGGTTGGATGGCTTCCAAAGCTAACGCATTAAGAAGGTTTTATCCCCAAAAATCCTGCATCGACTCGTCAAAACGGATCGATTGGCGGTATAGTCGATCAGAGTGGAGTGAGTTCACTCCTCCGGCGCGATTTTTCCACACCGACTATGGCCCGCCTCAAGAACCGTCTTCACGAACGCTTTGCATGGCTCATTGCCGAAGGCATGGACCGCAAAGCAGGCTACGCAAAAATCTGCCCCTACGTTTCCGATCCGGCGACGCAGGGCTACAGGCTTTATCACCGGCCTGAGGTCAAGTCACGCATTGGCGAAATCCAGTGCGAGGTTCACTGCCGTTCACTGATGGCCATTGATGAGAAGCGCGACCAGCTCCGGCAGATGATCGAGGGCACTATCCCTACAAAGCTGACCCGAAAACGGGACGGCACCGTAGAGGCGGTATTCGACATGCTGGGGGCCTTGATCGCCGACGCAAAGATAGCTGGAGAATTCGACGGTCCCAAGCCTGAGGAGAGGGAGCAGGAGACCGGTATGACGTTTGAGGTCTATCATCGGAACCATCCAAATCCGCCGCGGGAGTGGATGCAGGTTGGGCAGATTGGCGTATAGACCGGAGCGAGAATCGGTCTGGATTATAATTTTCCGGCGGGCCGCGGCGCGTCGAAAAGAGCCGCTTTCGACATCGGGAAACAACGGGAAACTTCGGGGGCCTGTGTCACGTTTTGTGTCACGTTTTGTGTCACGTTTCACCCTTTTTAGCACCCCCTATTCTCTCTAAGTCCCTTATTACTAGCGTAAAGTGTCTCCGGCGAGGATCGAACTCGCATTTACAGTTTAGGAAACCATCGTTCTATCCATTGAACTACGGAGACAATTTTTCGAGGTGCAATCCTAACCGCCGCCGCCCGTCGGCTCAATACTGGAAACTCGCGCGGTAAAAAACCGCTCGTGCCTCAGCAACCGCGTTACTCAATTTGCGGGAACGAAAACCAGCCTTCCAGCAAAACAGTCAGCCAATGAAGCCGCTCGCCGTTCGACGCGAGGCAGCTCACTTCGAGCGGATTCGCCTTACCTCGTTTCCGCTGCGTACGCTGTAAATGCCTCCTCTAAGTGCGCTGATTCTGCGTCGCCTTTGTGGAACACAAAGCGGTGGCGCAACTTGAGTGTCTCGCCAGCGGAGAGCACGGTGGGTGCTTCCGGGAGAGTTTTATCCAAAGATTTTGAGCCAAAGGGGTTAGCTGTGAACAGCCCGTAGGTTCGCACGTGCCACGGCGTCGGATAGCGGTAGCTGCTTGGGTGGTTGAAGAACGCGATCCCGAGTATCTCGCCTTCCACCGGACCGTAATAGTCGCACCATTTTGCACTTTTGGCCCAGGCGTCTTTATCCATCACCTTGTTGCTGTTAATGATGTGTCCGCCAGCTGGCGTGTCCACCGCCATGCTCGAGGGGACGCGAATGGAAAGGCCCGCGTCTTTGCGATCCTCGAAACGTACCTCGCCCTCGGTCGCGTGAAAGTCTTGGTCAAAGTCGATGGTGCGCGTTGAAGCTGTCGCACGGAAGGTCAGGCGACGGTCCTCGGTGAACAACCGTTTTCCGGTGGAGTCCACGTGGTCGCAGTGTTCCTCAATCACGGCGTGTTCAGCATCCGCTTTGAGAGTGAAGGAAACATGCTGGATGCGACCCAGTTTGGCTATACGGGGGTCTTCAGGTTTGGGCTCGTCACCAGCTTTAAGAGGCTTTTCGTAGCTCAGGCGCTCTGGCCAAGTGGCGCTACCTGCGGCGTCTTCATGGCCGAAGGTGATTCCGCGATGGTGCGGGTGGTCGCGTTGTGCTTTGGACTCTTCGGGCACTTCCTGCATGGGATATGCGCGGGTCATTGCCTTGCCCGTGGGGCCGTAGACGGGCCAGAGATAGGGTTTGTTGGCTTGATCGATTACGTAACTCGCAAATGGCTCTCCATTTACGAGTACATCGACTCCATGCGGGTTTTCCTTGGTGCTAAAGCCGGTATCGGCCGATTCAGCGAAGGGGGCGCAGCAAAGCAAGGTCGCAAAACTGATCAGTGACAGTGAGTGGGAGGAGAATGAGACTTTCATCGGGAGGCTAAGTGTATGGATGGAGCGCGCAGTAGTGCAGTAGCAAAAAAGGGGAGTTTGGTACCGGCGAAGGCGGGGTTTGTTGACTGAGCGGCGGGCGCGATATCTTTAGTAAAGATAAGCCAAATAATGTGGAGTAATGTGTATGTCTGATTTTAAGCAACCTACCCGTAGCCGAGGATCTCAGGGCGCTCCAGCACTGCCTGTCACACACACTTGTGCGTTGACGTTAAATCAGTTGCAGGTGTTGCGAGGACTGCTGCTCGCGCGAGGTTGGGATTTTAGCGAGCGGCCGTATATGCACTTTTTTGCGCAACACGGTGGGGTGTCAGTGGCGGCTTACCAAAAGGGACCAAAAATAGTGGTGCAAGGAAAAGGAGTGCAGGAGTTTGTGGAATTTATTTTGGAGCCCGAGGTGCTTGGCTCTTATGGAGCAGATAGCGTGAGGACCGATGTTGAGAATGGAGATTCAGATGCATCAGAAATAAAAGCGAGGGAGGAAGTTACTCCACATTTTGGAATTGATGAGAGTGGGAAAGGAGACTTTTTTGGTCCCTTGGTGATAGCCGGAGCATATGTGGACTCGGAGATTGCCAAGCGCTGGGTGGCTGCTGGGATTCAGGACAGCAAGTTGATTAAAAGCGATGTAAGGATCCGAAACTTAGCGCGGCTCATTCTTGGAACGCCACAAACCTATACAAGCGTTGTGGTTATAGGTCCAGAGCGGTACAATGAACTGTACAAGAAGTTTGGAAATTTGAACCGGCTTTTGGCTTGGGGCCACGCAAGGGTGATAGAGAATTTGTTAGAGCAGAAGCCTGATTGTCCTCGGGCATTAAGTGATCAGTTTGCGAATCCAAGTTTAATACGTAACGCATTACTGGAAAGGGGGAAGGGTATCAAGATGGAGCAAAGAACAAAGGCTGAGAGTGATCCCGCTGTGGCGGCGGCATCAGTTTTGGCTAGAGCCGCATTTATTGATTGGTTAGCGAAGCAAGAAAATAGCTGGGGAGAGGCGCTTTTGCGAGGTGCTTCGGGAGCGGTTAAAGCTTTGGGAATTCGGATAGTTACGCAGCACGGAGCAGACTCACTTGCAAAGGTCGCCAAATTACACTTTAAGACTGCCACAGAAATTTTATCTGCAACTTCTTGCACACAATTCTTGCCCGAATTGAACGAATGAGATTAAGTCGCATCGCTTTATGGGGACATTAACTAAACGAGACCTTGTTGTTCAGATCAGTAGTGAAGTTGACTTGGTGCAAGCCAAGGTGCACGAAGTCGTGCAAAAGACGCTGGATTTGATTACCGACGCATTAGCCCGCGAAGAAAACGTGGAACTTCGTAACTTCGGCGTGCTCGAAGTGCGTTTGACCAAGCCACGTGTGGGCCGCAATCCAAACAAGCCGGAAAAATCCTTCGAGATTCCAGCGCGTTATACCGTTAAGTTCAAGCCAGGCAAGATCATGCGCGAGCGCGTATTGAGCATTGGCAAAAAGACGAAGGCTGTGAAGGCCGCGAAGGGTAAAAAGTAGTCTGCAACCAAATTTAACTCTCAACTAATACGGATCAGCGGGGCCCTCATCATTGAGAGCTCCGCTTTTTCTTTTTGAGGATACACATCCTTCTTCGCCGTTGGAGCGGGTAGGGGCAAAAAGACTAAAGATCGCCTTTCCACCTAATTCGTATGGGTTGACGATTCACTGTTGTGTGCCTCAGAGTTTAATCCCGCGAGGGCCCCGGCTGCTTCGCCCTCCGGCGGATGCCTTCGGATCGGTGCGCGACGGCATTCCGTGCTTTGCGAAGCGGTTTCGCGATTCTTCTCGTATGGAAAAAAATTTCTTCAGTGGCCATCAAGTAGAAGTCTCGCGTCTGGATTCGGGTTCCTCAACGGACGGGCAACTACCTCTCTTTGAACATCGAGAGCTACTTTCTGGAGAGTACTGGAGACGCATTCCTGGCTTTAGTCAGGTGGCGTCAGAGGAGTTCCAGACCCACGGTTTTCAGCAACGGGCCACAGTCACTAGCGTGGCTCAGTTGCGCACGACGCTTGGCGGGCTTGCGAGCGATGCTTTTTTCGACGACCTCGCGGATGGCATTCGTAATGCGCCCATGGCTTTGCGCATTTCTCCTCACTTGCTGAGTCTGATTGATTGGGAAGATCCAGCCGCTGATCCGATCCGCACCCAGTTTCTGCCTTTACGTTCGTGCCAACAACCGGATCATCCGATGTTGCAGCTCGACTCCCTTGCCGAGCGAAAAGACTCGCCTGTGCACGGTCTGACGCATCGCTACCCGGACAAGGCTTTATTTCTACCCGTGGACACCTGTCCGGTCTATTGCCGCTTCTGCACGCGCTCTTACGCCGTGGGAGCCGGGACCGAATTAGTTTCAGAGAAACTAAAGCTGCACGCCAACCAAGCACGTTGGGAGGCTGCTTTTACTTATATTGAGTCGCATCCCGGGCTGGAGGATATCGTCATTAGCGGCGGTGACTCGTATAATTTGCGGTCCGAGCATTTAGAGGCCATCGGACGGCGACTTCTGGGAATCCCGCATGTGAGGCGGATTCGTTTTGCGACAAAGGGTTTGTGTGTGATGCCCCAAAAGATTCTCTCGGATGTGCACTGGACCGATGCTCTGACGCGCGTGGTGGAATTAGCACGTAGCTTGCACAAGAGTGCGGTGGTGCATACGCACTTTAACAGCCCCAACGAGATTGTTGAAGTGACTCAGCGCGCGATGAATTTGTTGGTAGAGCGTGGGATTACGGTGCGCTGTCAGACGGTGCTGCAACGGGGGGTGAACTCGGATGCAGAGGTGATGCAGTTACTTATTAAGCGGTTGGGATACATTAATATACAACCCTATTACGTGTACTTCCACGATCTGGTGCCAGGGGTGGAGGATTTGCGAACTTCGTTGGCCGACGGCTTGCAGGTGGAAAAGCGAGTGCGCGGAACAACTGCTGGCTTTCATACGCCTGCGTTTGTTGTGGATACGATGGGTGGGGGAGGAAAGCGGGACGCGCATTCCTTTGAGTATTACGATAAGGAAAATGGAATAGCGGTGTTCACGAGTCCGTCGGTCAAACCGGGGGAGCGATTTCTGTATTTTGATCCTTTGGAGAGTCTGGGGGAGAGCGCGCAAGAGCGTTGGCAGATTCCGTCGGAGCGAAAGGCAATGGTAGGGGAAGCATTGGAGTGGAGAGGCGAACCGTTCCGTGGGTTGGAATGGCGAGATTAGGCGCAGATTGGGGGCGCTTTCGGGGTAGCATTCGAGGATTCTAGGGGTTGGAGAGGGGCTTACTCTGCTCCCGGCAATGTGTTTTCGGGGATGTTATGGACGCCCTCTTTAATTTCGCGCTCGGAAATGCTTCTGGACTGGCTAGAAACATGGCGTCCCCCATGATAAATCATTCAATTCCCCCAATGTTGCGTGCCTCAATGTGCGGTCACCCTCTCGGGGGCCATACACCCAACGTAGTCACTCTATTGCTCCATCCTTCACTTTAGTCACTTTTTATGCAGACATCCCAAACTCGTAGCTGGTGGAGTTATCTGACTCCCTATCATTGGTTCGTCATCGTAGTCGCTTCTGCGGCATGGTTTTTTGACTGCCTGGATCAGAGGCTTTTTTCTTTGGCCCGCATTCCGGCCCTTTCTAGTTTAATGCAGTTGCCACCATCAGACACTCAAGTCCAGGGATTTGGTAAAGTGGTGACGGCCTGTTTTTTAATTGGTTGGGGAGTTGGCGGGATGATTTTTGGTGCGCTTGGTGACCGCTATGGGCGGGCTAAAATGTTGACATTGACCATTTTAATTTACTCCGCATTCACGGGGTTAAGTTACTTTAGTCAAACTGCAACGGACTTTACTGTGTTCCGCTTTCTCACAGGAGTCGGCGTGGGGGGCGTTTTCGGCTTGGCCGTGGCCTTGATCGCTGAAACGGTACCCGCGGAGGCGCGGACTCAATCTTTGGGGTTGTTGCAAATTCTTTCTACGGTGGGAAATGTGTGCGCAGGGTTTGCGAAAATGGGGATCGATGCTCTTGAGGCGAATGGCACAATTATCGCGGGTTCGGGTTGGCGCTGGATGTTTCTTATCGGGGCGCTGCCCGCCTTCCTGATCATTTTCACGCGGAGCAAGCTCAAGGAGCCGGCTCCCTGGTTGAAGTTGAAAGAGGAAGGATTGTTGCCAAAGGGCAGTATTTTTGGCCCATACGCGAAGCTGCTCGCGGATACGCGTTGGCGAAAAAACTTGATCGTAGGCGCTTTAATCGCGGGTACTGGGGTAGTCGGGCTTTGGGCTATTGGCGAATATGCGGTGGATTTGCAGAAAGTAGTCTTCAAATCGTACTTTGAGAAGATCGTGGCTCCTGAGGCGGTGAAGGGGAGTGTGGACGCGGCGATTACTCGGGCTTACTTGCTTCAAATGTTGGGGGCGGCGGTTGGAATGACTTTGTTTACGCGCATAGCGAGCGCTGGGCGCAAGTTGGCGTTTGGATTGGGATTCACCGCCGCAATGGTGGTGACTTTTCTGGTGTACTGGAAAATGAATTCACCGATGGACGCCTACTGGATGATGCCTCTTATGGGCATGGCCCAACTGAGTGTATTCGCTGGGTTTGCTATTTATCTGCCGGAGTTGTTCCCGAGTAATTTGCGCTCCACAGGGACTTCTTTTTGCTACAATTTCGGCCGTTTTGCCGCCGCTGCGGGGAGTTTCTTTTCTGCAAAGCTTACCGTTGATGTCTACGGTGGATTTAAGGCGGTGGACGCTTCATTGCCTCTGCGTTACGCAGCGATGACGATGTGTGCTCTGTTTCTTGTGGCTCTGTTTACATTGCCGTTCGCGCCTGAAACCAAAGGACATCCGTTGCCTGAATAACGAACTAAAGCCGCTTTTCTGCAGCCTCAGCTAAGTTTATTTTGCAAAAGTTTGTTGAATTTCACTTGCCGAAATCGCCTTCATCTCGCAGTGTTCCCGCCCCTCACCAATAAAAGCTCGGGTGGTGAAATGGCAGACACGTGCGTTTGAGGGGCGCATGCCGCAAGGCGTGGGGGTTCAAGTCCCCCCCCGAGCACTTTTGGACCGTTTTGGGGGGCGTGAGTTTTAGCGGATGAGAAGTCTCGTTTGATGAGGGTCGTTTGATGAGGGGCGAGTTTTTTTGTGGTCGGCAGCCTGAGACACTCAAACGTTTGGAGATCCTCGCTGAAAGTCTTCAAGCGGATCTTGGCGATGCCCTCACAAAACGCGCTGCCACCAGCGCCTGCGTGTCAGTGAATCAGACCCTCGTCGCCTCGCGCAACACGTTCAACGAGTATAACTTGTTGCTCTGCCCACAAAGTGCCTGCCCAAAAAGTCCCTGTCCCAGTGCGCTCACCATAAACGCGAAGCCCCGAGCAAACCCAATTGGGTGTCCGGCGAAATCACCGTGCATCCTGACTGCATGGCGGGAACTGATCAGTAATGGCGTACTGGGACACTTCCGCTCTTCTGAAATTGCGGATGATGGTGACTTCGGGGGTGCTGAAGTTGATGTCTCCCCATGCGAGCTCGGAGCACTCTGCCTGTTAGAGGCCAGCCAGCCCCGTGAATTCTATGAGATCCCCGCGCTCCTTGGCCGTATCGGCGAATTTCTGCGAGCGAACGCTTTCCAGGATTAAATCCGTTTTCCTTTACACTAGAGTCTGACGTGGTATTCTCTCACCGCGTCATTTTCATAGTGTGCCTCCGATCTTTAAACCAGTCCGTTACGATTACTTGTGATCCTAATGGATTCGATGGGGTAAGTGTTTACGGGTGATTCTATGGGTAAGACGAGGTTTTTGGGATGGGCCAGAAAGTCTATTCTAGGAAGTTCATTAAGTAATAAGGGCAGTTAGCTCAGCGGTAGAGCGGCTCGTTTACACCGAGTTGGTCGGGGGTTCGATTCCCTCACTGCCCACCACCTTTATTCCGAACGACTTACGGATTCTGGAGGGTGCTTGTAGTACTCCTTGTAGTACATTGTCCGCCTTCGGCTGGGGTCTACACCAAAGTTTGGGGAGGGGTGTGTTGTAAGTTGAGGGTTGAGTTAGGTTGTTGATTCAAGGGGGAACGGAGTGGTTAACCGCAAGCAGCGATCACTCGCAGGCGGTAGTTTTGAAAGTTTCTAAAGCCGTAAGCTCTCCTTTGAATGAGCTTCATCTTCCGATGGAAGCCTTCCGTAATGCCATTGTTTTTGGTGAAGCGCCACATGGCGGCAATCTCGCCCCGCCAACTGTGGAGCGTTTTTGCAAGCGTTTGCATGGGGGCAAAGTTCTCGGCTTTGTACTTCTTGATGTAAGATAGAAGTCTGGGGATGAGCCGTTTGACCCGTGCGACCGTTTGGTGTTTTATATTGAGCAGATTGCGAAATGCATGCATTTCTTGGTGCACAAGCCTGAGCACCGGGTGGTTTTGGAACAGGGTTTCAAGGCGCTCCGCTTCAGAAGCCGAAAGCTTCTTGGGCGCTTTGCGCAGCAGACTTGCGAACCCTCTGCGTACGAAAGCCGCGGGAGCAAGTTCTCGGGCAAGCTGGATAAAATGGTGCAAAACCACGCGCACCACATGAAAGCGGTCGGCCACTAAAATGGCATTTGGAAAATAGCGTTGCACCAGACTTCGATAAGCCGAACACAGATCGATACAGACCATTTTAACCTTCTCCCTACCCTTGAGTTTGGAAAGAAAGTCCTCCAAATCAGCGACGGATTTACCCTCGACGATGTCGAAGATGCGGTTGTTGGCCAGGTCACAGAAGGTAGTGGCGAACTTCGTTTTTTTATGGAGGGTGTGCTCATCGATGCCGAGCATCAACGGACACTCCAAAGAGAGGCGTTCAGCGGCTTTTCGCTCAGTAAACTCTGTATAGATGCGCGAAACGGTGGCACACCCGAGCTTTTCAAGTCGGCCCATGACTGAGGCTGAGATGCCTTCGTGGTGAAGAGTGTAGATGTTTTCTCTGAAAGGCTGCGTGGAATGCTTGCCAGCAAGGATGCCTGGTAGCGGTTGAAGAAAGGAAGCTTTACAGTCGCGGCATCTGAAGCGGCGACAGCGAATGCGCAAGCGGGAGGGCTGCCCAAAGCATTTGATATGGCGCACCCTGCGCTCATAAAACCCTTTGCTTTGGATGCGAGTGCTAGCGCACCGAGTGCAGGCAGCAGGCCGTTTTTGTGGGGCTTGGAGGTCTATTTCAAGGCAATCCGCCTTGATGGTTTGGTTGAGAATTTTATAACCACCGATTCCGATGGAGTTAAGGAGGCGCGACATACTTGGATTTTATACCCCTATGTCCCCAATCTTTGATCAAGAGCCGGTCATTGCACGAAAAACGCTTAGTGATTTCTACGGCTCTCACGCAGGAAGCAAATCGGCTTTAGAGTCCTGGTTTCATGAAGTCGTTTCAGCATCTTGGCGGGAACCCAACGACATCAAGAGGCGGTACCCTTCAGCGGACATACTTCAGGACAATCGAGTTGTATTTAACATCAAAGGGAACACTTACAGGCTGATAGTTAAAATTCACTATAACACTGGTATCGTGTTTATCCGATTCATTGGGACTCATGCGGAATACGACAGAATTGATGCGACCCGTATTTGATAAGGTTTTATGAAACTCAAAATCCTAAAGACTGACGACGAATACAAAGAGGCCCTGGCTCGAGTGGACTCTCTCATGAATGCTCTGCCAAATTCACCCGAGGAGGAGGAGCTCGAACTGTGGGCGCTGTTAGTGGATCGTTTTGAGTCGGAGCGGTTTGTGATCGAAATTCCAGATCCAGTCGAGGCTATCAAGTTTCGGATGGAGCAAGAGGGGCTACGACAAAAGGATCTCGCCAAGTATCTGCCTGGGAAGAGCCGCGTCTCCGAAATCCTGAACCACAAACGGCGCCTCAGTCTGGGAATGATTCGCGCCCTTCACAAAAATTTTGGGATTCCTGCCGAGGTGCTACTCCGTGAAACGCCGGCGTGATCTCCTCATGAAGCTCGGACATGATTCCCCGTACTCGCGCCTTACTGCCTGCTCAGGATTTGCCGAGACAACTCGTGCTCTGGGACAGAAACTGCCGTCAGTCGCACTGATCCCTCACGCAAAGACTGCCTAGCGTCCATTATGCGAGTGGACGGCCCTCTTAGAAACCTGTAGATCATCGGGCTTTTATCCGTGGCTGGGACAGTATTCTTGCGGCGCATCCAAACCGCACTGCAAGCCCGTCTCGCCGCGGCTACTGCCACCCCATGTCAACCCAAAGCCGCCCGCGTATTACATGGAGGCGAGGCACACATGGGCGTTCCCTCCTGAGAAATTGCGTCTGCTGCTTGCGGGTCTGCTGGAACTGTTGCCGTGGTTACACCAATGGCATTCCGCCGTGGATCCAAACTACGGAGCGAGTCCCGCCGAATCGATCGAGGCGCTCCTCGACGCCGAATGCCACGACTTGGGCCTGACCCGCGTCGATCTGAATACGACCCGCATGACGGAAAGCGCCGCTCCCAAGGAACGGAAGCCTCGCGCGGCGTTGACTTAGTAAATGAGCGAAAGTATTGGAAATTCCGGTGCCAATGTGGCACCATTACAACATGAGCCAAACAACTGCAAGGCAACCTAGGAAGGCCCGAGCTGTTCGGGTTTCGGGGAAAACGCCGCACACGGGAGCCGGGGTTGGTGGTCCAATACGGACCAGAATCACCGCTCGTATCCCGGATGAAATGCGGGGAACACTGGAGCAGGCTGCGGAACTTTTGGGGGCCACGGTGAACCAGTTTGTGGTGCAAACTGCTTATATCGAGGCACAGAAGGTGATTGAAAGAGAGACTATGATTCGTCTTTCCCAGAAAAGTGCCCAACAGGTGCTGGCTCTGATGTCGGCGCCGCCGAGGCCTACTGACTCCCTAAAAGAGGCGGTAAAAGCGTTCAAAAGTTCTGTGCGTGTACAAGCTTGAATCTCTGAGTGCCGACCATGATCGGCAGGGTTTTGATTGCGGCAGTGAACCCTTAAATTCCTACCTCCGGAAAACCGCCCGGCAGCATCAGGGGAGAGGAATTTCGACGACTTACGTGTTGGTCGAAGAATCAGCTCCGGTTCCCAAAGCGATTGTTGGTTTTTTCACGTTAAATATCTGCCAAGTGCTGTCGGAGTTCCTTCCGGAACAGGAGGCCAAAAAGCTGCCTCGGAATGTGTCCGCTGTGAAATTAGGGCGTTTGGCAGTGGCCAGCGATTCGCAAAAGAGCGGTGTGGGGAAAATACTGATCGCCGGAGTGATGCAAACAGTTCTGTCGGTTTTTGATAAAGTGGGTGGAATTGGCCTGTTTGTAGATGCCAAGGATGAACGTGCCGCAGATTATTATAAAAAGTTTGGCTTCGTTCCCTTGCCCGAAAGGCCGCTTGAACTTTTTTTGCCGATAAAAACCATTCAGGATTCCTGGAAATAATGCTGGTCTACAGGCTGGTCTAAAACGTGACGGCCTTGCATGGCTCAAAATGTTCCAGCGAAAACTCAGGACCTTTGGCTTTCATGAATTTGTTTCCTTTCACCCACAGTTGGAATTGGACGCCTGCTCATTTTTCCTCAAGATGACTTATCGGCACCTATCTAGGTGTCATTGAAACACTCCTTTATGCCAACCCTGTTGCGTGACCTCATTGATACCCCGAGTTTGTTTCCAAAGGGGATTTTGTTCTCAAGCTGACCGAGGGCACGGATCCCAGTCGGGCTCGCGAGACGCTCAAAAACTACGTGGTCACGCCGGAGCTTGCCGTCTGTTTTGGCGAGGCGCTGAAGATGGTCAAGACGGCGGTGGAATTACGTGCCAGCAAGGCGGCGTGTCTTGATGGGAGTTTCGGGGCTGGGAAAAGCCATTTCATGGCGGTGTCGCACCTGCTTTTGGCAGGGAACCCCGAGGCCCGTTCGATTCCGGAGCTCGGGAACCAGATCAGCGCTCATGCGGCCTGGATGGAAGGGAAGAAGTTCCTGATGGTGCCATTCCATTTTCTCGCGGCTGATAGCATCGAATCTGCGCTTTTTAAGGGCTACACGGATTTGGTCCTGAAGCAGTTTCCCAACAAACCGTATCCGGCGCTAGTGACGTCCACTGCACTTTTGCAGAATGCGGCCCAGTCTCGGGCGTCGATGGGAGACGCGAAGTTTTTCGAGATCCTGAACCGAGGGGCGGCCGGAGCTGGTGAAAGTGGCGGTTGGGGAGAACTGGGAAGCGGTTGGAGCTCTGAGATTTTTAGAGCGCGGGGTGCAGACGGCGCTGACCTCGGAAACCGTGCCGTCGCAATGGAGCGAACGTACGCGCGCTGCGATGGAACAGCAGCGGCAGGAATTCGCCTTCCTGAGTCCGGACACGAACACGCTTGTGGTTTCTGCCCAAGACGAGCGGATGAACTGGTACACGTTTGGCGGGTCGATGGTGAACCAGATGCTGTCCCGGCACTTTACGGAGTTTTGTGGCTTGGCGAGTGAAGGCAA
>Ga0209401_1001183_pt1 | contig 17405 bp, 24 predicted proteins | sample M_140807_MF_Meta_FD_187318 | JGI IMG/M metagenome (GOLD analysis project Ga0209401, IMG submission 187318) | Freshwater microbial communities from Lake Montjoie, Canada to study carbon cycling - M_140807_MF_MetaG (SPAdes) (version 2) | ecosystem: Environmental > Aquatic > Freshwater > Lake...
CTTCTCTGAACTCTCGATGACCAAGCTGGACAAGAGCGGCGAACAGGTTCAAGATCAACCCACAGCTGCTCTCGCTGCAGCTGCCTGATCACTGATCTCCGATCAGGTCACAGGCCTCGGCTTTTACACCACTCCAAGGGACGCAACCGCGACGGCCGCCAGGTGCTCCACTTCCGGTCCAGCCGCTGGGATCGCTGGAGTCAGCAGCTGGAGGTAACGGTGGGGGAGCTGCTGCCGGATCAGCCGGTGCCGCTGCTCAAGCGCCGGCTGGAGCTCAGCCGGGAGGAGGCTCTCAAGCTCTGGGCGGAGAGGCTCCGTAAGGGTTGGCTGGTATGCACGCCGCAGTGGGCTCTTCCAACGGAGCGGCAGCCGCGGGATGGTCGTCAGGTCACCAGCATGGGGAGATCTGCCAGCTCACAGTGCTTCTAAACCCCTTCTGCCCGCTCACCACGGCCAAGGTGCTGGCACTGAAGGCAGCCGTTTTACTACTGCTGACGCTGCTGATCAAGGCCAAGGTGCAGATCGTGGCAGGGTCAGCCCTCGGGATTGCTCTGCTGTTGCTCCAGGTCCTGGTGTTCCTGGCCGTCAGCGGTGGTCTGGTGCTGGCGGCCGGCGGAGCCGCGCTCTACGCCACGCAGCAGCGCCGGCCTGCAGTGGCCTGAGGCCGATCCATGGCGGTTGAAGTCGCCCTGGCGATGCTGCAGCGTGATGGTCGCCGGCTGATGCAGCTGCGCGACGAGATCCCCACGATCGTCGCCCCCGGTTGCTGGGGGCTGTTCGGGGGGCATCTCGATCTGGGTGAAACGCCGGAGCAGGCCCTGCGGAGCGAGCTCCAGGAGGAGATCAGCTGGCAGCCACCGGCGCTGGAGCGCGTGATGGTGCATCACATCCACCAGCGAACGGCCCACGTGTTCAGAGCTGACCTCTCGGTGCCGCTGGAGCAGCTGCAGCTGCTGGAGGGGAAAGACATGGCCCTGGTCTGCCCGGAGGAACTGATGAGAGGTTCAATCTGGAGCCCCCAGCTCGCCACCTATCGCCCCCACGCGGGTGGGCTGCTCGAGCTGATGCAGCAGGTGTTCAGCGGTCAGGCCTGAGAACAACAAAGCCCGGAGCATTGGCCCCGGGCGTTTGCCTGCTCAGCCGTGGTGCCTTCCCAAGGGGGTCGGGCGCAGCTGTGCGGTGGTTTGCATGGAAACGGCCGTGATCGTTTTCAGATCAGGGTGTCTTTGGTTGTGGGGCGGAGCTGCCAGCGCGTGCACCTGGGGCCAGGTGTCGAGTGGAATGGTCCGTTTGATCCGGGGCACCTATGGCGGTGCAGTGGACGGCGTGTGTCCCCTCCAGGAAATGACACGCCAGGAACATCACATCTGGTCAGAAGTGTTCGAGCAAGAGCCGGATCGTCAGCGCGCTCCTCTCTGCTGCTCAGGGGGGGCCATCATTGGAGCCGCCGAATCCCCTTTCCGCCACGATGCTCCTGCGAACCTATGCCTGCAACGGCTTTGGCGACTTTGTAAAGTCAAACTGGTGATATGGGGCCGTCCTGATTGACCAGCACCGCCGCTACCTTAAGAAAGGCCTTGACAATCCCCGTGGCGGAAATCGCCTTCAAGCCGCCGACAGGAGAATCATGCGATTCCTTGCACAGTGTCCTGGGTTGTCCAGACTTTTTTTAGGGATTTGTCCACTCTCCCTATTCTCGGTTGCAGTGGCTCTCGGGGCTGGTCGCGACGATCTGCACGTTCCATGCTTCGGCATGAGCTGAAAACCCTGAGCCCTCCACCAGCGGACGTTCGGGGAATGGCCTGGATGTCGCCCTTCGGCTTGCGGTCCACAGCCCGGCCACCTACAACGTCAACAAGCTGCCGTGGGCATTCGATCAATGCAGGACCCGCTGGTTGCTCTGGTGCGCATGTTGCTTGTGGGAGTGAGGTGTTACCTCCTGTTGGGGCTGCTGGTGGGGGTGCCCTTTGTGTGCCTCGGGGTACAGCGCATCGACCCGGCCGCCAGGGAGGGGTTCCATCCAGGCTTTCGCCTGCTTCTGTTGCCCGGGGTGAGTCTCTTCTGGCCGGTGCTGCTGCGCCGATGGTGGCAGGGGAGCCCGCCACCGCGTGAACGCACGGCCCATCGCCGTCTGGTGCGTCCATGATCAGCAGCCGTCGCCAGGCCCATCGCGTCATCGTCACCGCCATGGCCGTGCTGCTGCCCCTTCTGGCGGTGGCGTCCCTGGTTCTCAGGCCATGAGTCACAGCTATGTGGCGGTCCAGTGGACCCGCCGGAAACTCATCTACGACGCTGTTCTGCTGGGCTTGGTGCTCGGCTACGTGCTGGCGTTTGAAGGGGTGAGCGCCGCCCTGGCCGCCCGGTCGGGGGTGATGCTCGAGCGGGATGGGATGTTGATCCGGGCCTTCGGCAGCGCTGCCTATGTGCTGCTCCATGTGACCCTTTCGATCGGCCCGCTCAGTCGTCTTGATCCCCGCTTTCACCTGCTGCTGTTCAACCGACGCCACATGGGCGTGATGGTGTTCGTGCTCGCACTGCTTCATGTGAACGGCTGGCCCCAGTCGCTGCCGCCCCTGGGCTTCCACGGTGCCCTGCCCTTGTATCACGGCTTTGCCCCGGTGGATCCCTGGCTGAGTCTGTTGACGAGTAATCGGCACTACGACGACCTGATCCGGTTTCCGTTCGAAGCCCTTGGTCTTGTGGGGCTTGTGATCCTGTTCGTGATGGCCGCCACCAGCCATGATTTCTGGCTAGTCAACCTCACCGCACCGATCTGGAAGGCCATACACATGGCCGTCTACGTGGCCTATGCCGCTCTGGTCGGTCATGTGTTGCTGGGGGCGCTCCAGACCAACCGTTCGCCGCTGCTCTCTGGCGCCGTGCTGCTTGGTCTGGCCTGGATTCTGGGGCTGCATCTGCTGAGTGGCTGGCGCGAGTGGTGGCACGAGCGGCGCATGGCCTCGCTGGTGATCCAGGACGGGGCCGGAGCCCCCTTTGTGGATGTGGGGCCGCTGGAGTCCATCCCGGACGGCCGCGCCGTGGTGGTGTTTCTGGCGGGAGAGCGGGTGGCGGTGTTCCGGGACGGCGATCGGGTCCATGCCTTATCCAACGTCTGCCAGCACCAGAACGGTCCCCTGGGTGAGGGCTGTCTGATCGACGGCTGTGTCGTCTGCCCCTGGCACGGATACGAATACCGCCCGGAAACCGGCGCGTCTCCTCCTCCGTTTCAGGAGAAGGTACCCACCTTTCCCGTCACCATCCGTGGCGGGCGCGTATTCGTGGGCTTGCCATGAGCCGTTCGCCTCAGCCTCCCCCGCCCATGTTTGTGCCCTACCGGCCTCTGCCGCTGGGCCATCGACGCCTGCTCCTGTGGCTGTTGCCCCTGCTCACGGCGCTCGCGCTGCTGCTGGGCGTCGTACTCCCCTGGGGCCAGGACGCCGACGGCCCTGGTGGGCGTCTGCCCTTGCCGGCGCTGAGCGGCTGGCTGCTCGATGGACCCGGTGCTCCCCAGCTGCTGCTGCCCACCGGCCTGCCCTACGACCATGGCGTGGCCCGGCGGATCTTGCTGGCAGGGCCGGGCAAGACAGCACCTCCCGCCGCGGTTCTGGCCCAGAGCGGCCATTGGGTCCGATTGCAGGGCAGCGTGTTCGCCCGGGGGGATCTGCGGGTGATGAATGTGCGGCGGGCCACGCCCCTGCAGCCCACGCCGGGCTCAAGGCAGCCTGTGCCGGGCCTTGCCGCGGCTGTGGATCTTGGTCCTGTGGAGCTGATCGGGGAGATCGTCGATGGCAAATGTTTTTCGGGCGTGATGAAACCTGGGGCTGGCAAAACACACCGCGGCTGTGCGATCCGTTGCATCAGCGGTGGCGTGCCGGCCCTTCTTCATACCGAAGGCGCGGACCATGGTGGCCGGGATGTTTTGCTGGTTGACAGCAATGGAGGAACGGTGAACAGCCGCATTGCCCCCCTGATCGCCGATCGCCTGCGCATCAGGGGCCAGCTGCTCCAACTCGACAACCTGTTGCTGTTGCGGGCTGATCCCAGCACCTATCAACCCGCCTGATGCCGACCCTCCACCTCGCCGACCCACGGCTCAAGCTGCTGGCTTCCCGAACCCTGGCCTCCCTGAGGCCGGCGGTGATCGCCTTTCTCGTGGCCAAGGGCGTGGAACTGAGCGGCGGACGCCCCTCACCGATCTCGTTCTGCAATGTGCTGTTTGTGGGCAATCTCTGCGCCGCCCTGGTGATTCTCGGATTCTTCGGGCCCCGTCGCATCGTCAGCGAGTTGCGAGCCGTGCCGCTCCGATTGCAATGGGGGCTGGTGGTGAATGGTGCCATGGCCTCGCTGCTTTCAGCCCTGGTGTTCAGCGGCCTGGCCTACACCAGCGCCACCAACGCCATCCTGCTCAGCCGTCTGGCCCCGGTGTTGTTCGCAATTGCCGGTGCCCTGGTGTTTCGCCAACGCATCGCCCGGGCGGAATGGTTTGGCTTCGGCTTCATCATCGCCGGCACCCTGCTGCTGGCGGTACTGGCTGGCCATGGCGGCCTCGGCAAGGGGGATGCTCTCATCCTTCTCTCCACCGTGGTGTTTGCCATCACGGCGATCACGGGCAAGATCATGTTGCGTGAGGATGTTTCGCTGCCGGTGCTTGTGTTTATGCGAAATGCATCTTCAAGTCTCATCTTTTTTGTGATTGCAAACTGTGTCTATGGTCCCCATCATTTTGCCGACCTTTTCTCGGGTCAGCTCTGGATAGTCATGCTCATCTATGCAAGTCTGATCATCTGTCTGGCCGACTATCTCTGGTACGACAGTGTGGATCAGCTTGATTCAATCACCGTCGGCCGTTGGGCCACGCCCGCCCCGGCGCTTGCCGTGGCAGCCGCCAGTCTGTTGAACCATACGATTCCTTCCCGTGATCAGCTGCTGGGATTCGTGGTGATCATGGTGGGTGTGCTAATCAGTGCCTTCGCGAAGCCCAGGCCCCGCCCTGCCCAGGAGCGCCTAGCCACTCAAGTGCTGGCTGCGGAGGGCGACAACGTGGTGATGCCGGTGTCATGAGCAGAAACGGAGATCCGGCCTCGGTGTTGCTGATCTGCGATCCTCAGGCCTATCCCGAAGCCGCCAGTGAAGTGCCCTCGTTCTACCGGGCGGCGGCGGCCCATCAGGGGCTTCAACCGTTTCACCTTCAGCACGACTGCGTTCGACCGATCCCGTCCGCTGACGAGCCTTCCCAGGCAGTGAAGGCCTCGGCGATCCCCCGGCAGTTTGACCACCAGTCATTTATGGCCTTGGCTGCTGCACAGCGGATTCCCGTGTCGTTGGCGGAGCTTCAGCTGGTGTTCTGCCGCACCCTCAAACCCTTTCCGGCGGATTATTTGCATGGCCTGCGGAGCTGGGAGCCCCACATTCGTTTTCTCAACAGGCCAGCCAGCAAGATTCGCCAGATGCGCTCCTCGTTCCTCTCTGAGCTGGCGGATGTTTTCCTTCCCCCCACGGTGGTCAGCCGCGATCCCGAGGCGATCGGTGACTTTCTGGATCACCACGGTGTGATCGTCGCCAAGCGTCCCAACAGCACAGGTGGTCGCGGGGTCTTCCGGATTCGCCGTCAGCATGGACAGTTCTTGGTTGACGGGGTTGTCCCCGGGGAGCGACGGTTCGCTGACCTTGGGTCAGTGCTTGTGGAGCTGGAGCAGGGCGGCAGCGAACCTCTGTTGTTCAGTCGCTATCTGCCTCGCACACTCGAAGGGGACAAGCGGGTGCTGGTGGTGGCGGGCGAGATCCTCGGTGCCTACCGGCGTCGCTCCGCCAGTGGTCATTGGGTCAACAATCTCAGCCAGGATGGAGCACCGGAGCCCGTCACCGTCACGGACGATGAGCGGGCGGCGATCGCCGCCACCAGCCCTGCCTACCGTCGCCTCGGCCTCAATGTCCTGGGATACGACTTTTTGCTCGACGACGACGGAACCCCCCGGATTAGTGAAATCAATGTGGGCAATGTCGGTGGCTTCGCCACCCTTGAGCGTCTTGGCGCGGCCCCTGCCATGCAGCAGTTGCTGGGCTGGATCCAGGCCTTTGCCAATCAGCCTGGCTCGCTCACGATCCGCCCAGCTGAAGCCTATGACGACGCCGCCATCGCCGCCATCTGGGAGGAGGCGAACGCCATGGGGGTGGTGTCCATGCAGGCCGGACCCATCGAGGTTGCCCAGATCCGTCGCAAGCGGGAAGCCCTCGGGGAGCGGGAGCTGTTGCTCGTGGCTGAGCGCTGGGGTGAGGTGATCGGTTGGGCCGAAGCCAAGACCTATTCCCCCCGCGAGGGCTATCGCGCCTGTTGCGAAACCTCGATCTATGTCCGCGCCGCAGTGGCGGGCCGTGGCCACGGCCGCCGTCTCCAAGCCAGCTTGATGCAACAGGCCGCCGCCCTCGGCTATCGGCATCTCGTCGCCCGTGTTGTAGCCAGCAATGCCCGTGGCCTGGCATTCCACCGGGCGGTAGGTTACGAGCTGGTGGGTGTGCAGCGCCAGATCGGATTCCTACATGGCCGCTGGCATGACGTGGCCATTCTTCAGCACTTGCTGCTCTGAATTCCCTTAGTCTGCATGGATAGGTTTCCCCGTTCCCTCGAGATCCTGCGGGCTTCCCTGGCCCAGCTGACCCGACCGGGTCGGGAACAGTTGCTGGATCTTGTGGCAAGGTCCAGGGTGCAACCTCGGGATCTGGAACCCTGGGCAGATTACGGCCATCCCAGCACTGACAGCTATGGACGCCGACTTGTGTGCCATAGCGGTCATTTTGAACTGATGGTGATGACATGGCTCCCGGGCGATGTGAGTGCCATCCATGACCATGGCGGGGCCGAATGGGGCGCGGTTCAGTGCTTCGGAGAGGCCTTGCATGACACCTTCAGTCTTGAGGGCATGCGGCTGATTGCCGCGGGTTCGCGTCCCTATCAACCCGGCGACATCCAATACGTGGATTCCTCCCTGATTCATCAAATGGGCAATCTCGATCGACCACCGTTTTTGAGTCTTCATGTGTATGGCTGCGGTCAGCCTCGCGAACTGATCACCTGCCAAGCCCGACTGTTCGATCTCGATGGAGGAGAGATTCAGTACACCAATGGGGGGGTCTTCCACGCCCTGCCCGAGGACTGCATCCTGAGGCGGCGCATCGGGCTGCACGCGGCCGCCGATCTGGTGGCCCGCCAGCGCCGTCTCAAGGCCGATCGTCTTGCCCGGATGGGCTGGGTGGCTTGCTGAGGTGGCTGTAAAGCGACCATCTTGTGTTCCTGCCACGCTCACTTCCGCTCAGGTTGACGGCTTCCCGTCCAGCGTCTTTTGCCTCTATATCTGGGGCCAGGTCTGCTGTTGTCTCGGCTTATGCTGAATGAGGTGGCCTGGTTTTTTTGGGCAGGTCCCATCGTTAACCTTGAGGCGGGGTCTGAATAGCTCTGCCGCAGGCCCCCTGAAGAGGCTTCCCCCAGACATCAACGCAGCCATGGTTGCCATACCCCCAGAGTCTCTGTCCTCACAAGTGACCTGGTGAGAAAAATACACTTAGTGGCGAAAAGCGTGTGCTTAATTCCTGAATGAGCTATTCTTTCGAGAGTTTATTTGAGTAAAATCCACTAGAGCCGCCATCTCAGCGGCAGAGTGCTCGCCGGCCTCCAGAGCTGCAGTAAGCTTCTTTTGTTGTTGCAATGCAGGAGGCACAATGCAAACAAAACTTCCGATAAGTGCAATCGCCACTATAAGCTCAACCAGCTTAAACCCCGAGGATGATAATTTCTGCCTATCCAATTTCCTTGTAAAATGGTGCTTTTGATGAAGGTTAAAAAAAGGAAATAATGACTAATAGTACATAAAATCTGTTTGCCTCCTGAGCGTAGTAGGGGCGAGATTGGATTATGGGATTTATAAATATACAATAAAACTTTGGTCTGTCATACGGCTAGGCCTGGTTAGGCTTCGGACGCAGAAACACCAGACTCACTACAATCGACATCATACAGACCCCGATCGGGTAATAGAGTCCCCCGTAGATGTTGCCTGTTTTTGCCACGAGAAAGGCAGCAATCAAAGGCAGCAGTCCGCCGAACCAGCCATTGCCAAGGTGGAAGGGCAGTGAGATAGACGTGTAGCGAATCTCGGTAGGGAACAAATTAACAAGGCTTGCAGTTACAGGTCCGTAGGCCATCGCAGCCATCACCATCATCAGGGTGAGGATGAATACCGCCAGGGGTCCATTCAGCAGGCCGGGATCGAAGGGTTGGGGATAGTGAGGGTTGACCGCCCTGGTCAGCGCTTTAAAAAGTGGCAGATAGCCGATGACCGCAAGGCCAAAGCCTGTCAGCATGATCGACTGGGCTCCGATTCGATCTGATAGAGCCCCAAAAAAGACCATTAAGGGGGTTCCGATCAGCATGGCACTCCCGACCAGAACATAGGCCGTCACGGTCTCGACATTCAGGGTGTTTTGTAAAAAAAACAGGGCATAGAAATAGATGGTGAAGGTCACCACCCCCTGCCCTGCCGTAATCCCAAACAGGGAGATCAATATCAATCGACGGTTGCGGCTGTTGCCGAAGGCATCTCGCAGGGGAGAACAAGAGTTTTTTCTAGCCAGTTTCAGTTGGCTGAAGGCCGGCGATTCTTCCAGTCTTAACCGCAATACCAGCGATAGGGCCAGCAGCGGGCTGGAGGCGAGGAAGGGAACCCGCCATCCCCAGGCCGTGAAGGCGGCCTCCCCCACCAGGAGCCTGACGCCGAGAATCACCGCCAGGGACAGCAAAAATCCCAGGGGAGTGGTGATCTGGATCCAACTGGTGGCGAAGCCGCGCTTATGGGGCGGCGCATGCTCGGCCACAGAAGTGGCAGCCCCACCGTATTCACCACCCAAGGCCAGACCCTGGATCAGCCGCAGGGCGACAAGCATGGCCGGAGCGCCTGCGCCGATCTGCCCGTAGGTGGGCAACAGACCCACCAGCAAGGTGGAGCCCCCCATGATCACGATGGTGAGCAAAAAGGTGGGCTTGCGGCCCAACAGATCCCCCAGCCGCCCGAACACCATGGCGCCGAATGGTCGCACCACGAAGCCAGCCCCGAAGGTGGCCAGGCTCGATAGGAATCCCGTGGTGGGATCTGCTGCAGGGAAGAAGAGCTTCCCCAGCAGCACCGCCAAGGAACCGTAGAGAAAGAAGTCATACCATTCGAATAGGGCCCCGAGGGCACTGGCCCCTATGGCGCGACGACTAGAGGTCCGATTGGGGTGGGCGAAAGCGATGGGCTGTCAGCGTTAAGCGGCATTCTATTTTTGCCGATGGCCCAGAACCTGGCAAGCACGGGGCCGTACACTGGTTTGATCAACAGTTTGATCAACAATCGACCGCGGCTCCGTAACCGACGAAGCCCTAGCCCTGTTTGAGTTTCGGTTGACCCGGCGTATCGATCAGCTGGATAAACCCACGATCGATTGGCTTGAGAATCCGCAGATCGCTGAACAACCTGATGGGACTCCACAACTAAACAACCGATCTCAGATGGCTATCCCCCCCTCCGATCCTCATAAGCTGGAGCATCACCACCGACTTGGCGCACACTCGGTGCTGCCTCTGTTTGACACCTTGTTCGGGGTAGCACTGACCCTCCTGGCATACTCCCTGCCCGATAAACTGAACACGTCGATGGACACGCATACTCTACTAAGAGCGATTGCCACTTATTTGCTAGCAGGACTGGTCGTCATTATCTATTGGTACAAGCTGCGAAGACTGATCGAAATTTCGCGAACTCTATTGATTACTCAGCTTTTGCTTGGAATGACGAGCTTATTGCTCATCGTTCTGATGCCTAGGCTGGCGCAGCTTGTTGTTTACCATGGCCAAGGTCGTGGCGACTTCACCCACTGGACGCCATCTCAGATCGTCAATACTGTTTTTTTGTCGTGCCTGCTTTTGTTTGATGGTATTTGCCTGATCTACGCCTTGTCGCTGCTTCTCCGAGATCATTTCGTGTCCGATCAAAAGCTTCGAATTCTGGAGGCGGTGCGTGCACAAGCCATCGGATTTGGATTGCTGCTTGTCCTAGGATTTCTTGAGCTGGCTTCGAACGAGTTTAACAATGAATATATCTTGATTGTCCCCGCGATCCTGGTATTGGAAGAGTGGTGGGTAGCCCACCGGCTGAAGGCCATTTAATGCATGCATGAGCACATCTGAATCCCATGCCTGAATCGCAATTCGTTTGCATGGGTCATCGCCGCCCATTGGGGCATCACGCCTGAGCACTCTCTACTCGGCTGAAGAATGTGTTCAGCAAAGCGTTGTAGGACTCAGGGGCCTCTAAATGGCAGAGGTGTGAGCAGCCTTCCATCACTACCCATTCCGATCCAGGAATGCCGCGATGGACGGCTTCTGTGATCCTGGGAGTGGCCTCGTCATGGCGTCCCCCTACCACCAGGGTGGGTTGGCGAATCTCTCCCAGACGTGGGGTCACATCCCAGGCCTTCAAGCTGCCGGTGATGTGGAATTCGCTCGGGCCACACATCGCATGGTAGACACGCGGATCAGCCTCCATCGCGCTGAATGACCGCAGCAGGCAGTCGGGCCAGGGATCAAGCCGGCAAACGTGTCTCTGATAGAAGGACATGATGGCCCCCTGGTAGGCAGGGCTATCAGTGCTGCCTACCTGTTCGTGTGCATCCAGCACGGCCTGCACTGACTCGGGAAGCTCGCGGCGCAGACGGCCGGTTTCTTCCGCCCAAAGGGGCATGCTGGCGGGGGCATTGGAGAGAACCAGGCTGGCGATGCCCGATGCTCCAGAGAGGGCGGCCTCCAGGGCCAGCATCCCGCCCCACGACTGGCCATAGAGATGGACGTGATCGATATCGAGAGCGTCGCGCACCTGGGCCAGCTCCGCCAGGAAGTAATCCACCCGCATGAAGGAGGGGTCATCAGGATGATCAGAGCGGCCGCAACCGAGCTGGTCGTAGCGGATCACCTCACGGCCATCGGATGCCAGAAGCTCCAACGGTTCGAGGTAATCGCTCGGAACCCCCGGGCCTCCGTGAAGCAACACGATCGGCAGGCGATGGGGCCTGGTTGTCGTTCCGACTCGCCGTGTCCAGACCCGGTGGCCATCGATGGCGATGAACTGCTCTTGGCTGCGCATGAATCGGGTGGAGACGGAAGCTGGTGGATGGTCAGCAGTCTTAAGGCTGCGATGGGCTCGAGGCTGGGATCGGCGGGGTGAACAGGCCAGTGGGCACCAGGGGGGATGCCTGGCGATAGCAGGGCCGCTGAAACAGTTCACGCTGGCTATAGCGCTTCACCACAGGAACTGCTCCCGGTGTGGCGAATCGGAACAGGATCAACTGATCGAAGTCGTCGTTGGCGATCTCAGGCATGGCATCCCACCCCAGCCCGCGAAGAAGCTCTGGCAGGCGCCGATGCTCCCAGAACAGCACCACGCGCACTCCGGCCGTGTGAAGGGACTGGCGAAGTCGCTGGCCCCCATAGGGTCCTCTAGCTGGCGGCGATGGTCATGGCCACAGATCGGTTGATCGATTTCGAGGGCGACTACGGGGCCGACTACGACCACCAGATTCGGCTCGTGATCGCCGGCTACGGGCTAATGCACGAACTGGGGGTCGCCGCCGCTCGGGCGTCCTGCCCTTGTGCGAAGGAGCTGCTGATCGTGGGTCCGGTAGCCATGACGACCCACAGCTGGATGCCCTGCTGCTGGCCAACTGGCGGGAGCGGTTGCGGCTGCAGGGCGTCGACGACGCCTTGATCAACCGCAGCTACGGCTTTGTGCTGCTGTGCTGCTGGAGAGCTTCTGGCTGTTGGTGTCCCTGGTTGGGCTGCTGCGCAGCTTGGGGAGGCATGGATGACCATGAAACGCAGGTTCTCCAGGGCAGAGTGCTAGAGCTCGAACGGAACAATGATCTGACTGATGGATCGTCCACGCTCTGTCTTGATCAGCGGTGGCACCCGTGGTATCGGCAAAGGCATCGCCCACGTGTTCTGCCAGGCGGGAGCCAGGGTGGCCGTGGTGGGCCGGGATGGCGAGGCCGGTGAAGCCTGCGTGGCCGAGCTCGGTGCAACGGGGGCGGCACCGCAGTTCATTCAGGCCGACGTCAGCGAGCGCCCGGCCATGGAGCGGGTGGCGAGGTCCGTCGGTGAAAGTTTCGGAGGGCTGGATGTGCTCTGCTGCAACGCCGGCATGTTTCCCCAGGCCAACCTCGAAACGATGCCGGAAGCTGACTGGGATTCGATCTTCGCCATCAACCTCAAGGGCATGCTGTTCAGCATTCAGGCCTGCCTCCCCCTGCTCAAGCAAAGCCAGGCCGGGCGCATCGTGCTTACCTCCTCGATCACCGGCCCGATCACCGGCTTTCCCGGCTGGAGCCACTACGGCGCCAGCAAGGCAGCCATGCTCGGCTTCATGCGCAGCGCTGCCATGGAACTGGCGCCCTTCGGCATCACGATCAATGCGGTGCTGCCCGGCAGCATCAAGACGGAAGCGGTCGCTGAACTTGGGGAGGCGTTTGAACAGGTAACGGCGCGGGTGATTCCGCTGCAACGGTTCGGCACGCCGGAGGAAGTCGGCCATGCCGTGGCCTTCTTTGCCTCACTGCAGGCCAGCTACATCACTGGGCAGACGCTGGTGGTTGATGGGGGACAGGTTTTGCCGGAATCACCGCTTTGTTTTGAATCCTGATCTCGCTGTGCCTACGAACAGTCGGCGTTCTCAGGCACGCAGCTGCCGCACCACCATCACCACCACCTCGGCGCTGAGAGCCAGGATCAGCAGGCGATAGATCCACTGTCGGGCCTGGGGGCCAAGGGCCAGGGCGGCCCCGAGCCAGCCCCCCAGGGCGCTGCCCAGCATCATGGGCAGAGCAGCCCCCCAGTCCAGCTCCCCGCCCCGGGCGAACACCGCCAGCGAGGCGAGGGAAGCCAGGCCGATCAGCACGGCCTTGATCGCATTGGCCTCCTGCAGCGCCACACCGCCCACCAGCACCAGGCCCACCAGCAGGTAGGTGGCCGCGTCCAGCACGATCAGCCCCGTCCAAAAGCCCACCCCCGCCATTAGGAGCTGCAGCTGGGGAGTGACCATCTGCGCAGTGGCCAAGCGGTCAGCCGCCAGCAGGCGATGGGGCCGGAGCAGCACCAGCGCAAGGGCTAGCAGCAGCGCGATGTGCACCAGCAGCCGGATGTGATCCATCGGCAGAACACTCGCTAGTGCAGCGCCCGCCAGCGCGCTGAGCACGAAGACCGGAATCAGCTTCAGGGTGAAGCGCCATGGAATTGCCCCCGCCCGCTGAAAGCGCCAAAAGGCCGTGGCCAGACCCACCAGCACCGGGAGTCGATTGGTGCCGTTGGCCACCGCGGGCGGAAGGCCGATCGCCAGCAGCAGCGGAAGGCTGATCGCCGAGCCGCTGGAGGCGGCTGCGTTGAGAAAGCCGCACAGGGTGCCCGCCCCCAGAAGGGCCAGCCAGGTTTGCATCGTGATCACCTCCACCGGAGCCTCCAAGGTGCCATCGCGAGCCACAGGCTGCCGCTATGTCTCACGCCTAGGCGAGCAAGGGGGCAGGGCTGGGTCTGCCCGCCGCGAGGATATGGAGGTGGGCCCCCCATCCATTCCTTCGGGCTCCGTTGCCGATGCTCGCTCACCTGTCCCGCCGGGAACTTGTGCAAGGGGCCGTCTCCGGCCTTGTCGGCGCCGCCATGCTGCCGGCTCTCGCACAGCACTGTGCCGCTACAGGCAGTCTGCGTCTGCTCCGCAAGCCGGCCTTTGCCGTGCCGGTGCCCACGCCGCTCACCGCGAGCCTGGAGCTTGACCTGCCGGCGCACCAGCTTCTGCTGCGTTTCTATCGCCAGGCGGGAGCCGACGCGGTGCTGGCGGTGTCATCCACCGGCGAGATGCTTTCGCGGACCTGGCCGGAAGCCTTGCAGCTCAGCCGGTCCGCCCATGCCGTGTTCGGGGGGGCGCGGACCTGGGCCAGCCTGAGCTGTGGTCGCGACGTCACATCATGTGTGCAAGGCGCCAGGGAGCTGCGCCAGGCAGGAGCAGGGCTGCCGGTGGTGATCCCCGGCCTGTTGGCCGGAGCCAACGTCTCCGAGGCTGAGGCCCATCGTCGGCTGCTGGAGGTGGGGCGCCGCGCCGGGGGGCCGCTGGGGCTCTACGAAGCGATCAACCCCTCCATCGCACCTGCCGGCTGCAGCCCTCGCCGCCCTGGCGGCCCAGGGCACCTATGTGCTGCTCAAGAGCACCCAGGGCGACCCGAACCAGGTCCGAGCGCTGGCCGCCCAGGCCCCTGCTGGCTTCGCCATCCTGGAAGCCAATACCGCGGATCTCAAGGCGGTGCTGCAGGCCGGCGCGAGCGGGGTAGTTGACTTCTGCGCAGCCTGTTTTCCGAACTCCTCGACCATCTCTGCCACCGCTGGGCCGATCCCTCCCAGGGGACGACGGTGCAGCGCCTGTGCCGCTGGATCGGCGACACCGATAGCCTGCTGCTGGGGTCGCTGGCCTTGCCTCGCGGCGTCAAGGCCGTGCTGGCAGCCCGGGGGCTGGTGATCCTTCCGGCGAGCCGTCAGGCGGTCGCCGACCTGACGGCGGAGCAGGAGGCGCTGGTGAGCGATCGGGTGCGGCAATTCCGCTCGCTCAGTAGTGAGCTGGGCATTGCACTGTTGATCTGATCGGGCTTGCCCGCGGACGACAGGACCAGGCGAGTGATGGGCCTGGCCTGCCTCAGCCGGCTCGGCCCCAGGTCGCCTCGAGGGCCAGGAACGGGCTCGTCGCCAGCAGCACGGCGATACCCAGCCGCTCGCGCCACTCCTCCAGGGGGCGTTCCCAGCCCTCCTCCCAGCGCTGCGCCAGCAGAGGTTCGCAAGCATGGCCCAGTTGCAGGCCAAATGCTGCGGCCAGCCCCAGGTCCGGTCCGTGATCGCCAGGGCCCACCAGGCAGCGATGCAGGAGGTCGGCGCCCAGAAGCATGGCGCCGCCGGGCCAGCGCAGCTGCATCACGTTGACGGCGTTGAGAGCCACCTCGCCAGCGACGCTCGGCGGACAGCCCGACACCACGTGCCAGAGGTCATGGGTGTGGCGAACGCGCAGATGCAGCCACTGGTCGTCGGCGGCGGTTCCGGTGGCCAGCACCGGCTCAGGCGGCGGCGGCAGCCCGGCACCGCCGAACCAGCGGCCGTATCGGCCCCCCAGCGTGTCGGACGGCAGGGCCAGCAGCTCCGCCAGCTCCGGCCAGGGCGGGGCGTAGCGCTCCGCCAGCAGGAGTGCGATGCGTGGATCGGCACGCAAGCAGGCCCGGGCGGTATCGGCGGCAGGAGTGGCGTAGCTGCGGCTGAGCAGATCAAAGACGTGCTCCACATCGGCTGGGTTTTCCGCCACCGCTGCCAAGTCGGTGGCCAGGTGCAGCAGCTCACGGCGCAGGCGGGGACGCGGAGGCATCGGCGAAGAATGGGCAACGCGGTGGGTCCAGCCTGACCGGCGGGCCGCGCCGGACGGGATCGCTCCAGGCTTGCCGCAGTGCCGGGAAACCGCAACGCTGGCAGGGTGGAACCTGATGAACCGCTCCTGACGGACCCGACACTGTCACCCGCTTCTAGGCTCACGGCCCTGAGCCCTCCGCTGCGGGTCGGCCTTGCCGGTCTGGGCCGCTTCGGGGGACTGCATGCCTCCGTGCTGGCCAGCTTGTCCGGTGTCGAGCTCACTGCCCTCGCCGATCCGGACCCGCAGCGGCTGCGGCAGGCGGGCGATCGCCACGGCGTGGTGCGCCTCCACGCCGACGCCCTCTCCCTGATCGCTGGTGAACGCCTCGACGCCGTGGTGCTGGCCACGCCGGACGAGCAGCATCCCGAGCAGGCCAGGGCAGCCCTGGAGCTCGGCCAACACGTGTTCGTCGAGAAGCCCCTGGCCCACGGCTGGCGCCAGGCCGAGGAGCTGCGGCAGCTCGCCACGCGGCAGGGGCGATTGCTGCAGGTGGGAATGATCCTGCGCTACGAGACATCCCATCGCTGGCTGCACCAACAGATCCGCGAGGGTCACTTTGGCGAGTTGGTCTCGATTCGCTGCCAGCGCAACTGCAGCCGTTCCTCCTACGCCGCCATCGCCGATCACGTTCACACCGTGTTTCGCACCCTGATCCATGACCTCGACCTGCTGCTCTGGTTGACCCGCAGCCGGGTGACGTCGGTGACGGCCCTAGAGGTGCGCCGCGGCGACCATCTCGCCCCGCTTGGCTGCTTTGCCCTGCTGCGACTCGCCGACGGCTGCGTCGCCCAGCTGGAGAGCAGCTGGACCGTGCCCGAGCAGGCCCCCGCCAACGTGGTCAGCGACCGCTGGCACGGCTGCATCGACGCCGAACTGGCCGTGGTGGGCACAGAGCGGACCGCGAAGCTTCGCGGCCTGCAGAGCCCGCTGCAGATCTGGAGCGACCAGGAGCTGCAGCAGCCCGACACCACCCTCTGGCCCGAGCTCGGCGGCCAGGTGAGCGGCGCGCTGCGTGAGGAGCTCAGCGACTTCTGCCGCTGCGCCCGCGCCGGCCGGCCGTCGGCGATCGCCGACCTGGATCAGGCGGTGCAGACCATGCGCATTGCCGAAGCCCTGATCGAATCAGCCCGCCAGGGCCGCACCCTGGATCTCGATGCCTAGGGAGCCTCGGGAAAACCAGGTCGGTCCGCGCGAGAATGCATCTGTCAAAGCAGGCTAGAACTCAACTGAGGGCGGCAAGCAGCTCGGCCTCCTTGACTAAGCGCAGACGACCGCCCCCAAAAAAAACAACGCGAAACGTTCCTGGCTGTGATGGAGGCGCTCGTGACCTAGGACGCGCTTCTCGCCGTGATCGAGCTCCACTACACCAAGCAGTCGCCAGGTCTGCATGACCTGCCACTTCTTCCGGCATCACCCCGGCCCTAACTGCATCCCGTTGCTCACCTGCCATCTGCACCAGGGCCTGATCGCCCATGGCGAGCACCTCACCCATCGCTGCAGCGGCTGGACAGAAGACCTGCACCGCCATCGGGGCTGGGCGCCTGAGGTGGCTTGAGCGGTAGAGCCAGAAACCGGCCGCCGCTGTCGCCAAAGGAGGCCTGGCTCAGCGATGGCCGCCAGGTACTCCACTTCCGGCCCAGCCGATGGGATCGCTGGAGTCAGCAGCTAGAGGTGACGGTGGGGGAGCTGCTGCCGGATCAGCCGGTGCCGCTCCTCAAGCGGCGCCTCGAGCTCAGCCGGGAGGAGGCCCTCAAGCTTTGGGCTGAGAAGAAGCAGCAGGGATGGCAGATCACAGCGCCCCTATGGCATCCGCCCCAGCTTCCAGCAACTGGTTGAGATCAAGCACCTCAAACCCGGCGATGAGTTCGAGATCAAGCTCGGCCGTAAGCAGATCAA
>Ga0209401_1001184_pt1 | contig 17399 bp, 33 predicted proteins | sample M_140807_MF_Meta_FD_187318 | JGI IMG/M metagenome (GOLD analysis project Ga0209401, IMG submission 187318) | Freshwater microbial communities from Lake Montjoie, Canada to study carbon cycling - M_140807_MF_MetaG (SPAdes) (version 2) | ecosystem: Environmental > Aquatic > Freshwater > Lake...
CGTGAGTTTATCGAGCGCACTCATCAGATACACAACGCACGTGAACAAAATTGGTAAGACGGCAAACGCGGTCTTCTCAATAAGCTGGCTTTTGGCCTCAAGTTTTTCGCTCATTATTTGTCCTTCACCTTGTTGATCTGCTCCCAAGCAGATTTCATCTTTTCTTCAAGGACTGCTACCCGCAAGTCAAGCTTGGACAGCACGATGATGAGCGTCACAAGACCAAGTAGCACCGGCCATGCTTTTAGGAAGAGTTCAACTATCTCCATCACCGTGCATCCTTATGTACTCGCTCCGCAGGAACGTCACCTTTTTGCGCCCGTCGTGTCGTTTGACTCTACCCAAAGCAGGCGGGTTGTTCAAGTATTCTGCGGCTCGCAGGATCAAATCAGGGTCGTCATCAAAAATACCAAGCGCCGTGTTGCATCGTTTGCACAGCACCCCCCGAACATCATCAGAGTCATGGCAGTGATCTACCGCAAACTTGTACTGCTTCAGCTTAAGCGCTTGTTGACAAACAGCACAATTATACCCTTGAAGTTTCAAGAGTAGTTCAAAATCTGTGGGGGACAGCCCAAAACGAGAAAGCCGATTTACATCGGCTTTGCATCCACTACAGAGAAAGTAGTCCTTGCGCCCGTGAATGATCAAGTCTTCTCTGGCAAACTCACCAGAACACACAGCGCAAGAGGGCATTTTGAAACCCCGGTGGATCGCACCGGGGCCTGACCTTAGTTGTCAGTTTGCTCGTCGTCTTCTTCAACTTCTTCAGCGTCGTCTTCTTCAGCAACTGCGTTGGCAGCAACTTCAAACTGCGCTTCGATGTGTGAAGAGAAGAGAGAAGACAGGGTGAACTCGTTGATGCCGCTTTCCACGGCAACAGCAAAAGCAACAGAGAAGAGAGCGTTCAGCGCGTCAATCGGCTCCGAGCCGTCAATCGCATCAATGATCAAGTCTTTCATGAGAATCTCCGGGGTTGATGGGCGGTCGCCCGCCGCGATCTTACCTTGCTTGTAAGACAGGAAAATTACTTTTTCAAACCCCTGAGCGTCTCGGCTAACCGTGCGCGTTGTCCGAGTTTCCCCGGCTTTTTTGCAGCGGCGGCAAGTTTCTTCTCAGGTATGGGCTTTCCGGGTTTGGCTCCAAGCTCGGCGCGTAGTGCGCCCTTGGTTTTGGGATTAAGCGCTTCCTGAATCCACTTCTTTGCTGGCATCTTCCTGTTCCTTTTTGAAAGCATCAATCAGTTGAGCTACCTCAACATACGGGCGCTGGCCAAGATACTGCAGGATGGCGTTAAGAAGATTGATTGATAGGTTTGCCTTATCCATTGATTACCACCCATGACGTAGTGGCCTCGTCCCAGTAATACAACTGACCGTCAGTAGGCATTGGCGTTGGAGCATCCCACAGACAAGTATCTTCGTTCAGAGTCCAAGAAGGATATGGCTGTGGCGGGATAAAAGCATCGCGGGTTGCGTCGTAGGTGTATCCAATACTTGCGTAGTTTTTACGAAATCCGTCTGTTCTACAGCGCTTGCAAACTTGACCACGAAATTCACCGTACCATTGTTCCCAATCGGTGTTGTCCGACCCTTGGTCTTTACCGGGAATAACTTCCGTTACGACATTATTTTCATCAAGGAAAGCGTAGTAATCCATAATTATTACCATTGAATGGTGCCGGTTCCGGCGGTGAATCGATAAACGCGATAGCCAGTCCGAGTTGGTTGGTCGTAAGTTAATCCACCACCAATTGAAGTTATTGCAGCATATGTATCTGAGTAAGCAATAACTACAACACCAGAACCACCTGCTCCGCCGGTGCCGCCACTTAGAGCGCCTCCACCGCCTCCGCTACCAGTATTTGCAGTCGCCGCGCTTGCTGCACCAGAAGCACTTCCATTACCCGCCCCTCCACCGCCGCCGCTACCAGCCGCAATTGAAAATGGAGTGTAGCCGCCCCCACCTCCACCACCGGCATATGCGACTGCTGAACCAGTAGTTATTGATGAATTTGTACTTGAACCACCGTTTCCTGCGTTGGGAGAGGCAGCAGTAGCCGACCCACCAACACTAGACGAACCACCTCCACCTCCAGCGCCAACTGTATTGCTAACTGAACTTGATCCTCCACCTGCATAGCCGCCAGTTCCTCCCGAACCACCTGTATAAATATTACCGCTGGCAGTTCCTGAGGAACCTCCCCCACTTCCTCCACTTGCAGATGAAGAATTGCCATTACCGCCTACGCCGCCGCCAGCGCCAGCGTAAGCGGTTACAGATGAAAATACAGAATTTGACCCTGAACTTGCCGCCGCTCCTTGTGCGCCGACTGTTACCGTGTATCCCGTTCCTGCCGCGACAGAAAATGAAGATGAAGCAAGAAATCCTCCTGCACCACCGCCACCACCCAGATCCCCAGCGCCGCCGCCGCCGCCACCAATAACAAGATATTCAACAGTCGGTGGTGCATTGACACTCGCTTTTTTACCACCCAACACAGAAAGCATAATCCCACTCATGACACGTTGCCCGTCAGGACGCAGGTGGTGGCAGAACTAAACAAAACGGTGCAAACACCGCGAGTTGCAAGCGTGGCTGACGTTACAACTGTGTTGGTTCCAGCAATATACGCAGTTGGAGCGGAGCAAGTGATTGTCGCGCTTGATGCGGTGTTGTTGTAAATTGAGATCAGATCGCCTTCGCTGAACGTCGACGTTGGGATGACAATTGCACCCGAAGCACCTAGTTGGACGTATTTGCCAACGTCGCCAACTGCTAGGGTGTAGCTGGCCGTCTTGGTCCCAACGGGGGGAGCATTGAGATAGCCAAGCGTCACCGCATCTGTAGATGGCAGCGTCTGGGTAAGTGTGCTTGCAGTATTGGCCGATTGCAGCGTGACCGTTCCAGCCCCACTAGAATTGCCTTGAAGTTTAAGTGCGCTCATGGTTGTTCCTTTAAGCAGCGATGAGCCAAACTTGGCCCGTAGGGACGGTTACGGCAACACCCGTTGCCACGGAGACAGGCCCAACGCTAAATGCGTTAGAACCTGCCGTTACAGAGTAATTTGAACTGATTGTTTGGTAAGACTCGGCTACGGGGCCAGCAGCACCACCACTAACTGTTGCCCAAGAAAGGGTTCCAGAACCGTTAGTAGACAGCACTTGACTGCTAGTACCGTCTGTTGCTGGCAACGTCCAAGTGACGTTACTAGTTACCGTACCGGGGGCCTTAAATGCCACATAGTTGCTGCTGTCGGTATCAGCAAACCGCAAAGCACCAGTACCACCAAGTTGGACGTTTGTGCCATCCCAAGTCAGGTTGGCAGATCCACCAAAGGTGCTAGAACTGTTGAACTGAATCTGCGTGTTTGCGCCGCCGGGAGAACTTGAAGGGGCAGCAGCCCAGACTGGGGCGCTGCCACTAACAGTAAGAACGTAGCCGTTACTACCAATACCCAACCGAGTACCAGCACCAGCAACGCCACCGTAAATAAGATCCCCAGCGGTTGTCATGGGGGACAGGTTGTTAAACCCGCCGTTCGCTGTGTTTGAGTTAGTGCCACCGTTGGCAATCGGAAGCTGCCCAGATACACCACTAGCAAGTGGGAGTCCCGAACCGTTTGCGAGGGTGATCGTTGGGGCCGTGCCCAGCACTACGCTACCTGTACCAGTCGTAGCGACAGAGACTAAGTTCTTCGACGCATCCGTGAAGACTGCCTGCGAAGCGGTCAGTCCTGAGTCAAGGATGTTTGCAACCGTCAGCTTGGTGCCGTCGAAGGTCATGTTGGCTGAGCCAGCCAAGTTACCCGAACTGTTGTATTGAACCTGTGTGTTTGAGCCGCCAGCCGAAGCGCCGATCCGAACGAAGTCTGCTCCGCTCCAAGCAACCAGCGCCTTGTCGCCCGACGCAACGGTTACACCCGTCGTCGGACCTGCACCCACAATCTTGACTGACTGCGAGGTGGATGTGTTGTTAATAATGATGTACGACTTGCTCGATGATGGAGCCGTAATCGTCAAAAGACTTGCTGGGTTACCCGTACAGTTGATAATCGTGTACTGAGCAGAACCCGTTGCGCCTGATCCCGCTTGTGATAGGGAAGAGCCGTTAGTAACAGAAAGCGTAACCGCCGTTTGGGTTCCACTAATCGTCTGCGTACCGGCTACCGCCGAGTCAATATACGTAGAGATGTAGTTGTTGACGGTATCGCCCCAAGTGCCCGACAACTCTCCCGTTACCGGAAGGGCCAGCCCAATAAGCGAGGTGTATGAAGTTGCCATGTCTTAGTCCTATACCGTAACTATATCAGTCCAGTTCGGGTTTTGCGAGTCTGGAATCAACTGCCAGTACGCATACCCCAAGTTACCTGTTGCACCTGTTATCAGATTGCCGTTGATTGAAACCGATTTAACCACAGCCATTGTTCCAACTGCACCAGAAGCGGCTGGTGCCCCAGTTAAAAACGCCGCCTTGCCCGGAGTCCAAGTACCCGCTGCACCAGAAGCTGTTCTACCACTAAGTGGGAAAGCCATCTCAAAAGTGACGCTCCCCGGAACTGCAAACCCACTAGAACCTGTAAGACTCGGTGCAATCACCGAAGTCATCGACCCCGCATTTACCGAAGCCGAGGTTGTGCCGGTGCAAAACGCCGTGATGTTTGGTACAAACGTGCCCGTCAATCCTTGGGCTGCACTTGCACCTGTCAGCGCAGTCGTTCTACTAAACGCTATTGACCCAGTAAGTCCTGATGCCGTTATGCCATTTGGCGTAATCTCGTAAAGAACCCCAGAAGAACCTACCGCTCCAGAACCCGCCGCCCCTGATAGGGCTTGCGAAATCTCACGTACTATGTTACCAGCATACCCAGAAACAAGTACACCCGTAAGTGCGGCAGTAACGTCAGGAAATGTAGCAGTAACAACTCCCGCATTACCGGAAGCAGAAGAACCCGTAAGTGCGCGGTCAGTATCGACCCCACCCCAAGCTCTACTGCTCCAAGGACCTGCTCCCCAACCAGAACTTACGCCCGGAGTGAGACCGCCCCAACCGCCACTACTCCAAGTGTCGTCGCCCCAAGCATTGGCCACAACATACCTTTAAGTTGTAGACAACCGAATCAGTGCCAAACTTGCGCTGTTAGTTGGCATGGTAAGTGTGAAGTTACCCGCCGTAATTGTCTGTGAGCCAAACGTGTACACACCAACAGCCTTGTTACTCTGCGACGAGTTATACAGTAGCATTGTGTCGAAAGCCGTGCTCAGCGTGACGCTGCTATACGTTACTGAAGCCGAAGGCGTCCAATAAGCCGTACCCGCAGTCGAAGAAGTGTTGGTCGAAGTCGGTGCAGTGGTGTTGGTGATTGTCACACCACCCGCCGTATACCCCGTACCAGTAACTTCACCCGTCGTCGTATAGACAGTGGTGCCCGCGTTGATTGTTGCCGAAGCAAGGTACAAAGCGCCCTTGAATGTGTCTGCTGAAGTCACCGCCCGTACAGGAGCCGTGCCAAAATTGTGCGTTGCGGTCATCAACTCACTAAGGAATGATGTGCAAAGGCTTTGAGTGTTTGCCATGATTTATCCTAGTAACGCGCCTTCAAGCGCCGTGAACGGAGAGGTTTTGAGGGTGACATGAGCAGAACGGTGGACCAACTCGCCATCAAGCCAGTACTCGACCCAAGTGGTGAACTCAATATCATTATCCACTGATCCCTCTCTTTTTTCTAGGAGGGAGTCGTCCATCTCGCCATGAATGGTGTTAACTAACATTATGCGATCCTGATGATTGCTGATGTGTTGGTGACTGCCGGAAACTGAACAGTGAAAGTGGTGGTTGACGTTTTGTCTGAGCCAAAATCCAACACACAGATAGCTGGGTTTGTTGCTCCGTCAGCCAAATAGATCAACGCCCCCCGCGCAGTAACCGCAGTAGTCCAGACGGCGTTATTAAATGACCAGTACGCAGTCGTGCCTGTATTACCAGTAGTAGGTACTTGGCTGATAACAAGTGTCTGACCGCCAGCGGTATATCCCGAAGCAACAACTTCTCCGGTAGCAGTATACGCGGTTGTGTCTGCATTTAACGTAGCTGCGTTGGTGTACAACGCGATCTTGAAGACCTGCGTCGTACCCGTGTTGAAGTTGAACGTCCCACTAGGAAGCCCGGTCTTAAATGTGTTGGTTGACCAGTTGCCGGTAAAAGCCATCAGGTAACCTTAATTTTAGCCTGACCGTCACGGTACGCATCACCACGCTCCAACCCATCACCCAGACGTTTGGCAAGCGCCAACGCTTCTTTGTACTTGCCGTCGTACAAAGCCATCATATCCTGCTCACCCTTCATGAAAGTGTAAGCTTCAACAAGAGTGCCGTACAGCAAGACCGTATCAAAGTTGTCGCCCAACCAAGTTGTGCCTGCTGTGACAATCGACTCGGGGTAATAGAAGTAGTGCAACTCCATTGTGTACACAGCGTCTGGAGTTGGGCCAAGGATGAAAGCTAGCTCTGCCCTGTTATCAGATTGTGGGCCAAACAAAGCGTAATACTTTGGCAGCGCCGTATCCGTTGGGTTGGGGTAGGCTTGGCGAATGAAGTTAACGTCTTTGTTCAACAGGTACGTGTAGTTTGCCGTCACCGTGTTGTAGTTCTCAATGACAGCCAACGAGTACGTAGACAGGAAATCATTTGGGCAAGCAAGGTACTTGTTTGCTGGGCTTGTCACCCCCGTCACATTTCGGCGCAATGACGGGAACTGAATCGTGTTGTAGATGCGCTGTTCCGCCTGATTTATGAACGTGTTCATATCAGTCGTCTGGAACGTGTTCTCCGTATAGTCGGAGACCGCAACTACAAGCTGGGCATAGTTCACGCCATCGGTCCCCGGGACATCAGACCTTTGGTAGCAGCACCAGTGCCGCGCATCTTAATGCCGGTGGTCTTGACTTCAGCGTACGGTTTGCTGCGTGCGGCACCAAGGCTGACTGCCATGTCGCTTAGCTCAACGCGCTTTGGGTTTGGGCCGTAGCCGTTGTTGCTCACATCCGTGCCAGCTTTGCCCGTCATGTCGTGAGGTTCTGCGTAAACGGCAGCGGGTCCGACTTCTTTGCCGCCTTGTTTCATGCTGAACTTAGCCATTATTTGCTACCTTGGTTCATGGCACGGGACATGTTTTTCCCGTACTTCATGCGGTCGTCCGTGGTTGGGCCACCGGCTTTCATGCCTTTGACGCCTTTGTGCATGCGCTTCTCATGCCCTTTAACTTCTTTCTTGGCTTCGACATCTGCGATAGCCTTTACCATCTTCCTGTCCATGATGACTCCTATGTCGTCACAACCGTAACTGTACCCAATTGCACCTGCAAAACCAAGTTGTTAGGCGTAAGCGTCGTATCAAATGCCCTAGCCCCACCCACCGGATTCCACCCCCATTGAATGACTCTGCTACCACCACCCGCGTACCCATCAGCCAAGTTACCGGACACCTGATACGTCGTGTCTTTGCGTGGGTCCCGAACGCCTTGCGGGTCATCCACCGGATACATGCCAAGCTGCAACTGCGGCTGGTCTGGGTCCCAACAACTGGGGCAAACCAAAAGATTGTAGATCTTGGTCTTGATTACTTCCTTCTTGAGTATGCTCAGCTTGTACCCAAACCCGCACCTGTCGCATACGGCAATCGAATTCTTGCCGGATGAAAACCTATTGCCCATTTACGGACCATACCCAATAAACATCTGGCGTGGGACCAATCGCAAGGACGCTTTCTCATGGTCTTCCTGCGCCGCCAACTCCCAAGTCTCGTCGTACTGCATCTTCAATACATCAAGACGCTGCATTCCATCCGGCACTTTCAGCGCAACATAATACGCCAGCCCTGCTGCCATGCACGGAATAAACCGAAACGGCACATCCATGACGTTAACCCCACCACCCGCATCTTGGGTGCGACGCATACGCCAGTAAACAAACTGATAAGTAGTCGTATTGTCGGGAGTGGGCCAAACTGTGACAGCCGGAGTTTGCTGCCAATAAACGGTTGCCCCGGCGTTGTGTTGCGTTGCAACAGTGTTCTGCTGTGCGCGGAAGCAACTGTACAGCGTGTTGTCAACGATGTATCCGTAGTTAATGATCTCTGAGTCAATCTTTACAAACCCAGCAGCGGGCAGGTTTGCCGCAGAACTGACTGTAATTGTGGTTGCTGTGGGAGAAATTGTTGTGCTCAGCGTAGCTGAGACTGGCGTTGTCTGTCCGTTATACCGCTGCACCCAGACTTGAATTGGCCTGCCTTGCGTTAATTTGTTTGGCAGTGTGGCGTATGTTGATACGCTAATACGTGTGATCGTCAGGTCAGACTGGTTAGATGTGCTGTTTGCATTCGTACGGATTACGTGCTCCAGCAAATCCACCGTGTCGTCGGGCAAAGGGTACGTGTTCTGCCCTTGCACCAGATTGATGGTGCCCTGCTCAATCGTCCATAGATTTATACCCCGGTTCGCCCAGTCCGCAAACATCAGGTTAAGCGAGCGCCGCGCTGTGCGCAGATCGTAACCCGTGCGCATCTCCGAGCCAGCACGCTCAAAAGCCTCCTCGACCAGTTCCGTCAGATCAAGGTTAAACGTGGTTTGGCCGGAAGTATTTGCCATGATTAATAGTTACGCAGCACGCCGTTTGAACTCATGACCAAGTTATCTCCCGGTTTGTACTCCCGCATAAGCGCAGGCAACCCAGCTTGTTGTAGTGGCTGCTGCGAGATCTGCGTGGGCTGCTGCCCCATAGCATTGTACTGTTGCGGCTGTTGCTGGGGAGGAGGCCCAAACGGATTCTGAAACTGCGGCATTGGACCGCCCGGACGTACATACTGGAAAGCAGGAACTTGCTGCGCCATGTTGGGGCCACCCGGAGTCTGGCCGTATGTCTGCCCGCGCTGGCTCAGATTTAATGGAGCAGATGCCTGCTGCCCAAACTGCGTACGGGGCTGGAACGCCATGCCCGGAGTCATGAAAGGGATGGGCGTGAATTGTGATTGGGCTGGGGGCGTATTTGTAATCGGGTTGTACGCGCCGGGGGTGCCCGTAGTAAGAATTGGATTAGCGCCGCCAACAGGCATGCCGCCCGAACCAATAGTAGAAGGTGGTGTTGTGCCACCGACGTTTATTGATCCCGGGTTGGGTCTAGCTCCGGGCGAACCGTAGTCTATCCACTGCGGAGCAATCTCGTTTGAGTAGTCCCAATAGCCGGTGCTTGGTTCATTGATCATTATCTAAATCTCGCCGTTTTTTTCGCAATCGTTTTGGGTTGCGCTACGAACTGTTTACCTGCCGCCTTGCCCGCACGTTTTGCTTTGGTTGTCGCCGCATATTCTGCGGAGCTAAGGCTATCAATCGCCGCACTGGGCAAATATCGTTCGCCAGTTTTACTGGACGGTTTGCCACTCTTGGTGCGCCACTTCTGGTCGCCCCAGTCTTTAAGAGATTGCTGCGGTTTAGCTAACCCACCACCAGCCATTTTCTTACTAGCGCAATGTGCTTTTTCCGAGAAGCCTTTTGGGGCATCACAGTTTACAGCTTTCTTGCGCTTAGCAGACCACTCAGTCACGATAACCGCCGCCAGCAGCTTTGTATCTCTTAGCAACAAGCTGAGCTTTGCGCGCAGACCACTGTCCTGCGCCTGTGCCTTGAGTTGCCGCAGCTTTCACTTGAGACACAATACGCTTACGAAGACTGGGCTTCGTGTAGTTACCTGCTGCATTAACTTTGCCGCCATCCTTGTACTGCGTAAAGTCCGTGTCGTCGCGGCGAGCCTTGACCTTTGGTCCGGGCATCTTCTTGGGGTTGATGTCCCCCATACCGCGACTGACTCTCATATCAGCACTTGCCGCCGCCAGCCATCTTGACCATCATGCCTTTGGTTTTTCCGCGTTGGCAGCAACCGTCAGCACGCGAAGAAGCAGAACCACCGCCTGCCATCTTCTTTGGCTTCTTGATTGGTTTGGTTGGGCCTTCGTAGTCAATAGGGGGGTTGCCCATATCGGCGGTATAAATCTCCGCTTCGCCCGGTTTCTTTGCGTAGTCAGACATGATTAACAAGCCCCGCCTTTTTTAAGTAGTGTACCCTTGGTCATGCCTTTCTTGGCAACACCATCAGCGCGCGAAGAAGCCGATCCGCCAGCAGCCATTTTTTTGGTTGCGCCGCCCTTCTTCATGCCCATCATCTCAGCTTTTTCATGTTTCATCATGGCGGCGGGAGCACCCTTCTTCTTCATGAAGGCCACTTCTTTACCAACCATCTTCTTTGACTCAGCCATGTCACCACCTTTTGAAAATTTACGACCCTTATCAGCCGCTGCAAAGTCCTTGCCCACGGACTGAGGGACGCCAACTTTCTTGGCAAAAGAAGGCGAATGGGCAATCGCCTCCATGAAATTGTGTTGTTTTTTGCTACTGCTTGGCATCGCTGTCAACATCCAACGGGGGCTTTTTAAACCAACCACGAACCGTATCGGTTTCCCAGATTCGGATCGACAACCAAACAATAGTAACTAAAGAAGCAAAAGACGGAAGCATGTCGGATAGCGCTCCGACCACAGTAAATATTGACAGCCCGTCCATGAAGGACTTGGCGGCATTTATGTCGTGGTGTTCCATCACACAAACCGTCCCTTGGTTTTGCCCCGCTGTGCGCAACCATCTGCACGTTTGGAAGCAGAACTGGTTGAGCCGCCTTTAGCCATCTTCTTGACTGCACCGCCTTTAGCCATTCCCGGTAATGGGCGACGCCATGTTCTGGCGTTAGGATTGGGGATTGTCTCGCCCATATCCATACCAACACCGGGGCGATTACCAATCAAACCCGGAATATCAACACCTTGAGTTTCAAGGCGGCCTGCCGCCATATAGGGTCCGGGGTTTCTAAGACCACTTCTTATTTCGTTGTTGTCATTGTAGTAAAGATTACTGGCGTTTCTAACGTCCGCCGCTGTTGCTGTAGGACGCTCTGGCGTAGGCTGATCAAAGAAACTACCACCACTCTGACTTACTCCAGCCCCACCACCGCCACCACCAGAATCATCTGGGGATACGTCAACAACATCGCCCTTTCTGTAACGTTTGACTTTTTTCATGTCAACACTTCCACGCCCGAAGGCTTTTGTTAATCCGGGAGTCGGGGTCGTTGGCTGTTTTCGCTGAGGTAAGTTTCGATTTCATGCCGCTCATTCGCGCACAAAAGCTCTTCCTTCTCCCGGCGTCTTCTTTCGTTTTTGGTTTCGGGGCGGGGGGCTTTAAGTTCATCCCTTGTGATTTCGCGGACGCGCGTCCCTTCGCGTTCAGACCCCCCTTGGGGTCCTTTCCTTCTGCTCTTTGCCATGCAGGAGATTTAGCCATAAAACACCGTAATAGATGAGCTAGTTGGCAAAACCACATAAAACCCGTTTTGAAATAGCACACCTTCCCCGGGTATCAACGTCGCAATAACTGCGGTGTTGGTAGTAACGTGCAGAGTTAAAGCGTTTGTACCGGCGTTCGTAGTTGCGTTATCAAAAAATTGTATCTCCCCGGCAGTGCCACCGGGAGCTACTTGATAACCTTTAACTCGGGTACGCCCAGCGTACCCAACCCCACTCGCGTCTAAGTGTACGGCTTTTACATCAGTTTGCTGCATTGCAGCCCCCTACTTAGTTTTGGGTGCTGGTCGGGTACATTACGCCGTCAGAGCCTTTGACAAGGTATTGCACGGTAATCTGTGCTGCTCCGCCGCTGGCCGTACCTGCACAAGCGTAGATCACTTGAAGAACTAGATCTGTAGATCCGACGTTTAGGATCGTAGCCATGTTGGTGCCAGACAAGGTAACCGTTGCGCGTCCAACAGCTAAAGGGGTCGTGGTTGCACCACCAACCGTAGCAAGCGAAGTACCGCCAGCGGTTTGGATCGTGATGGTATTACCCGTGGTTCCAGAGAACGCCGTGGTGATATCACAGAAGATATTGGTGATCTGCGCGCCAGCCGGAAGAACGGCAAAGGTGGTAGCAGTCGTAGTGTTAACCGTCATGGTCCCAGTCTGAGCAACAGTCGTTGCGCCCATGTTCTGGATCGTGCCAGCGGTCGTGCCCGTTGTGTACTTGTTCGTGCCAAGCAGCCAAGGGCCAAGGTGGGAAGCGAAACCCATAATAACTCCTCAAATCAAAACTTGCTGTCTCTTGAGGGAAGTCTGCCTAGTCAGTCAGCAAGTCGGGTGGTCTAGGTATGCCACTTTATAACACAGCACAGTGCAAAAGAAAAGGGGGCTTTTGGCCCCCTTTTCTTACACCAATCAGCTAGATCCGGGCGAACCGAAAATACCGAGCGGGTCAGAAAAACCGAACGAATAACGCTCGCGTGCTTTGTAGCGCACGTTGCCCGTGTCGAAGTCTCCATCCATGGAGTTCGTCAAAGGCGAACGCTCAAAGTGCTTCAGACCGTTTGGAACATCGGTAGTCAAATACCAGCCGTTTGCGTCGGTCAGGAAGTGGTTAACGGTGTAACCTTCTGGGATTGCGCCGTTGTTCTTCAGAGCGTTGATGTCGTTGTCGGTCGTACCAACACGGAGGCTGGTTTCCAACAGACGGGTAGCAACGAACATCAGGTTTGGTGGGATGATCAGCTTGCGTGGCTTTGCTGCGATCAGCAGGCCGCGCTCATCCGTCCATGCAGCGATTTGAATAACCGCGTTTTCCAACGAAGTCTCATTCAAGTCAGCAGCCGTGGAAGGCGTGTTGCTGTTCGTGCCACCAGAAACCAACGGATGCGCCGTGCTAAACAAAGCAACTCCATCACCACCGGGAAAGGCGCTGTTAAAGCCGTTGTTAATAACCGAAGCAGCTTTCACCTGTTTGGTGTAAGCCATGGCGCGAGCCAGAGCCTTGGTGTAACGAGCAGACAAGCTGTCGTACAGGTTATCCTCAATCGCCTCTTCAGTGATTGAGAAACCAAGAGCAATGGTTTCGTGGTTGTAGCGAGCGGTGAAGGCTTCCTGCGCATTGTCGTACGCAATTGCCTGACCTTCGTTCTTGACTGGAGCAGCGGAGAAACCAGACAGCTTGGTTTCTTCTTCAAAGCTACGCTCCGATTTCTCGGTCTCGTAGATTTCTTTGTGCTCTTCGCCATAACGGGCGTACTCAAGACCGAACAGGGCGTTAAGGCCCGGGAGCAGTTCTTTAAGTAGTTGGGCGCGTGAAATAGCCATGATTTACTCCTTAGACACCAGTGGTGTTGTTCATGGAATGGAAGTTTCCGTTCCACGTTACCAAGACTTCTGGGAACCCAATAAACGTGCAACTTGTACCCGAAGCAACAGTGATAGCACTGCTAACCGTGAGAGTTGTACCGTTTACGTTGGTAACCGTGATGTAGTTACCTTGGGCAGCGCCAGTACCCGAAGCAATAACTTGCATACCTGCAAGAATTGACGAGTTGGAAGCAGCCAGAGTCAGAGTGGTGGACGAACCAGAGGTTGATGCGGTAGCGGTAACCACTACAGCAGTCTCAGGAACAACACCAACAACACGCCACGGAGCAGCGGCGGTAACACGGGTGTTACCAGTACCGTTGGAAACCGCACCGCCGGTTAGGGCAAGGTACGAGTTACCGTTGACCGTGGAGCCGCTGTTACCCGTCAGGGTGTACATGTTAGTACCAACAAACGCAGGGTTAACATAACCAATGGTCGTGTTAGCTGTGTTTGCCAACGAAGTCCCCTGACCCGTTACAGCGGCTTTAAACACCGTGCGAGGATCATCAACAACGTAAGCAAGCGCGTTGTTAGAAACCGTGCTTGCAGGCCAGTACTGGCTCTGAACGGTTTGCGACAGGCTATTCACATACTGGCAACCCAAAAACACGCCAATCGTTCCAGCAATTGCTGACGTAGGACTGGATGCGGCGCTGTAGTTGTCAATAACAATAGTGCCATTGGAAAGCTTAACGGTGTCGCCGTTAAACAGGTTGGTTGAATACCCAGTGGCAATTGGGTACATACGGGTAGAACCCGCGTACACCAACCCACCGAACTCGTTTACGGGTTTTAACCCGTAGGGAGAACTAATAACAGGATAAGCCATTTAAAACTCCGTTATTTAATACCAGAACCAAATCCGCCGCGACTGACCGTTGACTTACGATCTGCAAACAGCGGCATACGGGGGTCATTGTTACGCATGAAGTTGTTATCAACAGACTCCATTTGTTTCTGTGCCTGATCGTTGTAGTACTCCGCCATGGCTTCCGCTTTTTCGGCTGAGATTTTGCAAAGCAAAAGCCCACCGATTTCCACATTGCCGTCAGAGTTTCCTTCGATCATCAATTCGGGATGGTCTTTCGCCTTAACCGGAACCCAGCCCATCCTGAACTTACCGGACACGTTAGTGTTTGCGGCTTGCCCCATGATGTGCGTTGCAATCCACCGAAATGAATAGCCCGCTTCAGGGGTAGGATCTGGCAGAGAACTCGGCGGTACGTAGACAGCCCGAGCGGTTTTTTCGCGTGACGCCAAGTCACGGGGGGTACGAGCGTTAGCTTCAGCCATTTGCATTCTCCAATTTAACCAATTGATCAGCGTATTGTTTCGGGGTCAAACCAAACTTCTTAGCCAGCGCAACCTGCGTGGTAGTCAGCTTGACTTGTCTTGTGCCTGACGAGCGTGTCGCAGGCGCAACAACTGCCGATTGTTTCTTGGAGGTAGACCCCCCAAACATGTCAGGGAAAGTCTTGTGCAGGCGTGAATCTATTGCCTGAAAGTACTCATCGCTTCGCGGGTCGGTGCCCGAAGTCACTAGTTTTTGGTGCAGCCCTAATGCGTAGCTGGTAACTTCCTCGTACCCCTGTGCTCCGAACCACTGGTTTTTTGCCTGCCAGCGCAGTGTCTTTTCGTCAGGTTGGACCGCTGGGGGAGCGGACATTTGCCTTTGTACATTATCTGAAGTTGTTTGTAAAGGGGTAGGTCTGAAGTTTTTGATCGACTCCAATTTTAGTTTGGCTTCGGTCAACGCTTCTTGCGCGGCAATGATAGCGTCCGTATCAAAAGCTTCCTGCGCTTCCTTGTACTGACGCCGCACCGCAACCAGTTCTGCTTCTGCCGCAGCCTTTGCGGTTTCAGCGTACTGGGCAGTGCCAGTGTCTACATACTGTTTAAGCTGCTGGTTCTCAGACAGTAGCTGTTGCGCAAAGCGCTCAAGCTCTTGCTTCTCCCGCAGGGTGGCTTCCTTGGCACGGCGCTCATCATGTCGCGCGTGTGTCAATTCTTTAATGCGCCCCTTGACCTTATCTGAGTACGACTCGATTTCGTCGTCGGTGGGGTCTTCGACTTCCCGGTCCAGCGGCTTGCGCCCCCGGTCTTGCTCAGGTGTGTCGTCAATGATTTCGACTTCAATGTCTTCATCATTTGGTTTAATAGCCTGTACGCCATTAGACTCGTCTGGGAATTTGTACTCTTCCATGTGTTACCTCGTTAAGCGCGGCTGATGCCACGGGGATCTTCAACAACAGCCTCAACCTGATCGTCATTGATCAGACGGAATTCGCGGTCAAAGATTTTCAATCGCGTACCGGAATAGGCACGTACCAAAACAAAATCGCCTTCTTTGCACCAAGGGCCATAAGGAAACTTAACCTTATCCTTGTATGCGTCGAGGCCGACCTTTACTACAAAAAGCACCGTTGATGCAGGCTCTTCCTGTTTGATAAACACATCAGGCTTAACAATGTCAGTCCCCTCAAACGTGTCGTCCATCTCAGGAATAGCGCAAAGAAGTTTCCACCCAGTTGGGGCTGGGATTGTCTTTGCTTTTTGCTCCGGCGTAAGTTCATCAGTCATTGGCTTCGTCCACTTTTTTAGCAAGGTCGATGATGTAACGCTCTGCGATGGCTAGACCTTGAATGACACCACAGAGTTTTCGATACTCCTCATACGATTGACACACGCCGTTAGCCAAATCATCAGCGTAGTTGTTTAAATCGTCGCGGATCTTTTCGCGCAATACGCGGGCAAATTCATGAATCACGCTTTACTCTCCGGTTTGCGTTGGTTGTTTTGCATTTCTATCTGCGCTTTATTCTTGGCGATATCCGTACCAATGCGCAGCCCCTCAATCTCATGCTGGGCGTCTTGCTTGGCTTTGCTCTCTTTAATCTGCGCGCCCATCTTCATACCGGCAAGCTGCATGTCGCCAGTCATCTTCTCTCTATCTAACTCAAGGCGCGCCTGATCAAGTGCGTTCTTGCCCGCCTGCGCTTGTGCTTGGGCTTGTGCTGCCTGTGCCTGCGCTGCTGCCTGCTGCATCTTTATCTGCATGTCCTGCTGCTTTATCTGCGCATCAAGCTGGGCTTTCTGTGCATCAAGCTGAATCCGGGCCTGCGCTTCCTGCTGGCGAATTTGCAAATCTTGTTGCTTCATCTGCAACTCTTGCTGCTGCATCTGGATCAGCGGATCTTGGGCTTGCTGCTGCGCCTGCTCTTTGGCCTGCTGCGCCTTGTTCTGATCCACCACCTGCTTGGACGCCTGCGCAATCAGATTAGAGAGTGCGTACTCGGCTTCTGGCGGTAGATCATCGTCGTATTTAGGCAACGCCGCGCCAAGCTGCTGCTCTACTTGATAGCGATACAGGAACCCAGCATGTTCTGCGATATGCTCCATGAGAGCGGCTGAGATCTGCTGAGCTTTCGGGTTCTGCCCAAGTGCCTGCGCAATCGTTGGGTCTTGAATCATCGCCATGTGAACCTGAATGTGCGACTTGTGGTCTTGGTAGAAGAACGCCTTGACCGGCTCGCTCTTCATCAGGTTCATGTTCTCCGTTACCGGATCGCGCGGCTTCATATCCTCTGGCAGAGGCACCAGTTTATTTGCATGCTTGATGCCCAGAATCTCCAACATCTGCCGGTGCAACTGTGGCAAGTCGTAAATGTCCGGTGCCATCTGCGCCATCTGAATAACGGCTTGGTACTGTACAACTCGCTGACTCAGCGTAGCCGCGTTGGGATCACTAACAGGGATGATATCTAAATGGTCGTAGTCAGACTTCTTGGCTTTGCGCGGTCCCTCTTCTGGGTCGTAGTCGTACTCGTCCTCTGTCTCGTCCCGAACAATCTGCGCAAGCAAGCGCAGTTCCTGCTTGAAGCTGTAGTGCAGGCGCGCCTGCACCGCCGTCATTACCTTGAGTTGGCGCTCCAACAGAGCGAGCGTGGTCCCCACTGGTGCTTGACCCGACATGTCACTAACTTGCATGTCAGCCGTGGCAGCGAAACGCCGCCCTTCTTCCACAATCGTGGAAAGTAACTGATACAGGACATTCGATGGTTCTTTGTACGGCAGCGGAAGTATGTTGTCTCGTAGTGCCCCTGAACCAATATCAACATCCCGCCATTCTCCCGG
>Ga0209401_1001186_pt1 | contig 17388 bp, 17 predicted proteins | sample M_140807_MF_Meta_FD_187318 | JGI IMG/M metagenome (GOLD analysis project Ga0209401, IMG submission 187318) | Freshwater microbial communities from Lake Montjoie, Canada to study carbon cycling - M_140807_MF_MetaG (SPAdes) (version 2) | ecosystem: Environmental > Aquatic > Freshwater > Lake...
GCTTCCATCGTGACTCCCAAGGAAACTCGCCAGTATCACCGTCAGCGATGAATGTAATAATCCGCTCATCGCCCCGCGCGGCAGCCATAACACTCTGAATAGCGCGATTCCAGATGAGTTTATAAATCTTTTGGTCTAGTGCGTCCCATGCTTCCTCTACAGGCAAATCAACAAGGTCAAAGTGGGTTGGGCGAATCGCTTCGTGTGCCTCCTGTGCCGCCACAGTCGCATCCTTCGTCTTTTTCTTATCACCGATAAAACCAACATAAGTATCACCAACCATCTTCTTCACCATGGCAATCGCCTCAGTTTTTGCTTCCTCTGATAGAATAGCATGGTCGGTGCGCATGTAGGTAATATGTCCCGCTTCATATAGTCTCTGTGCTACGAGCATAGTTCGCTTGGGACCTGACATATACAGTGCCGATGCCTCCTGCTGAAGAGTGCTGGTGATGAGTGGTTTCGGTGGTGCCTCCGTCCAAGACTTCATGACAATAGAGAGAACAGTACCCGTAACGTCGTTATGAATATTTTCCATAAAGTTGAGGGCAGACTCTTGGTCTTCTAGTTCATCTTTGAGGTTCGCAGGAAACTGGAAATCATTTTCGCCATTTGAATACGACCAGGTCCCCTTCACCTTCCAGACGGTAGAACTCTTGAAGTTTCCGATTTGTCGCTCCCTATCCACCAAGATGCGGAGGGCAGGAGTCTGGCAACGACCTGCGGAAAGGGCAGGACCGATATGATTCCACAGAATGGGAGAAATCGTAAATCCTACCATTAGGTCAAGCACTGAGCGAGCCTGCTGGGCTTCTACGCGATTCATATCAATACGCCGAGGCTCAGCAACAGCTTTTTTTACAGCAGATGCAGTAATCTCATGAAAGACGGCACGCGGACATGTAGCAGGGTTAAGTCCAAGAAGCAGTGCAGTACTATAGGCGATAGCCTCACCTTCGCGGTCATCGTCGCTTGCCAAATAGATAGTCTTCACACCCCTCGCCGCCGACTTTAGGGCGTCAATATGTTTTGCTTTATCCTTGAGAAACTCAAACTTGGGTTCAAAGTCACGTTCAATACCGACTGCGTCAATATCTTCCACGAGAGCGCGAATATGACCAAAGGTCGCCACCACGCGCCAACCAGGACCCAGGAAGCCCTGGATTTTGGAGCACTTGGCGGGACTTTCAACAATAACGAGGGATGTCATCTTCTTGCCAGTGTATAGGATACAAAAGCGAGCAAATTTACGGGGCTACAAAAAATTTGAACTGGTTGCTTCCACACCGTGAAGCATACACACGATATCAGCAGCAATGAACACGATTAAGAACACTAAGGATGCAAACAAGGAGGCTCCCACGCGGTTTTGGGAGGCGGGTATCAGGAGGAATGTGCGACCGTCATTTCCTAGTTCCTTTGGTCAGCGGCATACTAAGGACAGTTATGCCTCATGGAAGAAGACTGATACAAATACAAATACAAATACAAATGAGAAGAAGGATCTCAAGCTTGATTCTATCAATGAGTTTCCTTCTCTTCTAGGTGATACCGTTCCTATCATGAAGTCGCGTGTCAGCTTCAGCGGATCCAGTTCTCTTGTTGAGCGACTGAAGATCACGATTGCGCAGGAAGAGGAGGAGGCAACCCTGCGTCGTTACCGTCGCGAAGCAGAGGAGGAGCGGCGTAGGAATAATGCTATTCAGACCGCTCCTCTCACGAGTCATTTCAGGAATAGTATCCTCCTTAAGAGGCAAGAGGAGCATCAGATTCGCGACGAGTATGATGAGTATGATCCTTCGTTTGAGCATGATGACTACTATGAGGAGCAGCATCACCCTACACCTAACGATTATGATAATCAAGATGATGAGCAGGATGATATTTAGGCACGCACAATAACTAGCATTTTATCATTGTTCCAACCTGGTGAAAACCGATTCGTATGCTCACACATAATAAACGTATGAAAAGTAACTAAATTTTTTACTTCCAGAAGAGCCTCTTCGTATGGCTTTTCAGTGCGGTCGCGAAAGATGTCTTCAATAATAAGAAGACCACCCTGCTTTAAAAATGGCAGAGCAGAGCGAATCATCATCGCTTGATCTGGAGGATCGTGTGACGCATCATCAATAATGACATCGAAGAGTTCGCCATCGCTGCTATACTTGGTAAAGCCTTCCACGATAGATTCCTTTTTAGAACCATCCATGATATCTAAGATGCTATTGTGCAAGTTCATACTATTGATGTATGCAACATTCTTTTCATCATTATCAAATCCATAGAGGCGCGCCTGAGAAAAGAATGCACGCCAAACGCGCATGGACGCCCCATGATGGACGCCCACCTCGGCGAACTTAATATTCTTATGACGAAGAGGCTCGAAAAATAGAGAATAGGGCGTGGTGTAAGGATGGCGATGTCCGCCGCCTGGTGTAAAGGGTCCCTTATCGGTTCCAGCCTTAGAACATAGAAAACAGAGAGACGTCTGGCAAAGGCTGCTATCAATAACTATGCTGTTCATTTATTTTGTATCTCTATTCTTGTTTAGATAGTTGTATAAATTTGACCCATTCATCCATACTAGACTCAGCAAGTAAATGTCGTTTCATTCACCTCCTGAAAGATATACAGACACCTTGAGTAATGAAGAGTATGCTGTCTGGGTCCATGGTCTCAACTCAAGAATCCATATTGAGAGGTTTGAGAAAGATGCGATGAAGGCAATCGAGGGCAAGGCAGTTGGAGACCCTATTCAAATGACTATGATTATGAATAAGGTATATGTGATTGATATTACAGACACAATCAAAAGCGTCTTTCCACATATGACGGTTACATGGCAGTCAGATGAGGATGATTTCTGGTATACTGTCACCATTCGGTGGCTAAAAGTTTAATAGGCGAAGAGAAGACCTGCTTTGCCGCCATAAATGCGCAGAATATTGTATGTCTCAGCGAAAACAAATATACGATAACGCGGCACATTGTTTGGGTCAATAGAGCCTCGCAGGGGGTTCATCTGAAAATGAATCTCTAACTTTTCAACCTTGTCTAGATTTGCTTCACCTGTCGGCACTGAAAATGGGTATTGTCCATTCTGCGTACCAAAGCTGAGATTGTAGAAGTAGCGATTTATCCATGGTGACTTTTTTTGTTCATAAGCTGGAATGAGTGAGCGGAAAATAGAGGGAGACATATTGGTATAGCGGACGAGTGTTCCATTATATACAAGTCCAAGTGATTGGAAAGGTTCAGACTCACGGTCAGAAAACCCAGGGACAAGATATCCAAGAGCAGTGGGATTGAGACCGCTAGCATCAGGCCACCATGGTGCTACATTGACACCCAGTCCGCTCAAGTCACGAGTTGCTAAGAAAGGCGCATTAAAAGCTGGCGCCTGATAACGCTGAGCGTAGAAGAAGAGGTCACGTGTAGGATTTGGAATACGCAAATTCATAGTGATACGTGGTTGTCTCTGAGTATCAAGTGGCTCAAACAAATAATGTTGAGGAATGGGATATTGAATATCAGAGATACGAAACTTATTTGCTTCTGGTTTATCCAGATAAACGTATTCAGCGATAAGGTAAGTATCACCGAGTCTCAGCGCATTGGGCATTGTAATGCGAGGAATGACGGATGCTAGGACACTCTGATTCGGATTTCCATTCAAGCCATATACAGATTTAGATCCCCCTGATTGATAGAAGGGGCTATTAAGTATAGGATAATAGGCAGACCCTGGTAGCGGCTCATTCACGCCTGTGATGTCCAGTTGTGCGGACGAGACATAGAGTGAGTTAAGAGGAGCAAATGTAATATTTACACGTACTTGATCTACACCTATAGCATCGATTGCTAAGGGCACACCTGCATCACCGCGACAGAACCAGAAGGGCAAGGGTGTGACCGCCACAGTGGGTCGTTGTGTCCATCCGATGCTGGTTGTCTTGAAGCCATTCTGAATACGTGGCAAAATGGTATTCATGCTTGTAACTTTTTCGAGAGGCGTATTGAACTCGTCGAGAACCTCCATGAGTTGTCCATTTATCTGTTCAATACGCGCTCCGCCGATATCAACTGTCGCATTGGCAACGAGAGCATGACCAAGGCTGTTGGTCCAGCCAAATCTAGGTCCCAAGAAGTTACTCGCACCGACTGCAGCCTCCGCTGCGATACAGGGTCCAGCAATATCTGGCATTGTTGTAATGAGGTAAAGGCGGGTAATAAGATGACCCTGGCGTGGCAATATAATGCTCGCATTCACTCCAAAGTTGGGCAGCGTATCAAAGTCAAGACGAACCCAGGAGGTTGTGAAACGCCCTGCTTTAATGAAAACTTTCTGGAAAAAACTGATAGCAGGCTTTCCTTTTGGTGGTAAAAGCCGTTCATCTTGTATTCCCGTATGGATAATCCGTAAAAGGGATGCCACCATTCTATCGTGTTATCTGAAGTTTCTCTACGTCTTTAGTCTCCTTAATCAATAAACATACGATTCATAATTCCATTCTGGAAGCGCAGCCAGTTGATGCTCATACAAAAGACTTTGACTTCCCACGCAGCCTTTCCTGGTGGTTTTACATCAAGTGTCAATCGGAGACTCTGAAGTCTACTCGCATTTATCGTCCCAGATGGTTGATGATTATCGCCAGGTGTACGTCCGATAGGATAACCATACACAAAGTTATTAAACCCAACGATACCACCGTTATGATAACGTGCGATAAGTTGACGGAAGTACTGTCCATTTCCTTCTACTAAATCAATACCATTGCATTGAATTTTTGCTGCAACTAGCATGCTTTCTTGGGGATTGTATATTGGGTCATATTCAACGTCAAGCACAGAAGAATAGTTTGTCCACTCATTATTGTTGCGCACATCCTTTCGTCGGATGAACCAAATGATTTCTTCTATGGGATGATTCGGTTCAAGTGGTAACTGAATACGAATGACATCAGCCGCAGTATTTTTCGTCACTGCATATTTCAGCGGCTCATCGAAAAAGAATGTCTGTGCCTCGCGATGCATAATCTCAAACGGCTGTCGGAGCATAGCAGAACGGACATTTCCATCCAACATGGCGCCGAACGTCAAAAGCCGCACATTCTCGAGTTGTGGTTCAGATTCTTGTGTCTTTACTGTCACAACATCAAGGTAAGGCGCATCCTTATTTATAAAGTTAATGGGGGTGTTCAGAGGCACGCTATCGCACGAATCACGGAAGCCACGCGCTTGTCTTAGAATCTCAGAAAAAGGGCGAAGTGTTACATTGATTCTCACGGTCCCTTCACGGCATGAAATAAGAGGTAGCGGCTCCTTCAAGCGTGTGCGTTGGAAAAAGAGGGGCAGCACGCAATGAATATAGCCATTTTCTGTGGGAAAGACGCGACGTTGCGGCCAGTTGCGTAGTTGATTGATATTAAAAATCGCAATATGGTCTGTTCCAGGACCCACCTGTGTGTTTAAATCAGGCCAGAGTAATGAAAACACGTGAGCAAAGTCGCCATCTACACTTTCCAGGGTATCACCATCCACTTCTAGCTGAACTGACTGAAGGAGTACTTGACCGATAGCATTCGCATAGTACCAGGCTTTCTCGGGGTCTTCATATACGAACTGAGAGTTCTGAAGTTTGAGAACGGTTGTCAAGTCTAGCCAACTGCTCAGCTTGATCTGGAGAACTGCGCCGAGTAGGATATCACCGCATGTCTGGGACGCAATATCAAAGGTGAACTTTTGTCCGAAAGCGGCAGGACCTCTGTATTGAAAATCTTGCATAAGAGGAACAAACGGTGTGAAACGTCTGTCGGAGTTACGAGCGAACCATGATGTATTTGCTCCGAGGGGAAAGTATTCATTATCTTGCATATCACGATTCGTCAAATCTAGAAGAGTCGTAATATCACCACCAGGTCTTTTAAATGTATCTTGCGTACTTGACATCTGCTATTGTGTGAAGGCATTTACCGTTTAACTAGTTACCGAATAAGAGTGTAGCTCTGAAGTTTTCAATCAGCATACATCCCCATGAGACAACAATAGAGCGCAACTCGCTATTTTTTTGACCGACGATAATGTCCTGAAGTTCAAAGTACAAGTCAGGTCTATCCGCAGTGCTCATATTGATAGTACCGTCAGGTTGCCGAGTGTAGGGTGAGCGTCGCCCGCGAATATCTCCACGCGTCCAATCCATGATTGCGAATGGTAAGCCAGTATCTCTTTCTAACTTTGCGTGTGTGACGAGTTTATTCCAGACAAGTGGGGAGAACAAGGTTTCTCTGTCGCGACCTGCGATGATGAACTTCATATTTTGGTAAAACTCGCCGCCGCTGATATCATTCGAAATATTCCAGAGTTGGTTCGCAGACAATGCCTTTTGTGAGCGGAAAAAACTGATGACGCTAGAGGCAGGATAGACGCCTTCTAGACGGCGCGTAATCGTAGCGGTAGCTCCGCGATACAGTGGCGCATAATCCCATTCACTTTGTGTAAATATACTTTCATACAGACGTTCAAATGGTATTTCTAGGCTAGCCTTTCTCAGACCATCTTTTGTATCATCTTCGACATATATGTGCCGAGTTCCCAGAAGAATACTGGGTGTAGGAATATTCTGGCGTTCCAGAGTTTGAAACTGGGTGAAACTTCCTAGCCTAGACGTCTTAATTTGGAATGTCTTACCCCAAGGTTTCGGTTTGACTTGCCCGTCACTCGCCTCCACCAAGTCTTCTAACTTTCTGAGAAAGCACCGAATGCGGTAAAACTGCTGTGGAATACAGACAGCGGGAAATCCACCATCTTCTCGACTTTGGCATCCAAATAGAGGCAACGTAAGACGCAACTGACCGGGTGTCGCATTGCGTTGGATTTCTAGAGGTGTGCCGCCATGAATACCTGTCAGCCGATTGTCTAGAAAGGCAGAGTTGAGACTGCCTCGTCCTCGTGAGAGTGCCCAGAGTGCGTCGCCGCTGAACTCTTGGATTAAAATATTGTCTTGAAGCAGTTGAATCTTTTCAAACATAAAATATGCGATGCCGTTGACATAGCCATAGGAAACCCCAGACAAGTCTGTACAAAGAGATTTAGGATTTTCGGCAGCTTGTGTGGGTGGTAACCATGATGGCAAATCAATAAGGAGTGTTGGATCAATAAAGAGGTCGCCAGCAACTTCTACTTGGAACTCAAAGCTACGTCCAAAGTCTGGAGTATTCAAGGCAGGAAGTACTCGACGTTCATGAATGTGAGGGGGAAAGGGTCCGTAACGATTATCAAATAGATTTTTTGCTTCTTTTGAGTCTTCAATGAAGTACACATCTTTATTTCCACGAGCAACTAGCTCATAGAGGGCTCCTTCAATGCTATAAGCAGTGGAACCCATCTCCTTTTAATAGGAATGTCTTATTTTTTGCCAGGAACTAGACGCCAAACTCCTAGCCATCTCATCGTAGCAGGACGGTCTTTGCGGTATGGTAAAGTCAGTTCTGCTTTACGACCGTACTGAGGAAACTCGATTTCACCTGACCACTTTTCACCACTCTTTACCCAGACTGTAGCATGCTCCTTTGTAGCAACGTAGCCAGGTTCAAAATCAGAGATACCAAGTTCCTTGAGTTTTGTAAGAATCGTAATCGTCTCCTTCAGACGTTCAGCATAGGGCTTCTGATTAAAATCCTCAGTGTGCGGTGATGTCATTCTTTATTTCAGACTAATAAATATCCTTTAGACATAGTTGTTCTGGCAAATGGCACCCACATTGCTGAGAGGGTAGCTGCTCGTACATGTGCTGGCGTTACAGACTGCCTGACCCTCATTAAATAAATACTTGAACTCATAACTGGGATACGTAATCACGCACGTGCTAATGCCGCAGCATGTGCTCAATGTACAAGCGCTGCCCTGTGCGGCAATCAATGTCTGTCTCTTATTAGAAAATATAGCTCTGGCTTGTACCTTCCGAATGACGTCGCTTGCGTTCATTTCTCTCTATTTAGAACCTTAAGAATAAAAAACCATAAGTCCAAGAATGTGTGGGATATGGTTCTATCTCGGCGTAATGCCGCCTACTCACCCAGCGCTCACGTGGGTAAAAACACTATTTCCACGGGGTCCGGAAGATATGCGGATAGAGGAACTCAGTGGTAATATGACGATGGGTTTTACACGTCTAGCAATCAATGGACTGAACAATGCTGGAATGCAGCCATTCTTTAAGAACAAGTATGAGAGCGATGAGCTCGCATGGATGTGCAATGGCGAGATTTACAACTGGAGAGAACTCTGTAAGACCCATAATCTCGATACGCGGTCTGGAAGCGACTGCGAGGTTCTTGGAGAACTGTATGAAATCTATTCAGCAACAGACGACCTCACGTCGTTTTTCCGCTCGCTAGATGGTGTCTTTGCCCTTGTGATTGTCGATCAGAAGCGTGGTCGTGTTGTCGTTGGTCGCGACCCATATGGTATTCGCCCCTTGTTTGAAGGTCAGAGAGATGATGATATGATTTTTACGAGCGAACTGAAGGCGTCCGCAGCGTTGTGTAGAACAGCCAAGCCATTTGCTCCAGGAACGTATCAGGTCTGGGACATTGCCACCAAGAAGAATGTTGTCACACAGAGGTACCATGATGTCCCTTTTCTGACAAATCCTATGCTGACACCCAAGCATCCGAATGGGCTCGATATGGCTTGTGCCTCTCTTCGTTTCGCCTTGGAGCAGGCAGTTGAGAAACGGATGATGACGGAGCGCCCTGTCGCCGCGCTTCTGAGTGGAGGGATTGACAGCAGTTTGATTGCCTCGTTGGTTCAGAAGAATCTTCGAAAGCGTGGGTTCAAAACACCACTCAAGACATTTAGTGTAGGTATGAAGGGCAGCTCAGACCTCAAACATGCGAAGATGGTGGCGGATTGGATTGGTTCGGAGCACCACGAGATTGTCTTGACGGCAGACGACTTTTTCAGAGTCATTCCTGATGTTATACGCGCGATTGAGACATTTGACACGACGACTGTGCGTGCTTCGGTAGGCAACTACTTGGTCAGTTTACATACTCGTTGTAAATCAGACTGTAAGGTTGTCTTTAATGGCGACGGTGCAGATGAGATTTTCGGCTCATATCTCTATTTCTATAATGCTCCAAGTGAGCGGCAGTACGAGGAGGAGGTGACTCGTCTTCTCACAGACATTCATATGTATGATGTTCTACGTTCAGACAGGACGATTAGCGTACATGGTCTAGAGCCACGGACACCATTCTTGGACAAGCAGTTTGTGGCGGTTGCGCGATCCATTGCGTCGGAGTGGCGGCGACCCGTGAAGGGCAAGCAGGTAGAGAAGTGGATTTTGAGACGCGCATTTGATGATGGTGTTACACTGCCCCACCAGGTTCTTTGGCGACGAAAGGAGGCATTTAGTGATGGGGTCTCCAGCGCCGAGAAGTCTTGGTATGAAGAAATCCAGGAACGTGTCAAGGATAAGATTCCATCAGATTGGAAAGAGCAAGCAGAGGCGAGATTCACTCATTTGACTCCGAAGACGGAAGAACAGTATTATTACAGGGTACTCTTCGAGGCAGAATTTGCAACTGCTCCTCTCCCGAAGTGTGTCCCTTATTTTTGGATGCCGCGGTGGTCGCCAGGTGCGACAGACCCGTCTGCGCGAACGCTTGAGCTATATCAATCAACATGAAGACCGTCAGTACGAAGATTTTCTAGATGATCCAGTACAATATTTGCGCCGAACCACAAGAGAACGATTCCACCGAGCATGAACCGTAAATCGACCGTAGCGAGTCCATATACAACGACTGCAGTACCCGTCGTCATGTAAAGATTTGAAAGACGATATACGATAAGGCTCATCTTCTACCTTTAGAAAGATTTTGATATTTCAGGGAAGAAAAATATCATAGTCAAAACAAAGGCAATCATTACAATATACAATATGAGCTCAGCGAATGTCTGACCTTTAAAAAGCGTATGAATAATCGTATCGCTGAGACCCCAGATGGCAACCCACCAAATGATTGTAATAAGAGATATACCCAACGAGCGGTAGCGCTCACCAAATGGGATATGTGGGGCGTTCATGTTCATATTCTATTTATGATGTATTAAAATTGAAAATGGACGCCCAGCACAGGAAAGCAAAACAACAATGACCACGCAATGTTCTGGGCGGCTTGTTGATGATATCCGAGCATTTGGATTCTTTGGAAATGGAAAGAACAAGTTTCATCTGGAGCTTCGTTGTCAAGGCAAGAGTGTAGCAAATACGAAACTCTGTGGAAAATGTTTAGAGCGACCAACAGAGCTTGGCAAGTATCATTCTGCACTTCTTCATGGACTTATTGGCGAAGCTCCGCCGCCGTGGAGTCATGTCTTTGGAGGAGAATGGTATAGGGCTAAAGTTGTCACCTATGGAGAACCAGACGAGAAGGAGATGGCAAAAGGCAAGGCGGCACAGGCAGAAGCAAACAAGGGTATTGACCAACTCATTGTGCCTGTGGTCGAAGCAGCAAAGAAGCTCGGAGAGACAGAAAAGACAAAGACAAAGCCAAAGCGTGCCTATAAGAAGAAGGTACAGTCACCAGAAGCACAAACGCAAGCAGAACCACAAACACAAACACAAACAATATCACAAGAATCAGAGTCACAGCCGAAGAAAGCCAAGGTTCCAACGCAGGCAATAGAGTCTATTGAGACACCGATTGATGATAAGGAGATTGTAAAGATTGTTGTAAGACCCTTTGACCACGATGGTCGCCAATATTTCATTGATTATAAGAAAAATAAGTTATATTCTGTTGGAAAGGATAAGCGACCCTTGGCATATTATGGTCGTTGGGATCCAGCAACAGAAACTATAGATCTAGATATTCATGACAGTGATATTGAGTAAGCAGTTAAAACCAACTCTTTTTATTCTTTTTTACATGCTTTTGAATATGCATATGCCACTCTAATGCAATAACGCATCTATTGGTTCTATAATCGGTTATTACATATACACTATCATCTGGAAGAAGCACATGCAACTTATATACAATGTTTAGAAGTTCGTTTATTTTCCTGTTTGGAACCCAGACATCTTCATAGTGGTCATTTCCTTTCTCCTTTTCTCTCTTTACTCTTTCAGCGATATCAAGGGCACATTCATCATAGAAGTTCTCATCTTCATTTCTTATTATATCGTATGCCCTGCTCACAGGATTCTTTACAACAATGTACTTGTGCATTTCAGTGAGTGCTTGAACTCGCCGCGGCGCCGTTTTCAAATTTTCCCATAAGAGCCTTCCAGCTCACAGGAAACGCATCTGCCAGAAGTATGTTGAGACACGTCGCATACTCACGAATCTCCTTCTGCGCCTGTGGATCCAAACGAAGCAAGCATAGACGCGCATAAGCATAGAGCGACGCAGTCTCAATAAACTCAGTATACATGCTCTGAGGAAGAACAATCCGAGCGACTTCAGGTGCGACGTTCAAGGAGAGAAGATGATTATAGCACACCATTGCTGCTGACGTGGCGCCAGCGAGGCATTCATGGGCTGCCTTCGCCTCTGGTGTTGCCGTTTCCTTTGAGCCCTGCTTCTTATTGGAATCGCGTTCCCTCATCTGGTCTTCGTCAGGAACATAGCATTCAGGTAGTGTATCTACGTAACGCCGACTGACTTCATTGCGCGCAAATCCGATGGTATGGCGGTACCACTCGCGTGCGACAAAGATAGGCATCTTGAGGCGGAGACGAACCTGCGGATGAAAGAATGGGCTGATGTGTCCATGGTCAGCAAGATACTTGACGAGCTTCTCATCGCCACCCTTCATTTCCGTCACCTCCTTGGCAAAGGAGACACGCGCGGCATTTACAACAGTCAAATCGCTACCAAAGGTCTCCAGCAGCTGAATAGAACCAATATTATCAAGGAGAGGGAAAATAGGAGCAGACATTTCTATGCCGAATGACCGCAGCCGTTTTAAGTCAATTTGTGTGAATCTAAAAAACACACACACAAAATGATAGAATGCCGAATGATTGTTGGAACACGCTTGTTGTCTATGGTTCGAAGCAGCTTCTATCTGAGATTAAAGAGCACAAGTTCTCGTTTCAGCAGTTTGTTCCAATGCCTGAGGAAGAAAAGGAGAACTGGTATGATTGGAAGATACAAAACTGGGGGACGAAGTGGGATTCACACGATGTGAATATAGAAATAAATGATGGAAACAGTGCACGTGTATATTATACAACAGCATGGGATCCACCTCATGCTTTTCTAGAAAAGTTCCTGGAGAAGTATCCAAAGTCCTTCTTGAAGAACACCTATCATTCTGAAGATGGCTCTGCTGGCGTATGGGTAGGTCGGTACAAGGATGGTGAAAAATATATCCAGAAATATGACTGGGAAGAACTATGTTTGGAAGAAATGTTATATGACGCAGGATTTGAGTGATTAGTTATTATTCACACCAGTCATTGACCGCATTGCCTGGCTAAAGTCTGACTGGTGACGATTGGCGAAGGGCGAGACCATAGCATTCTCATCCTGAGGCGCTGACGTAATAACATCAGGAGGAGGCGGCGCCGACGTGCGAGTACGAAGACCGCGCGCCATACCAAGGTAGGCAGAGTGCTGCGAAACCTCGGTAAGCTCATTTTGCGTCAAGGAAGACCCACGCGCAAGAAGATTCTTGGCATTTTCCAAGTCCTCCAGTAGCATTGAGCGCAGAGGGTGCTGTCTTAGCCTGTCCTCTGCCACTAGCGCTGTCAACAGGTCATTGACCGTCGTCTTGAGTTGAGTCCTCGAACCCCCCAAGCGCAGCTTCAGAAGAACATCGCTGACCTTGTTGCGGTAATCGGCGACGAGCAATGAGATAGGAATATCAGCAATATTTGTTAGCAGCTGCGGCTCAACCACCGTATCAATCACATCAAGAGTCTCCATGTTGGTACCCTTGATACGAATCGGTCCGAACGATGGCGCTGATGAGAATAGAATGGTCACCTCTGCCTCGGAGTAAAGGTCACCCACATAGACGCTTGTGAGACCAGCATCCACTGTTGTACGATACTGAGTATTGGCAACAGCACCAGGTGGCAGCTGAACCTCGACCTTCTGCGCACTCACACTGACGAGTCCACCGAGAATGTCTCCAAAGACGGTGGCAACATCCTCCAGGTTTCGGACAAGATTGTACGCGCCACCGCCAGCCTTGGCAATCTCAGTGAGAACCTCAGTATTATGGTCGTCGCCATATGCCACCGTCGTGACAGAGAGTCCAGGTGACTCGACCTGAATCCGCGAAACAATCTCAACGAGCCCCTTTGACGTCATAACGCCAGCATTCGCATGTCCGTCCGTCAAGATGAGGACACCCTGCTTGCGTCCTGAATCTGGACCCTCTACAAGGCTGCGCACCTCCAGAAGTCCCGCACTGAGATTGGTGCTACCGTTAGGCTGAATAGTATCTACACGATACTGAATCGCCGTCCTGTCCTCTGGTGTCGCTGACGCCCTGGACACAATGACCTTTGAGTCATCCGCAAAGGAAACGACGGAGAGGCGGTCGTTGCTACAAAGTAGAACCTGTAGTAACTGAATAGAGCGCTTCACGCTGCTCATCTTATTGTTCTCCTCCATGGAGCCACTGGAATCCACGAGCAGAATCATATGCACTGGCTGCCTCTCCGTCCTAGCCTTCCCCTTAATAATCAAGCCACCATTGCGTGTTACAGTGCTGTCCTCCTGAATCTGAGTATAGTTTGCGCTAAAGTCCATATTGTATGTTTGCTATGCGAAAAAAACAAACAATATAGGTTTCAATTTTTACTAAACAAGTGGCGCGTTCACACAACTGACGGTTTGAACATTCTTAGGCCATGTCGCGGATTCATTTATTTTCACTTCATTTATTTCTGGAAGATAACTTACGTAGTCTAAGCCATGTGTGGGTGGCTTTGGAAAACCATTGAACTCGGACGCGGTGACGCTCGAGTAGGCGCCCATATTGGGGAACCATAGCCAGTCGCCAACTTCCAACTCTTCCATATTATCTGACGTGGCAATCAGGTCAAGGCTATCGCACGTCCGCCCGAACAATGTACCCTTGACACGCCGCCGCTCAGTCTTTTCACCTGACATAGACACACGCAACCACGCAGGCTTTTTGTGGTCGAATGGGATACACGAGAACTGCCCATAGAGGCTTTCATCAATCGTATAACGCCACGAGTTGCCGTCAATACTGGGCTTTTTGCCAATCACCTGGACAAATAGGTCGAATGCGCTCGTCGCAAAGAACCGACCTGGTTCCGCGATATAACGCAGTCCTGGATGCGTATAGGACTTTTCTACCATTCCCATTCGGATCGCCATTGCAGACTTCTCGAAACTGTGTTCATCAGTCATGAAACCGCCACCGATATCTACAATATCAGCTTCATGACCCTTACCTTTTACTACGGAGATAGCATCCGCCGCCGCAGATATCGCCATCTTATACTGCTTCTCATCTTGGCAGCCAGATCCAACATGAAAGGATACGCCTTTTATGGGAATACCAGCCTTTGCTGCCGCAATCGCAATTTCTTCCACCTTGTTTGATGAAATACCAAACTTTCGTGAGAAGGGCATGATGCTACCCTTGTCCTCAACGAGAAGTCGTATGAGAGCGCCGCCGCCCCATTTAATGTCTTTTAACTTTTCAACTTCTTCACATGAATCAATCACCGTTGTCGGTGAGCCGAGCGCCTTTGCCTTGTAGAGGTCACGCAGCGGCTTACACGGGTTCGCATAGACAACACGCTGGTTAAAATCCTCCTTTGAGGCACCTGCTTCAGCCACCTCCATCAACTCACGACCTGATGCGCAGTCAAAACCTGCACCAAGTGCCGAGAGGGTCTGAAGTATGGCTCTATCGGGGTTACATTTGACTGCATAATAGGGTCTAACCGAAGGGAGTTCATGTTTCCAAGTGTTCCAAGAGTTATAAAGACGTCCGCGAGCAAATACGTAAAAGGCACCGTAGTCCGAACGGAATGAAAGAACAACAGATCTTAATGTCTCCAGCGCGAAAGTCCGATAGTTATACTACTGAAAAAAAGGCTTAAGCCAACGCGCAATCAATTTTTTAGAATGGACCCGACTGCTATTCATCTTCAAGTCTGCGCTGGACTTGCGAATCGCCTGAGGGCTTTAGTGTCCGGGATATGTTTTGCCGAGGACCTCAATAGACCTCTGGTCTTACATTGGCCGCCGATAGAGCCTTCTTGTTGTGCTCGCTTCGAGGCGTTATTTGACCCGTCATCTCTTCCCCCCTTTGTCACTGTCGTACCGGAATATCCTGAGAACCAGAGACTTAGACAATGTCTATCACAGGATGATCTGGACAAACTCAAGGAAAAGGAAGGACAAAACGGCGTATATAACTTGAAGTCGTATGGTTGGTTTCATCATTCAGACCCAGAGCGATGGCTCAAACACTTACGTGCGTTAAAGCCGTCACAGCATATAGAGGACCGTCTATCCAAAATCTCATTTGACCATACACTCGGTGTTCATATCCGCCGTGGGGACAATGAGAAGTCTATCCAAGGGAGCCCCCTGAGTATCTTTTTAGACTTACTTGCGGTGAATCCCTCTCCGAAGTTTTTGGTCGCAACAGATGACGCAGATGTTCGCGCCATTTTTCAGAAGCATTTTCCCCAAAAGTGTGTCTTTGCGGCAAATGTCCTTGCGAGAAATACTGAGGAGGGGATGATTGAGGGAGCGATTGATTTCTTTGCTTTGGCGGGCTGTGAAAAAATCCTTGGATCCGTGTATTCATCGTTTAGTGATATGGCAGCACTCTATGGAAAGATAGAGCTCATTCTAGCAAAGGCGCATTAGATGAGTTCTATCCAGCGAAGATTCGCACTTACATCCGCACCAGCAGTGAAAGAAATCATAGCGATACAGACTATATCAGGAACACCATGGATATCGGATGTTACTGATTGTGAAGTGATTAAGTCATCTGCGCCAAGTGAATCAGTTTCTGATGTTTTAGCAGTAAAATAGCCAGAACGAAGACATCGCCCCCCTGTAACTGTTCGCGTACTTGTAGTATTGCTTGGAAAATACGCATATTCAATCATACTTGTTGGATTCGGATGATTCACCCACGTGATTGAGCCGCCACCAAGAGTGGGGTTTAATAATACACTATATACACCACTATCAGCTGTTTTACAAAACATTTCAATATTTTTTATTTTAACTGTTGCTCGGCAGTACTGTTGTTGTAACCGAATAAGCAAAATGGGTCTTAGTGTATCGATTCCTATTCTCACAGTATCATATGTAATATTAGCAGGTAGTGAGTATATACGTCCATAGGGTATATAATCTCCTCCGATATGTGAAGCGCAACATATAGATGCCATAATCGCAGGATTTGGCGAACCACCAGATACTTTTTCAATTTCATAGCGGATAGGAAGTTTATTTAAATGTGTATATGCTTGATTATAAATACGATTTTTAAATACATGGCATACAGTGTAAGCAGAATTATAAAAGGCGCCCATACGTACAACACCTACGCCAAGCCATTGGCGTTCAACAAATAACAAAGAAGGAGTAGTAATACCTAATATATATCCACTTGGATTTGTCGCAGTATTATAATCGAAGGTATTCACATTCCAGTCACTCTGAGCCACACGTGTCACGTTTTGTATATTATCAGGACTGTTGTATTTTTCTACAACAAACCAACTATTTCCTGAGAGTTCAAAATAGTGTCCCATACTTGGTTGATTTGTTTCTTGACCTGTTCCACCATAAATAGAACTTACAAAGAGTGGGTTTGCTCCTGTAGTACCAGCGGGTGTATTCTTATCACGATAATCATCATATATACCTGCTCTAACAGCCACAGAAGTATCAAATGTTCCAAGGAACTGAGGAACCCAGGTAAACTGTACCAAGTGTGATGTACCTGGTTGATATATTTGATATTCATGTGTTTGTCTTATAGCTCTACCACCAGCATTAGATGCTTCAAGTATTGTCATTGTACTTATAGTAATAGTACTTACAAAACCAGTTCCAGTGCTATGATAGTCCATAATTTCATATTGTGGTGTAAAAGCATTATCCGATGCTAAATTTAGAGTCGGCGATGTTACATATAAACGATTAAATACATCTGATACTTGATTGGCAATATTGATATTAGAATTGACAAGGATCGTTGAAATCGGCACAGCTGAACTGCTGATATTCACATTGATAGGATTGACAACAAAGGTGGAAAGACCAACCGAGCTGCTGCTGATATTCACATTGATAGGATTGACAACAAAGGTGGAAAGACCAACCGAGCTGCTGCTAATATTCACAT
>Ga0209401_1001187_pt1 | contig 17386 bp, 15 predicted proteins | sample M_140807_MF_Meta_FD_187318 | JGI IMG/M metagenome (GOLD analysis project Ga0209401, IMG submission 187318) | Freshwater microbial communities from Lake Montjoie, Canada to study carbon cycling - M_140807_MF_MetaG (SPAdes) (version 2) | ecosystem: Environmental > Aquatic > Freshwater > Lake...
GTTCTCCCGAGACATCGGCATTGACTTGGGGACGGCCAACACCTTGATGTACGTGTCGGGCAAGGGAATCGTGCTGCAGGAGCCCTCCGTGGTCGCCATCGACCTGGAGCGCAATGTGCCCCTGGCCGTGGGCAACGAAGCCAAGATGATGCTCGGCCGCACCCCGGGCAACATTCGCGCCGTGCGGCCGCTTCGGGATGGCGTGATCGCCGATTTCGACGCCGCCGAGCAGATGATCAAGACCTTCATCCAGAAGGGCAACGAGGGCCGCGGCGTGATCGCCCCCCGCCTGGTGATCGGCATTCCTAGCGGCGTGACCGGCGTGGAGCGCCGCGCCGTGCGGGAGGCCGGCCTGGCCGGAGCCCGGCAGGTGCACCTGATTGATGAGCCCGTGGCGGCCGCTATTGGCGCCGGTCTCCCCGTGACTGAGCCGGTGGGCACCATGATGGTCGACATCGGTGGCGGCACCACCGAGGTGGCTGTGCTCAGCCTCGGCGGCACCGTGCTGAGTGAATCGGTGCGGGTGGCGGGCGATGAGCTCAGCGATGCCATCGGCGTGTATCTCAAGAAGGTGCACAACCTGGTGGTGGGTGAGCGCACCGCTGAGGACATCAAGATCCGCATCGGCTCCGCCTTCCCCGACAACGAACACGACGAGACCTCCCTGGATGTGCGGGGTCTTCACCTGCTCTCCGGCCTGCCCCGCACCATCAATGTGCGTGCCGGTGACATCCGCGAGGCCATGGCCGAACCCCTCAACGTGATCGTGGAGGCCGTGAAGCGCACCCTGGAGCGCACCCCGCCCGAACTGGCGGCAGACATCGTGGACCGCGGCATCATGCTCGCCGGCGGCGGTGCCATGGTTCGCGGCATCTGCGACCTGATCAGCCACGAGACCGGCATCCTTACCCATGTGGCTGAGGATCCTCTGCTCTGTGTGGTGAACGGCTGCGGCATGGTGCTCGAGGACTACAAGCGCCTGGAGCGCGTTCTCGACACCCCCGACTTCACCCGTCAATCCACCTGACCCCGATGCCGGCGCGCCGCTGGCTCCGTTCCCTGGCCCTGCGTCCCCTGCTTCAGGCCTGGCCCTGGTTGCTCGTGGTGCTGGCCCTTGTTGGGGTGCGCCTCAGTAAGGGGGCAGGGCTGGCTGATGCCTATGCCCTGCTGAGCCGTCCCTTCTGGCCCGGCACGGCCCAGGCCGAATGGCTGCGTTCAGCGCGGCGTTTCGAGGACACCGCCCGGATCGGTGCGCTGGAGGCCGAGAACGCTCGCCTGCGGGGGCTGATCGGCTTGCAACAGGCCAGCCCGAAGCGGCTCACCGCCCCGGTGATCTCCCGTGAGCCAGCCGGCTGGTGGCAGACCCTCCTGCTGGGCCGCGGATCACTGCAGGGGGTGGCCGAGGGTCAGGCGGTGCTGGCACCAGGTGGGCTGATTGGTGTGGTGAGCGGTGTCACCCCCAGCACCGCCAGGGTGACCCTGCTCACCGATCCGGCCAGTCGGGTGGGGGTTTGGGTGGGCCGCACTCGCCACCATGGCCTGCTCACGGGCCTGGGCACGCCCCGGCCCGTGCTGCGTTTCCTTGAGAAGGATCCGGGTGTCCTGCCCGGTGATGTGGTGACCACCTCCCCCGCCAGCACACTCGTGCCGCCGGACCTGCCGGTGGGGGTGATTCAGTCGGTGGACGCGGGGGCCGATCCCGCTCCGGAAGCCTTGGTGCAACTGGCGGCACCGGTGGGTTCGGTGGACTGGGTTCAACTGCTGGCGCGCTGATGGCCTTGCTCACGCGCCACCCATGGTTCGCCGCCTCGATCCTGCTGGTGCCTCTGCTGACGCTGGCCGCTCCCGGCTGGCCTCGGCTGGCGGGGGTGGGACCCTGCTGGGCCATCCTCTGGCTTCTGCCCTGGGCCCTGGCCGAGGGGCGCCTCTCCGGGGTCGTGGCGGGCGCCGCGCTGGGGCTGTTGCTGGATGCTCTCCATCCCGGTGGAGCGAGCCAGATGCCGGGTCTGATGCTGCTGGGCTGGTGGTGGGGGCGGATGGGCCGGCTGGGGGCTCCGGTGGAGCGCAGCTTCAGCCTCGGGCTCCTGGCCCTGCTCGGCACGCTCCTGCTCGACCTGACCTTGATGCTCCAATGGGCATTGCGCAGCGGCTTGGCCGGCGGCAGCCGCCTGGCGATCGATGGCATCGATCCCGCTCCGTTGGCTCAGTCCGGCTGGCACCTCCACGACCTGGCCGGTGCCGGTCTGCACGTGCTGCTGGCCCGTACCCTGCTCACCGCCCTTCTGGCCCCGGTTCTTTGCTCTCTGCAGATGCTGCTCTGGCGTCAGCAGGGTGCCGGAACCGTGCGGCGCTGAAAGGATGGCCCCGTGAATTCTCCCCCCATCCCCTTCCCGGGCCGCCACCGACGGCGCGGTGATCAGGCCACCCGCGCCAGCGGGCTGGCCCGGCCCCGGCGCTTGCTGGGGGGTCTCGCGCTGGTGCTGGCGCTCGCCTGCGGCGGCTGCGGGCGCGGCAGTGGCAGTGGCAGTGGATCGTTGCCGGGTTCATCCAGGCCCCGCCAGCTCACGGTCTGGACCCTCGATCTGGCGCCCCGCTTTTCCCCCTACATGGGGCGGGTGATCGCGGCCTGGGAGCGCACCCACCCCGGCGTGGAGGTTCGCTGGATCGACGTGCCCTGGAGTTCGGTGGAGCGCAAGCTGCTGGCCGCGGTGTTCGCACGCACTGCCCCCGATCTGGTCAACCTGAATCCCCCGTTCGCGGCCAACCTGGCCAGCAAGGGGGGCCTGCTCGACCTTGATGCGGTGCTGCCGGTGGGCGCCTCCGGCGCCTATCTCGGCGAGGTGTGGCAGGCCGGACGCCAGGGGGATCTGCAGTTCGGCATTCCCTGGTACCTCACCACCCGGGTGACCCTGGCCAACCGGAGCTTGCTCCAGCAGGCCGGTTACGCCGCCCCGCCCCGCCGCTGGGAGGAGGTGCCGGCTTATGCCGAGGCGATCAAGCGCCGCACGGGTCGCTATGCACTGTTCGTGACGGTGGTGCCCGATGACTCCGCCGAGCTGCTCGAAACCCTGGTGCAGATGGAGGTGCGTCTGCTCGACGACAACCACCGGGCCGCCTTCAACAGCGCCACCGGGCGGCGCGCCTTCGCCTTCTGGACCGATCTCTACCGCCGCGGGTTGTTGCCGCGGGAGGTGGTGAGCCAGGGCTACCGCCGTGCCATCGAGCTCTACCAGGCCGGTGATCTGGCCCAGGTGGCCAGTGGCCCCGATTTCCTGCGCAACCTGCAGACCAATGCCCCCGGCATCTCCGCGGTGACCGCCCCCTTCCCGCCCTTGGTCGGTCCGGGCGGCCAGACCAATGTGGCCGTGATGAACCTGGTGGTGCCGCGTCAGAGCGCCATGGCCGCCGAGGCCACCAGCTTTGCCCTCTTCCTCACCAATGCGGCCAACCAGTTGGCTTTCGCCCGCGAAGCCAGGGTGCTGCCCTCCTCCAAGGCGGCCCTGCAGCAGCTGGAGAAGGATCTCGCCGCACCGCCGCTACAGACCCAGCCGCGGCTCTCGGCCCACGCTCAGACCGCTTCTGCAGCAGAGCCGGCCGCCGAACGACAGGAGGCTCTTGTGCAGCAGGCCCGCGCCTTATCCGTGCGCAACCTGGATCGGGCGCAGGTGCTGGTGCCGGCCACTCCCGGGATCAAGCGGCTCCAGGCGATCCTCTACACCCAGCTGCAACGGGCCATGCTGGGCCAGATCAGCAGCGATGCGGCCCTGACTGAGGCGGAGCGGCAGTGGAATCGCTACGCCGAGGCTCGCTGGCCCTGAGGACGGCAGCGGCGACGCGTGCGCTGGATTCCGAAGAAAAGCTTAAATCTGCCAGATCCCTTGCCCTGGCTGAGATCCGGGGGGTGACCCGGGCCGCCACATGCGGGTATGGTTGCGATTCTTCATCGCTGTGTCGCTGGACACGCCGCCCATGCCCCTTTCCCTGGAGGAAAAGCCTGCGCATCCGCTGCCCCAGGGCCTGGTCCCCCGGAATGGGCATGAAGGTCAGGACGACGCCGAGGGGGCTGGCCTTGCTTCAGGCGACGTCACCGCTCTTGAGGGATCCGAGGGGTCTGAGCCGGATGGCTCCTATTCGAGCTTTGCTCAGGATTCCCCCGATCTCGCCGTTGCTCGGGGCGATTGCTCCGGCTCTGCCGATCGCGGCGGCGACCTGCGCGCCACCCTGCTGGTGGTAGACGATGAACCTGCCGTCCGCCGCGTGCTGGTGATGCGGCTGCAGCTGGCTGGCTATCGGGTGATCTGCGCCGAAGACGGCGAGGAGGCCCTGAGCCTGTTTCACCGGGAGCAACCCGATCTCGTGGTGCTCGACGTGATGCTGCCGAAGCTCGATGGCTTCGCGGTGTGCCGTCGCCTGCGGGCCGAATCCTGTGTGCCGATCATCTTCCTCTCGGCCCTTGATGCCATCAGCGAGCGGGTGGCCGGCCTCGATCTCGGCGCCGACGACTACCTGCCCAAGCCCTTCAGCCCTAAGGAGCTCGAGGCCCGCATCGCCACCATCCTGCGGCGAGTGGGCCGCGGTTCGGCCGCCGCTGAGCCCCGAGATGTCCCTACCGGCAGCGGCGTGCTGCGGGTGGCCGACCTGGTGGTGGACACCAACCGCCGCCAGGTCACCCGCGACGGTCAGCGCATCGCCCTCACCTACACCGAATTCAGCCTGCTCGAGCTCCTTTTCCGCGAGCCCGGCCGTGTGGTGCCCCGCGCCGAGATCCTCGAGCAGCTCTGGGGTTATCCCCCCCGCCGCGCCGCCGATCTGCGCGTGGTGGATGTCTACGTGGCCCGCCTGCGGGGCAAACTCGAGCCCGATCCCCGCAATCCCGAGCTGATTCTCACGGTGCGCGGCACCGGCTATGCGTCTCAGCGCATGGCCGACGCGCCCATGGCCGCGGCGGGCTGAGGTTCCGATCCCGGCGCTCATCGCCGGATGCGCGCCGCGGCGATCCCTTGCCGACACTCCGGCGACACCTTGGCGTCACCTTGGCGATAGGCGGCCGTAAGGGTTCAGCGCTCCTGCAGGATGGGCCTGAAACCGTTCCCTGAGCTGCCTTGTCGGATCTGCGCGAGACCCGCCTGGAGAAAGCCCGCACCCTGGATTCCCTCGGCCGGGCCCCCTACGCCCTTGGCTTCAGCCCCAGCCACTGCACCGCCGAGCTGCAGCAGGCCCACGCCGACCTGGCCAACGGCGAGGAGCGCGAGGCTGATGTTGCCGTGGCCGGCCGGGTGATGACGCGGCGGGTGATGGGCAAGCTGGCTTTCTTTACCCTCGCCGATGAGAGCGGCCCGATCCAGCTTTATCTCGAGAAGGCCACCCTGCAGGCGGCCCATCCCGACAACCCCGAGGCGTTCGCCCAGCTCACCTCCCTGGTGGATGCCGGCGACTGGATCGGCGTGCGGGGCAGCCTCAAGCGCACCGACCGGGGCGAGCTGTCGGTGAAGGTGGTCGAGTGGCAGATGCTCAGCAAGGCCCTCCAACCCCTGCCGGACAAATGGCACGGCCTGGCGGACGTGGAGAAGCGCTACCGCCAGCGTTACCTCGATCTGATCGTGTCGCCCCACACCCGCGAAACCTTCCGCCGCCGGGCTCGCATTGTGAGCACGATGCGCCGCTGGTTGGATGAGCGAGGCTTCCTCGAGATCGAAACCCCCGTGTTGCAGACGGAGGCCGGCGGCGCCGACGCCCGCCCCTTCGAGACTCACCACAACGCCCTCGATCTGCCCCTCACCCTGCGGATCGCCACCGAACTGCACCTCAAGCGGTTGGTGGTGGGCGGCTTCGAGCGGGTCTACGAGCTGGGCCGCATCTTCCGCAACGAGGGGGTGAGCACCCGTCACAACCCTGAATTCACCTCGGTGGAGATCTACCAGGCCTACGCCGACTACCACGCCATGATGGAGCTCACCGAAGAGCTGATCGTGGCGGCGGCCGGCGAGGTCTGCGGCGGCACGAAGATCACCTATCAGGGCACCGAGGTGGATCTCACGCCGCCCTGGCGGCGGGCCACGATGCACGACCTGGTGCAGGAGGCCACCGGCCTCGATTTCACCGCATTTGAAGCTGCGGATCCGGCGGAGAGCCGGGCCCGAGCCGCCGCCGCCATGGCCGCGGCGGGCCTGGAGGTGCCCGATGCCGCCGATTGCCTCGGACGGCTGCTGGTGGAGGCCTTCGAGCAGGCGGTGGAAACCAGCCTGATCCAGCCCACCTTCGTGCTCGATTACCCGGTGGAGAACTCGCCTCTGGCCCGAGCCCACCGCAGCAAGCCCGGCCTTGTGGAGCGCTTCGAGTTGTTCATCGTGGGCCGCGAGACCGCCAATGCCTTCAGCGAGCTGATCGATCCACTCGATCAGCGCCAGCGCCTCGAGGCCCAGCAGGAGCGCCGCCGCGCCGGCGACCCCGAGGCTCAGACCGTGGACGAGGACTTCATCCACGCCCTGGAGGTGGGCATGCCCCCCACTGGTGGCCTGGGCATCGGCATCGATCGGCTCGTGATGCTGCTCACCGACAGCCCTTCGATCCGCGATGTGATCGCCTTCCCGCTGCTGCGGCCGGAGGGGCGTTCGGGGGCCAGTGAGGCCGGCAACGAGGCTGGTTCTTGAGCACAGCTCAGCCACTCGGGCGGGTATCCCTCGCCGTTCGCCGGGACCTCCGGGCAGGCGCAATGGGATAATGACCTTGTGTAGGCATTCTCCCCCAGCGGGGCACTCCTTTCCATGAGCGGCGAGCGCGTCGGATTTCGTTTCAAGCACGCCGATGCGGTGGTGAAGCGCAACCCCCAGGGGCGGTCCCGCCGCGGCTGGGTGATGGAGCCGGTGGAGCAGACCACCAGCCGCGGCACCAAGATGCCGGCTTATCGCATTCGATGGCGGGACAGTGAGCGTCCTGAGATCGTGCTGCAGCACATGCTGATCGCCGATCCCGATCCCACGCCACCCCCCGAGGGCGTGAGTCTTGTGCCTGCTGCCCCCAAGAAGTGAGCGCGGAGCATGCCGACCCTCACCGCATTGCCGGTGAGGGTCGGCATGCCCGTCCAGCCATCCCGTCCCTCTTCAGGAACGGACTCGGATGGGTTGGCCCGGTCAGAATGCATCGCGGCGAGCAACCCGTTCCGCTGACCTGGCGCCGAAACGGGTTGGGTTGGTTTTACTAGCCAGCTTCGCGCCGATTAGCCAGCTTTGTAGAGCCGCTCCCGAGTAGAGCCGCTCCCGAGTAGGGCCGCTCCCGACCTACAACCACCCCTTCAGGCCGTAGACCAAGAGCCCGAGCAGTTCTTTGAGGGAGCTGGTGGTCGAAGCCAGCGCTCCGGCTTGGGGCATCAGATCCAGCAGCAGGCTCTCCGCCGTGGCCTGGCCGGACTGGTTCCGGCCCGCCAGCTGGAAATCGCAGGCCACCGGCACGATCTCCAGGCCGCTGAGGCGGCGGAAGGTGGCCGTGGCCCGGGGCAGATGGGTGGCACTGGTCACGAGCAGCAGCGAATGCCAGCCCCGTTCCCGCGCGATCTTCCCCATGGCGATCGCTTCCTCGGCGGTGTTGCGGGGACCTTCGCTGCGCACGATCTGCTCAGCGGGCACCCCCAGCTTCTGGGCCAGGACGGCGGCATAGGTGGCTTCCGGTGGCGTCGGGTCATCGGCGTTGAAGCTCACCCGCCCGCCCGACACCACCAGCCAGGGTGCCTTGCCCTCCCGGATCAGATCCACGCCGGTGAGCAGACGGTCGCCGGCATCGGCCACCTCCACGCCACGCCGCGGGGCCAGGGGCGGCAGCAGGCCGCCACCGAGCACCAGCACCGCATCGGCCGCAGGCAGGCTGCTCGGCGTCAGCCGCACGGCCTGATCTTCCAGACTCCGCACCAGCTGGCGGCTCAGCCACGGCATTGAGGCCAGCCACATCACGGCCAGCCCCGCGGCCGACAAGCGCGGGCCCCAGCGCCTTCGCCGGCCCAGCAGGCCCACTCCCAGCAGCACCAAGCCCGCTCCCAGGGGGTAAACCAGCAGAGGGAGCAGCTTCGAAAGCAGAAAGCCCATGGCTGCGGATCAGGTTTGGCGGCGGCGGAGAGCCTCGAGTTCCTGCTGGGACTCAAAGCGGCGCCAGGCCTGTTCCAGTTCGGCCATGCCATCGGCCACGCTCCCGGCGGCCCGGGTCGGCGCCGGGGAGGACGGCGTGGCGGTGAGTTCGGCGAGATCCCGTTCCACCGCGGCAAAGCGCTCCCCGAGTTCCCCGAGGGTCTGCCAGCGGTTGCGGCCCTGCTCCATCAGCGTGGCGATGTGGGCCTCGGCCTTGGTGGCCAGCTCCTCGGCTCCGGCGCTGCGGGCGCGCTCGGTGCGCTCCTGCCACTGGCGGATCTCGCCGGCCAGCCGCAGAAGTCCCTGGCGTTGCAGCTCGGCCTCCTGGCGCAAGTTCAATCGCTCGCCCAGCAGGTCCTGCTGCCGGTCCCGTTGGGCCTGCTCGGCCAGCAGGGCCTCCTGCTGGGGATTGGCGCGCAGGAACGACTCGAGCTGCTGATTCAGTCGGGCCTCCAGTTCTTCCATCCAGCTGCCTGGGCTCATGGTTCCGGTGCGCGGGTGATCAGGGGGGCTTCGATCTCCTGCTGCAGCGGGGTGATCGCCGCCTCGCGGGAGCGCAGCAACAGCTGGGTGAGGCGTGCGATCGCCCCTTCGCCTAGATCCTGCTCGGAGATGCGGTCGAAGGCCTGGCGATAAAGCTCCTCCAGCTCCGCGATCAGGCCTTCCCGCATGGCGCGTATCGCCTGGCGCTGCTCCTCACGGCTCATGGTGTATTCCGCATCGGGGTGGGATTGGCATGGTGCTGAATCGGGGTGTCGATGCCGGGTCGCGACGTTCCCAAGTCTGCCTGGGCCAGCAGATGCAGGGAGAGGTCGTCGTCGCCATCACACCAGCGGCTGATCGCCTGCCAGCCCGCTTCGGCTGCCAGGGCCTGGAAGGCTTCCGGGCTGTATTTCACGCTGTATTCGGTGATCAGGGGTTCGTCGGTGGCGAAGTTCCAGCGCCGGCCGGCCAGGGTCACGGTCTGGGCGTGGCGGCTCACCAGGGCCATGGCGATGCGGCTGTCCGTGGGTTCCCAGCGGGCGCGGTAGGTGAAGGCGGTGGGATCGAAGTCGCCCGTCAGCTCCCGGTTGAGGCGCCGCAGCAGGTTGAAGGCGAAGGCCGCTGACACCCCGGCGACATCGTCGTAGGCGGCTTCGAGCCGCCCCTGCTCCTTCGGCTGGTCGATGCCGATCAGCAGCCGGCTGCCCGGCCCCAGCAGTCGGGCGAAGCGGCGAAGCAGCGCCCGGGCCTGGGGGGGATCGAAGTTGCCCAGGGAGCTGCCGGGGTAGAAGCCCAGCCGCGGCCGGCCCTCCAGCAGGGGATGGGACGGCAGCTGGTCCAGGTCGGCGTAATCGCAGCAGATGCCGAGCACCGGCACGGTGGGATGGCGTTCCTGCAGCGCGCGGCAGGAGGGCCCCAGCTGGTCGAGGCTGATGTCGAGGGCCACGTAGGCCGCCGGTTGCAGGGCCTCCAGCAGGGGCCCCACCTTGCTCAGGTTGCCGGCTCCGAATTCCACCAGCACGGGGGCGAGGGTGATGCCTTCCGCCAGCGATCGGGCCAGCTCCGGGGCCCTCTCCCGCAGCAGGGCGGTTTCGTGGCGGGTGAGGCTGTATTCGGGCTGCTCGCCGATCGCCTCGAACAGGCGGGAGCCCTCCGCGTCGTAGAGCAGCCAGGCGGGCAGCTGGCGAGGTTGCCTGGCCATTCCCTCGAGCACCAGCCGCTCCAGGTCGGCGGGAGCGGGATGGAGATCGAGCAGTGCCGCTGTATGGGGAGCTGCCACACCAGGCACGCCGCCCGGCGGGAGAGGGGCCCCGGAGTCAGCCTCCGCAACCTCTCTTCCGGATCCCCGCAGCTCGGAGGCTTCCGGAGCCTGTTTCGGGTGGCGGCCGGGGGAGGCAACCGTGCGGTCGGCGGGGGGCCTTGGAAGCATCGAGCCGCCGGCAGGATTCGGTTTCGATCGTATCGAGGGCCTGTCCCCGTCCTCAGGGGAGTTCGCGGGCCAGCCGCAGACCGCTGGCCATCCAGCGGCTCGCCGGAGGGAAGAAGTTGCGATAGGTGAGCCGATCGGCTCCGGCGTGACCTTCCGGTGTGAGGAAGCAGCCGCCCCGCAGCACGAACTGGGAGGTCATGAACTTGCCGTTGTATTCCCCCACCGCTCCCGCGGCCGGCCGGAAGCCCGGATAGGGCCGGTAGGGGCTGCCGGTCCATTGCCAGAGCACCCCATGGGCCTGCTCCAGGCCTCCGGTGGCCGCAAGGGTTTCCCACTCGGCCTCGCTCGGGAGCCGGGCGCCGGCCCAGCGGGCGTAGGCATCGGCCTCGAACCAGCTCAGGTGGCGCACTGGTGCCTGGGGATCGCGGCGGCGGCGGCCGGCCAGGGTGAAGAGGTCGTCGCCGCGCCAGTAGCGGGGAGCTTGCCAGCCGCGTTGCTGCACCACGGCCCAGCCCTCGCTCATCCAGAGCTCGGGGCAGCGGTAGCCCCCGTCGGCGATGAAGTCGGCGTAGGCGGCGTTGGTCACGAGCCGCTCGGCCAGGGCGAAGGGTTCCAGCCACACCTGGTGGCGGGGCGCCTCGTTGTCGAAGTGAAAGCCGCCGACGCCCGGATGGCCGATCGCCACCAGGCCGCCGTGATGGTGGCGCCAGCCGCTGCCGGCTTGGCCAGATTCCCTGCTCGCCCCGGGCTCCGCGCCATTGGCACTTCCCTGGGCATGCCGCTCACCTAACCGCTCTTCGCCGCCGCCATCCCCGGGGCGCCAGGCCCGCTCGAAGGCCGCCTCCGGTCCTGCGTTGCCGGCGTCGTAGACGGGTTCAAGGGGGTTGCGTGAGAAGCCATCCAGCAGGTCCATCAGCAGCAACTCCTGATGCTGCTGTTCGTGCTGCAGGCCCAGCTCCACCAGCTCCATGAGCTCGGCCGCGGCGGCGGGAGGCGGATCGCCCAGGCCGGCCAGCAGCTGCTCGAGGGCGGTGCCGATGCGTTCGCGCCAGGCGAGCACGGCGGCGATCGGCGGACGACTCAGCAGGCCCCGCTCCGGGCGGGGATGGCGGGCACCGACCGCGTCGTAATAGCTGTTGAACAGGAAGCGCCAGCGGGGATCGGCCGGTTCGTAGGCCAGCGGAGCGCGCAGCAGGCCGCACCAGGCTGTTCCGGACGCGTTGTCACCGGACCCGGACTCCAGCGCCGGTCGCAGCAGGAACTCCTCGAAGAACCAGGCCGTGTGTCCAAGATGCCACTTGGGCGGGCTGGCATCGGCCATCCCCTGCAGGCCCAGGTCCTCCGGCTCAAGAGGGGCGATCAGGGCTTCACTGCGGCCTCGCACCTGCTTCAGGCGGGCCCCCAGCACCGCTGGGGTGGCAGTGGCGGCTGGGCTGGCCGGAGTCCCGATCCGGTGGGTCTGCAGGTCTGCCGAACCCATCCATCCGTCCAAGAAGCGATGCGACCTTAGGAAGGTTCCCTACGATCCGGCCACGCAACCACGAACCGGCAGGCCAGCAGGCATGGGCGGCATCACATCAGACAGCAGCACCCCGTCCCGCATCTGTGAAGGCTTCAGCGCCGCCGTGGGCCACACCCCGCTGATCCGCTTGCGGGCGCTGAGCGCGATCACCGGCTGCGACATCCTTGGCAAGGCCGAATTCATGAATCCCGGCGGCTCGGTTAAGGATCGGGCCGCCCTCGGCATCCTCCAGGAGGCGGAGCGCTCCGGTGAGCTGCGGCCCGGCGGCACCGTGGTGGAGGGCACCGCCGGCAACACCGGCATCGGCCTGGCTCACCTCTGCAATGCCCGCGGCTACCGCTGCCTGATCGTGATCCCCGACACCCAGTCGGCCGAGAAGATCGGCCTGCTGCGCAGCCTGGGGGCGGAGGTGCGCACCGTTCCGGCCGTGCCCTATGCCAACCCGGAAAACTACGTGAAGCTTTCCGGCCGCATCGCCGCTGAAACCCCTGGCGCCGTTTGGGCCAACCAGTTCGACAACCTCGCCAACCGCCGCGCCCATTACGAGAGCACCGGCCCGGAGATCTGGGAGCAGTGCGAGGGGAAGGTGGATGCGTGGGTGGCGGCCACCGGCACCGGCGGCACCTATGCCGGTGTGGCCCTGTTCCTCAAGGAGCGGGACCCGCGGGTGCGCTGCGTGCTGGCCGATCCCCACGGCAGCGCCCTGCACAGCTGGGCCAGCACGGGTGAGCTCCGCTCCGAGGGAAGCTCCATCACCGAGGGCATCGGAAACAGCCGCGTCACGGCCAACCTGGAGGGCGCGCCGATCGATGACGCCGTGCGCATCGGCGACCAGGATGCCCTCGACACCATCTACCGGCTGCTCTGGCAGGAGGGTCTGTTCCTTGGTGGCTCGGTGGGCATCAATGTGGCCGCGGCGGTGGAAACGGCGCGCCGCCTCGGTCCGGGCCACCGCATCGTGACCGTGCTGTGCGATGGCGGCGACCGCTACCGCTCCCGTCTCTACGACCGTGGCTGGCTGAAGGGCCGGGGGCTGCAGCAGCCCGAGCCGGTCGGCTCCGCTCAGGTCGGTGCCCCGACTGCCCAGCAGATCTGATGACGTCCTCCCCGGCTGCTCCCGGCCAGTCGATCGGCGGCCGTTACCGCCTGGATCGGGCCCTGTCCGAATCCGCCGCCCAGGGGGTGCTCTGGCTGGCCAGCGATGGTCTGGCGGCCGATGCCCCCGTGGCCCTGCGCCAGCTCCCGCCCGGTCGTGAGCCCGCGGTGGTCCGTGCCCTGGCCTCCCGCCTGCAGGGGGTGCTCCATCCCCAGGTGCCTCGCTTTGGGGCCGTGATTGAGGAGGGGGGCCGGTTGTGGCTGGTGCGCGACTGGCAGGCCGGTCGTACCTATGCCCAGTTGCTGGAGGCCCGCCGGGAGCGGCAGCTGGTGTTCGGCGCCGGGGAAGTGCTGCTGCTGCTGCGGCAGCTGCTGCCCGTGTTGGTGGCCCTGCATGGCCAGGACCTCATCCATGGCGACATCAGCGCGGCCAACCTGCTGCGGCGGGACAGTGATGGGCTGCCGGTGCTGCTGGATTTCGGCCTGGCGCGCCGCTCCGTCGCGGATACCGGCCAACCCGTTGGCGCCACGCCCGGCTACGCGCCGCCGGAGCTGACGCGAGGCGAACCGGCCGAGCCCTGGATGGATCTCCACGCCGTGGGGGTGCTGGCCCTGGTGCTGCTCAGCGGCGACGAGCCCGCCGCCCTGCTCGATCCGGTCAGCCTCGCCTGGCGCCGGCCCGTGGCCCTCGAGGCCGAATCCGCCATGCGTCAGCCGATCGAACGCTTGCTCGCGCGGGACCCCCGGCGCCGCTTCTCCGGCGCCGCCGAAGCCCTCGCCGCCCTCCAGGCGGTGCCGATGCCCGAGAGCACCGGTCCGGTGCCCCGCGCCGACCGCACCGTGGTGCTAGTGCCGGATCGGCCGGAGCCCCAGCCTGCAGGGGCCCAGGCGGCAACGCCGGCTGGCGCGGCGGCCGCCGGTCTTGCGGAAGCACCGGTCGCCTTGTCGCGCGCCGAGATTCCGTCGGCGGGCCTGGCCGCCGTTCCCGCCGCCACCAGCTCGCCGGAGCTCCCCTCCCTCACCCCCCCCTCCATTCCGCCGGCCCCTGAGCCCGCCTTCCGGGCCCCTGCTCCCCGTTCCCGCGCCGAGGCGAAGGAGGAGGCCGCAGAAGGTGGGCTCTGGCCCGTGCTCACGGCCCTGGTGCTGTCCGCCGTGGTCGGCACGGCTCTGGGGTGGTGGTGGCTCGGTCGCGATCGGCCCGTCGCGGCGCCGGAGTCGGCGGGGGAGGCGCCCGTCAGCCTGCCTCCGGCGGAGGTGGATCAGCGTCAGCAGCTGCTCAACCGCCTGCGGGCTCTCCAGGTTGATCGCGGCTGGTTCCTCAGCCTGGTGGATGCCAGCCTGCTGGCCCAGTACCCGGAGCGGAAGGGAAGGCTCCCTGGCGATTCGCTGGAGGATGCTCCGCTGCGCAAGGTGTGGAATGAGCAGGCCCAGGAATGGCTGGCACGGGTCGAGCAGTTGCCCTTGCCTCTTCGCCGGCGGCTGGGCAGCTTCCGTCCTTCCGATTGGGAGCAGCGGCAGCAGGCGCTGGTTGCCCAGGGCCTGAACCCATCGGTGCTGGCCCAGCTGGTGTCCGGCAGCGCCACCTCGCTGCTGCCCGGTCAGGCCGGCGACCGGATGCCGCCGGAGCCTTACCGCCAGCTCTGGTATGCCGCGGCCGAGCTCACCCTCGATGCGATGCGGATCGATCCGATCGAGCTCCGTTCCCAGATCACCCAGGTGCTCGCCGCCGACGTGCCCGCCAGCGGGGCACGTCTGTTCGCGGTGCGTCTGCCGGCTGAGCACAGCCTCGCCCTGGGAGTGAATGGCACCCCCTTGCTGCAGATGGCGGTTTACGCCGCCGATGGATCTGTGCTGGCGCCGAAGGGGCCTCTGCGGGTGGTGAGCCTGGGACAGCCGAAGGGTTCTCCGGTGCAGTTGCTGGTGACCAATGAGGGTGTAGCTCCAGCCCGGATCAGCCTGTCGCTGCGGGCGGATCCACCGGTGCCGAAGCCCCCGACACCGGAGCCGATTCCCTCTGGGGAGAAGCCCGCTGAGCCCGCGAGGCCCGATCCGCAGCTGCCCTCGGAACCTTCGGCGCCTGCCGTCACCCCATCTTCCTCGCCGCCTGCCTCACCCCCGGCTCCGCCGCCGCCAGTTTCACCAGCCACCGGCTCCCGGGAGACCCCCGCAGCCCCCGCTCCCGCTGCAGCTCCCGCCGCTGGGACCCCGCCGGCCAATCCTTGATCCGTTGCCGCTGCGGCGCTCAGATCCTGGCGATCGCGGCGCGGGCCTCCTTGGCTTCGGTCTTGCGCTTCTCCTCGTGGCGTTTGTCGTGCAGCTTGCGGCCCTTGCCCAGACCCAGGGTCACTTTGATCCAGGAGCCCTTCAGGTGCAGGTTGAGCGGGATCAGGGTGAGGCCCTTTTGCTCGAGGGCGACGCGCAGCTTGTCGATCTCGCGGCGATGAGCCAGCAGCTTTCGCACCCGCAGCGGTTCGTGGTTGAAGAAGCGGCCGGCATGGCTGTGAGGCGAGATGTGCACGTTGTGCAGCTGCAGCTCACCGCTGCGGATCAGGCAGAAACCATCGCGCAGGTTGCACTGACCGGCTCGGATCGATTTCACTTCGGTGCCGAGCAGCTCGATTCCGGTTTCCAGGGTTTCGAGGATCTCGTACTGGTGACGGGCGAAGCGGTTGTCGGCCAGCAGCCGGTTGGCTGGGTCACCAGTCTTGCCGCTGCCGCCGCGCCTGCCGGGGCCCTTTGCCATGGTGGGGGTGTGGATGGAATGAGGCTAGGAGGAAGGCTGCGGATCAGGGGGACAGGGGGGCGGACAAAGGGTTTCAGGCAGCGCTGCGGCGGTATAGGGCGTAGTTGTAGCGATTGGTATGCTCGAGTCGACGAAGAATTCGATCAACTAGGCCACGTTTCGGGATTGCCCAGTTGTTGCGCTCTAGCGTGAGTTGGCAATTTTCAATATAAATTTCTTTTGGTGGCCTCGGGCTCCTTGTGGAATAGTCTTGAGGGTATATGTAGTACTTAACGGGAAATCCAGTTGCCTTTTCATAGTCGCTAAGCATGCTGCCTGGTTCGAGAAGGGAGATCAAGCGGTTGTCGGCATTACCGAAAACGACCATTGACGGAGTGTGTAAGGCTGGGTAGCCGATTGCGATTGGCTGGGTGGAGAACTCTTGTCCTTCGGGGGAAGAAAGAAAGGATTGTCGTGCCTTCTCCAGTGATAGATTAGGGAATGGCGCGGTCAGGCTGATTGCAAAGTGACTGAGTAGTACGAAGAGGTAGAGACTGGCAAAGGAGAGTGTGAGCAATTGGGGGCTGCTCAACTTCGGCCCCGTGGGTGTGTTGTTAACCCAGAACCCTCTGGCATGAGCCAGCCCTAGGGCGAAGGCAAAGGGGACAAAGGGCATAAAAGTGTAATCCATTGCTTTCTCGTTCACGAGGAGCAGCCCAGGGATCAGCACTGCCATGAACAGTAGGCGGAATTTGCCAACCCTCCAGACTGCGCGGAGGGCAAGACCCAGTAGAATCAGAATTGATGCATTCCAGGCTGGTATAGCCATAGTGAATCCCCACCGATACTTGATAAGTCTTGCTAAAAGCCCTTCGCTTGTAATGGCTTGTTCTTTTTGAGAAGCGACTGTCATGAACCATTGAAATCCTGTGAAAGGCGTAAAGATGGTTACCACGGCCACAACCAGGATTCCTGCTAACAAACAGCAGGAGATAAAGTCTATAGTGGTGAGTGTAAACCGTCCCTTATTCTGAACATGGAGATAACCAAGCAGAACAAGGAAGAACGAGATCCCCACCAAAGGGGATAAGACGATCAGCAATCCCAAGCAGATTCCTAACCCAATCAGCCTTGGAACTCGTTTTGAGCTGAACAGCGAGGTGAGCAGAGGAATCGTGAGGATCAGGGGCGCTAGCTGTTCCGGCCGCCCCTGAAGCCCGAGGCAGATCACGGCAGGAATTGATCCGAGCAACACAGCCGATGAAAGTGGCCGGATGCAAGGACCTTCGATGTCACAGAGTAAAACAGCATAGACAGCCGTGTAGATTGAGAACGTTAGGGCGTTCACTATCCCCTGTTGAAAGAGATAACTGCTCCAACTGCTTGCATGTAGAATTTTTCCATAGACGATCACATGCAGAAGGCCGTGAAAGTTGTAGAGCAAATCAGGCCGTTTCACCAGCAACGGTGTGTAAGAGCCAAACATCCAACCCTTGCCGTTCGCAACATTGAGGACCGGAGTGCCGTAGAGTGACGCATCCCAGTGCAATCCCGGCCAGCCTAGTTTCCCGAAGGAGATGATTGCAGAGGCAATTAGGAAGGTGGCGAAGGCAAAAAAGAGGAAGGCAGGGATTGGTTTGATTTGCTTTCCCGAGTGCGAATCAGTCGGCAATTGAGGCATTTTCTAGGATGGATTGAAGTTGGAGCGGCAAAAGCTGTTTCTAGAGTGTGCGACGACGTAGGAAGTGATCGGCAGAGGCAAGCATCTCACTCAATCGTTGATTCGAGGGCCAAGGATAAGATCCATCATTGCTTAGTCTAGTCATGTGCGTTTATTCGGTTAAAGGGAATCATGGTGGCAGCAACATTGCCTCTTGGCTTTTGGGCGCTCGCCCAAGCGGGCGCAGCATATTTTTGTAATCAACAATTTGGAGGTGCCGATGTAGTGGTAAAAATATATAGCGCGACTTAAGCTGGCGAGCATTCTGAAGGTCAACCCCACATAAATTGGCAAGATCTGG
>Ga0209401_1001190_pt1 | contig 17366 bp, 22 predicted proteins | sample M_140807_MF_Meta_FD_187318 | JGI IMG/M metagenome (GOLD analysis project Ga0209401, IMG submission 187318) | Freshwater microbial communities from Lake Montjoie, Canada to study carbon cycling - M_140807_MF_MetaG (SPAdes) (version 2) | ecosystem: Environmental > Aquatic > Freshwater > Lake...
TTTGATGCCACTGCTTTCAAGGAAGCCTATCCTCAGATGTACGATCAGTTTGTCCGGGAGGTTCCCGGATCTAGAAGGTTCCTTATCAAATGAATGAAGAGTCGGTCAATGACGATGATGTGTGGCATCTCTATCGCGCTCTAGCGATGGCCGCATTTATCATCAAACGAGAGAATCCCTATCATCACCAGTCTAAGCAGATGATCAGGGACTCAGCTTCTGAATATGCCAATCTTATGTTAGAGGGACTTGAACATGAGCCAGTTAATCACCGTTGATCAAATACAGACGATGGCTAATGCTGTCGTTAAATCACAACTATTTGGGATGAAGACAGTAGAGCAGGCAACTGCTCTGATGCTGATCGCCCAAGCAGAGGGATATCACCCCGCGTTAGCAGCGCGTGACTATCACATCATCCAGGGTCGGCCAACCCTGAAAGCGGAAACCATGATGGCTAGGTTTCAGCAGCAGGGTGGGAAGGTCGAGTGGAACGTGCTCACCAACGAAGAGGTGACTGCGACTTTTAGTCATCCATCCGGTGGGTCTGCGACGATCACCTGGACGTTTGATCAGGCCAAGCGAGCAGGACTGACCGGCAAGGACAACTGGAAGAACTATCCTCGTGCGATGCTGCGAGCAAGGGTAGTATCAGAGGGGATCAGGACGGTCTTCCCAGGCGTTGTGCTGGGCGTTTACACGCCTGAGGAGGTGCAGGACATACCTACGACACCAAAGACCCGTGATATGGGTACGGTGGACGTTGTAGAGGCCGTGGAAGAGGAGAAGGTCGAACATCCCTTTTCACTCTTTCTTGCTGACGGGTCTGTCTACAAGGGCTACCCGGATTTCCCCGAGTACATGGAGGGCATTAGGTCTATGGTTGCGAAGATAACCAATAGCACCAAGTTCACCGAAGAGGAAAAGAAGCAGAAGATCACCAGTCTGCTGACTGCCAATAGTAAGCAGATAGATTCCCTGCCTGCTCTGTCTAAAGTTCAACTGAAGGCTGCTCTTATCGGGGAGGGATCGAACCTCCCAAACGCAATACGGGAACCGTCCGACCCGGAGATATCAGAGGAACTGTGAGCGGTTTCCATCGTATAGGTCAGATCAACATCAGAGGTTTTAATGAGCTACGACAAAAAAGAATATCCAGTGACCCCCGGCAAAACAATTCTTTTCTCGAAAGATCCCTCCCAAAAGAAGAACCCTAATTCTCCGGACTGGGATGGTGATTTAGTTCTCACCAGATCGTATACCGAAGGTCAAACCCTCAAACTATCTATCTGGAAGTCTATGGCTAGGAACGGGAAAGAGTACTTCACCGTCAAAGAAAATACCTACTTCAAAGACAAGGAGCTAACCGATAACGCTCCCAAGGAAGTTCCCGCTCAGTACAAGCCTTATGGCGGGAGTTTCAAGAAGCCGGTGGATGACGATAGCGACGTACCGTTCTGATGACTCCTACCCAGAGGTCTTTAGAGTACCTGCGTGAGCAAGGCTATCTCTGCGCCATAGTCGAGAAGTGGAATCCACACGCTCGTATACGGCAGGATCTCTGGGGTTGGTGCGATATCTTGGCTATCAAGAAGAACGAGGTTCTGGCAGTCCAGGTCACTGCATCTGGAGTGTCAGACCGTATCAAGAAGATCACTGCATCTGAGACGGTAGGGCCGGTCAGAGAAGCAGGAATCAGGATAGAAGTACACGGGTGGCGGAAGAACTCCGCTGGTAAATATGTAATGAGAATCGAGGATATATCGTGACTAGTCTATTTATCGCCACACCCATGTACGGTGGGATGTGCACAGGGTTCTACCTGCAATCAATGCTTGCACTCGTTGCTACCGCTAAGGCAGCAGAAGTGGAAGTCTCTTGCAGCTTCATGTTCAACGAGTCTCTCGTTCAGCGAGCCAGGAACGGTCTTGCACACCAGTTCTTGAAGACAGACTGCACACACCTGATGTTCATCGACGCTGACATCCGGTTTGATGCCAACGACATCCTGTCAATGGTTGCAGCAGACAAGGACATCATCTGCGGGTTGTATCCCAAGAAAGAAATCAACTGGCATCAGGTAGCACTATCAGCCGCTGCTGGTGTTCCGGTTGACCAGCTCAAGAACCACACGGGTGCGATGGTGGTTAACTTGTTAGGTCAGGAAGGGGAAGTGATTGTTCCTCAGAGTGAACCGCTAGAGATCGTCAACGGTGGGACTGGGTTCATGCTTATCAAGCGTGACGTATTCGTTGGTCTGAAGCCGTTTGTAGCCACCTATCACAACGATGTGCTGGACACGGCAGGTGAGTTCAAACCGGACCTAATGCACGAATACTTTCCCGTGATGGTGGAGAATTCAAGACTGCTATCGGAGGACTTCGCGTTTTGCACAATTGCAAGAAAGCAGGGGTATAACATCTATGCCGCACCCTGGGTACGACTTGGGCACTACGGCAGCTACCTTTTCGAAGGTTCCCTAATCCCCGCACCTTAACGGAGTTTATTATGAAAGATCAGATACTTGACGCAATCGGTGGTTCAGAGCCAGTTGATGCACTGAACTCACTTTTCTCGGTTGCGTTCCTTGTCGCCAAGGCTTCGAACATCAACGAGTTCACCTTGGGAAGCCTCTTCTCCTCCACTATGGACGCCCTGTTCCAAGCGCATGAGGAAGATGACGACGAAGAGGACGAAGAAGAGGAAGAGGAAGAAGAAGAAGAGATCGACGAACAAACCGTCTGATCCTTATTTCTTAGCCGTCCTGGCAGATCTGCGGAAGGCTTTGGCAGTTGGGTAACCCTTCTGCCCCGGCCTTTTCGCAGGAAGTCCAAGTTTTCTACGCCGGTTGATGTTGTAGTACAGACCTTTATTTGCCATCTCTGATACCTGTAACGTCTGGGTTTACATATGCCACACTACCAGTGATCAGACGATCACCTAGAACCGGCTCTCCCTTCTCTAGCATTACTATCGAGTTCGTAAACTCTAAGCGCCTGACCTGATGGTTAGTCTTGGTCTGAGCGTTGACAGCCGCTATAAAGCCCGAGAAGAAGCGTATAGCGTTATTCCCATACCCAGGCATCCACATGGTGTGGAAGTCCTCTACAACGTACAAACCGCCGTTGTTGAGCTTGGGCCACCAGACGTTCCAGTTCTCGATGATATCGTCTGATTGATGTGATCCATCGTCAATGATGATATCAAATGTGCTATCAATCTGAGTTGTCTTGGAATCACCAACGATGACTTCAATACGCTCATCCTCAAACTTGAGGTCAGCGCACTTGGGGTCTACGTCAATGCCGTAGATCTTCTCAGCATTCCAAAAGTACTGCGCCCACGTTTCTAGTGAGCCACCGTTCTGGACGCCTATCTCTAGAATTTTGACCTGAGCGTCTTGTAGGTAGAAAAACCTGTCGTCATAAAAGTTTAGATACGATGACCACTTGTCAGAAACTTTACCTGTTTTCTGACGATGAATAGTTGCTAACGACATCCCCATCTTCTCCTGGCTGCTTTCCCGCGCTCTCCGGTCCACCCCCTGGACCGTGCACAGAAACTTTTGTGGCGCGGTCCTGACTTGGTAGGGGCTTGCAGGTTAGATCCCGCAGCACGAGCCTTTGCTCTACCCTTGGCAGTCAGTCCAGCACCACGGCTGGCAGGCAACTTCTCTCCCCTGCCAACGCTTAAATTTGGAAACTTCTTTCTCACAGTGTACTCACATCAATGAGTGACCCTCGGAAGTCAATGATACCCTCGGAATGTTTGCTGACCAACTCAGGCCACAATAACTTGTTGTCCTTCATGGTCAGCACAGCAAATCCAGACCGCCAATTGACCGGACTGTCCTCGAGGTAATCCAAGAACTGGGGACCATCTATCTCTGCCAATGTTCCGGTATCGACCCCCCAACGGGTTCCCCGGTAGTCTCCGTAGGGGGTACATTTCAGACTGTGCAAGTGCCCAGTTACGATGCTCGTCCCTGACCCAACGGTGTTGTTGTGTGTTGCATGAATCCCACTTTTATACCTATGCTTAATAACAACATCGTCCGACAGCCAACAAGTCCAGCAGGGATGCCATTTTGGAAAATGGTCTTTGAGATTTGTACCCTGCACGTTTTCAAACTCTGGGGCAGCTTGAGCCAAACGTGTCTCAAAACGGCTATCGTGGTTCCCCAGCGGCCATACCAACTGAGTATGGTGTCTTGCCTTCTCACAAGCATCTTCAATCTCTTTCATGGCCTCCTGGCAGGCATCTAACTCCTGCTTGACGCTTGGCCTATGCGTCCAACCTATGCGTGGAAATCTAGATATAGATGCACCATCGAAGATATCGCCGTTGGCAACCACAACGTGCGGTTTAAGGGTGCTTATCGCCCACAACAAGCCCTTGAAAGCAGTGCTGCGAATTCCCGGCCAGAAGTGTGCGTCTGAGAAGACTAAGGCTATCCCGTCTGTCAGACCGGCATGGTGTCTGGCCTTTTGTACATGGGACTTTATTCCTTGGCTGCTGAGTTCTACCTTCAGCCTCCCCTCTATTTGTCGCCTTTTAGTGTGAGCGTGTCGCTCAGACATACCTAATATTTTTGCCACCTTCATGGCACTGTTGTGCTGACCCCATAACTCAAGAAATTCTTGGTCAGAGATGATTGGCTTTTTTGCCATGATTCAGTCCCGTAGTACGGAACCTGTCAAATAGCACACAATTATTACAGAAGATCGGCTTCTGCTTGTCTGCGTTTTAATAATCCGGGTAAGACCTTACCGCCACCCTTGCACCACTTCAGAAGCTCTACCTTCGCGTCTTCCCAGTTCTGCTCGTTAATCTTTTTCTTGAGAGTAGAAGTCTGTAGTTTGCCGACTCCCAGGTTGTAGCAGAAGTCGACTATGGCGTTAAGTCTTCTTGTGTCCGTTATTAGACCAGGACAGTGGCGCAAGGCTCCCGGTAAATATGTGTGCCTTAGTTCGTATTCCAATAGCGCCTGCGCTTCTGCTTGCGTCATTGGTGGGTCTTCCAGAGTCACCTTCTTTCCGTTGCTGTACCGAGTCGACCCGAAACCAATTGTGGGGATCGAGGCAGGACAGAGGTACGGCGACCCTCGGAAACCTTCGAAACGCTGGCATAACGCTACCGCTATAGAGAGATCAAAGTCCACGCTTGGCGAGCGTCCTATCGAGGAACCAATAGTTCAACGTGCCAGACACGAGAGCAGAAAAGTCTGCACTCATCATTAGCTTGAAGACCTCTGTAGGTTCCATCCCGGTGCGCCATGAAGAATATGCCATCCAGAGATGTACGCAGGACCAAACAAGCAAGATCCAGTAAGTGACAACAGGGCGCACACTAGCAGACAGGGAAGCAGCCCATCCGCCAGCAGCTTTAGCCATCTCAGTTTGAGATTCGATTGCTGCGTTAAACGCATTCATTACTCCTGCATCAACCGTAGCCTCGTGCTGTGCGCCGATCTCGGCCATCTTCTGCTGGCCCCTCTGAGCCTCCAGCTCGCACTGTCGGTTGAACATCTCTAGTTCATGGCCGCGCTCGTTCTTCTTGTCTAGGAACTTCAGAACCTCTGGCGCCAGACGGAAGATACCGCCCAGCAAAGAACCAAAGATGCCACCAGACAAGAGTTCAAGCATTACCTACCCTCACCCGGAGTGACGTACACGTTGGCTGTGCCAGCAGCGGTAATGAAGGTGATAAACACGTTTGAACCAGAAGAACACTGGGGTCCACTCAGGACAATAGACTCTGCTGGCCGGATAGGCACACCGTAGTTGCCAGACGTAGCGTTGGCTACAGCAGCATTATTTCCGCTGGTTGCAGAAATCCTGACGTACACCGGCTGGCCAGTAGAAGCAACCTCATGATTGATAAACAAATACTGACCGCTAGGGCTATCAGCATAGACGTTTGCACTCTGGTTGGTTGTAGTACCAGACAGGACAAACGTCCTGCCCATAGGGTAGAAAGAACCGATGATTGACATTAGTAGATCCTCTTTCCGCCGCCGCCGCTGGTTGGACTCTGGTGGGTATCATACGGACCCTCGCAGAATGGAATGATTGCCCGGAACCCGCCTTTTGGCATCTGTCCTGGCTCCCAACGAACCATGTCTCGGCTACCGTCTCTCGGAAGTTGTGGCCGAGTAGACTTCGCAATCTGCTGGTTAACGTTATGGTCCCGTTGCTGGATACGGCTCTTCATTTCTATGCTCCTTGGCAGTGATCGTAAGGTAACAGAACACCACATAGATACCGAGTGTTGCCACCCGCTCCCACGTTGGGTCCCACATTGTCCAGCATCCTAGACCACACGAGGTCAGCAGGGCTAGGACGGTAATAAGCCTGTCCGTCACCACGGTCAAGGCTAGTTTGATCAATTGAATGGCTTCCATATAGATTACTCATTGTCGTCGTTCATAAAACCCGTACCCCAGTCAGAACCTTCGTCCTTGAGCTTTATAGCCTCTAACTTGAGAGCACGGTCGATAACCTTCATCTTAGCATCAAGACTAGATTCTGGGTCTGCAATAGTAGCCTTGAGCACATCTAGGATGGCCTTCTCAAGGTCTGGGTTGATACCGCGCTTCTTGCTCATTCCCACGACCCTGGTTGGTATGCGCTCATGATATTAGTAACTCTGTTTGTGATGGGTTGACCAACTAATATAGTAGAAACAATTGAGGCAGCCCACCTTGATCTGGTGGTTTTATCAGATATTTTTTCTAACTGAGAAACCTGGTTTCTAAGTGCCTGCTCTTGTTGTTCTGACAACAAACCGACACCTGATTTTGCCTCTGCCTCACGAATTTTTGGCAACACTGCATTATCAAAAGTCTCTATTGCTTTTCCGGGTTTTGCGTTGGCAAGAGCTTGCATTGAATCAGAGAAAGTTTTTTGTGCAAATTCAATATCTTTAGTTTTTTGTGCACTTGTTTCTGCAACTTCACCAAATCTAGATTGTTCTGCTTTAGCAGCCTCGCCTGCCCTTTCTTGAGCAATTTTTTTAGCTTCTTCTGTTTGTTCTATCCTTTTTGCTGCAGCTCCCGCTCTTGTTTCTGCTTTGACAAGAGGAGCAAGATACCTCGATTCAATTTCTTTTCGTACAAAAGGAAATTCTTCTAACAATGCTCTATTGTCACCAATCAATTCTCTAATTTTTTCAGGAGTTTTTGCCTTTTCTGCTAACCCCGCAAAGTATCTTCTTGCTGCTGCTTCTGCGATTTCCTTGTTTCCGCCAACCGCATCCACAAACATACGGTATTTTTCTGGACTGCTAAAAATATCTTTTGTAATTTGTTCTGCTGTTTTTGCATAGTATTTGCCAGCAGTGTCTTGAGTTTCAGTAAGAGATTTACCAACCTTTGTTCCGTATGCTTCAATAGTTTTTGACAAACGCTTGTAATCGTCAAGATACTTGGCAAAATCTTTAGAATAGCGTTTCATTTGGTCTGAAAGTGCCTTGTACATATCTCCAGAAAACTGTTGACCAATGGCTTTGTACCCTTCCTCTGGAGCACCATACGCAGCATCTCCAAGCCGCCTACGAATGATTTCAAGACCTTCAAAAGACTTGGTATTCTCAACGTCTTTCTTGAGTTGCTCGATTGATCTCAAGTAATCTGACGTCCCGCCTTTTGCGAATAATGAATCTAATTGAGCGACAATGGGTTTTGTATTAACAAATTGACCCAATGCCTCTGCTTTTTTTGCCGCATCTTTTGCAGCGCCAAAATTTTTATCTGCTGCCGCGTTGCGTTGGCTCTTGACGCTTTCCAAGAATTTTTTTGCTTGCTCTCTTATATAACCACCAATTTCAGTTGGTGTCATTGGCACTGGTTTGAATTGACCGGCTTCCGCAATTGTGCGAACTCCAGGCAACTCACGCAATCCGAGTGCCGATTGGGTCTCTGCTTTCAACCCTGCTTTTTTTGCTATTTCTGCCAGTTGTTCTTGTGTAGCCGTCTCACTCAAACCACGAGATACGGCTTCAGTAACACCGCGTTGTTTTTCTGCACCAGCAGCAGCAAGGCGTTGCTGTTGAGCAGCTTCTTCAGCGGTCAACGCCTGTTTACCTGCACCACCTAATGCTTGAGCTTCTTTTTGCAACGCGGCCCGTTGTGCTTCAGTTTTTTTGCCCAGCAACAACTGACCTATATCTGTCCCAGCAAGACCTCTCAAACCGGCCCTGCCAAGTTTGTAAAGACCGCTTACGCCCCCAACGACACCAGGTCCATATTCTCCAACCGCCTCTGCTGTTTCTGATTTTGGTTTTGGTAAACCAACGTATTGCAATCCTTTTTCAACTTCTTCTGTTGTTGGAAAAAAAGTTTCTCTACCCAAAAACTTATCACGCTCTCCTTCTTTTCTTAGACCTAAAAATTCTGGAGCAGTGTAAGCAAGAAACTTTTCTGTCTCTCCGGGGAATCCCAAAACTCCCTTTGCTAGACCATATCCCAAACCATACTTTACGTCTTTAGCGTTGACGTCAGATGGAGTAGAAACAATTTCATCATACTTGTTTGTTCCACTAGATGAACCAGATTCTACAATTTCATCGTATTTGTTTGGCATTACAAATCCAACCCAGTCTCTCGTTTGTAAACAGCCTTGACTTGATCTATCATTTTTTGCTTTTGGTCTGGAGTCAAGTCTTTGTTGTTTTGAGCTTTTAATATAGCTGCTTGAGCTTGACTTCTTTCGTCGGCACTAGATTGTCCAGCGGCAGCTCCTTTTTCATCCATTTTTTGAGACAAAGACGGTTTTAAATATTTGGATACTGTTGCTGGATATGCGTTTCCAAGAACTTGAGTTTCTCGTTCAATTGCATCTTTCCATTGTTGCAATTTAATAACTATTGTTTCTGGAGTGTCATCTCTTAATGGAAGAACCCCGCGCTGCCTTGCAAATTCAGCCGCTGTAACCGTTGCTCCAGACTGAAGTTTTAATTGCTGGTTTGTCAATGATCCCATTTGGGCAATAAATCTTTTTTCTTCTGGGCTTGTGTATAACTGAGCAATGTCATATGGAATTTTACCCTGAACAAATCCTATAGATTTTAACTTCCCAGATTTGAACAAATCTTGTGCAGATGAAATTGTAGAATCCATACTAGAAGCTATCAATGCGTTCTGTTTAATATTTTTTTCTACATCAGCGGGGACTTTTTCTCCTGTCTCTACTTTTGCACCAAGACCACCTCGAACCTCTTGACCTGTTGCTACTGGAAGTTGGCTTGGGTATACACCTTTTGCTCCTCCTTCAGTCATGACAATTGTTGGTTTTTCTGGTTGTTGAGGAGAAGGAATTCTTGTTATACCCGTTTGTCCGGATGGCAACTGCGGGAGATCAGACGCACGAACTTGATGCGGTTTGCCGTCAGGTCCGATAACAACTTGCACTCCTTTTTGACCGGCAGCAATTTCAGCGGCTGTTCCTCTCATTTTTGCAATAGCAAGTTGTATTTCTTTGCTATCTAGCTGATTAGTTAATTGGGAAATCTTAGAACCAAGCAAATTTGTTGCTTGATTGATGTTTTGTAATTGACCATTAACAAGAGCAATCGTTGATTCAAGACCACGATTGTCGTAATTTGTTTTCAAAAACTGAGCTTCGTTTGCAGCGAGAGTTTCTCTTACTTTTTGATCTGCTGCCTGCTTGTTCAGCACGGCTTCGCGTCTTGCATCTTCAAGACCGTCTTTGATTGCAGACAACTTGGTTTGTAACAACTTGACGTTGGTGTCAAACGCAGCCTTGCGTTCCTTATCGTATTGTTCTCTACCCTTGGCAAACCCTTCTGTCATGCCGTTCATGGCCGATAACGCTGCTTTTGCGTGATTTTTGCTGTTTCCACCCAGCAACATTCCTGTTGCACCTATAGCAGAAAACAAAACTCCCAACATGGGAGCGGTGACTTCAGTAGGCACAAAAACATTGTATTCAGCAATTTCTTTGTTAAGTCTTTGTTTTTCTTTGTATTGAGGACTGCCAATTTCGTCATCAAACATTTGCTTGATGTTGTCGTAATTTGCTTTTGCCTCATCTTTTCTTTGCTTGGCTCCAAACTCTTCTTTTTGCCTATCGTATGCAAGTTTTTGAGCAGTAAGATTTGCAAGATCAGTTGTAAGATTGGCCTGCCTAGTTGATAAACCTGCTTCTTGGGTTTGAAGGTTTGCTAACCTTGATCTTCCTGCTGTAAGAATGCTTTCCATAGTCCCAACATCATCTGGACCAAACCTTTGTGGAGCAGGTGTAGGAGACCCTTTGCCAATCCCTAGCGGGTTGTTCAGTTGCTCAGTAAAAAATAATTCAGCCATGATTACACCTTGGCAGGTTGGGTAGACTGGATGATCGTAGGTGCTGCCAATCGAGTCAGGTTACCAAAGTATTGTCCATACATGGCAGAGATTTCAGAGTCAGCACGGATACCTTCTTGGATAGCCTTGGCCGTGTACTGGTCTGCAATACCAGACAACTTTAACCCAAAGTCCTGCTGCGCTGCCAACAGACGGTTACGCAGATCTTCCTCTGCTCTCTGCTGTTGGGCAATACCTACGCCACCACGAGCAACACCAGCCTGGGCAACACGAGCACGTTGTGCTTCTAGAGCCTGCTGGTTTACCGCAGTCAACTCACCACGAGAGGCAGCGGCCTGTTCTGCCAGACCACGCTCCTGATACGGCTTACCAATGTCACGGATCTGCTGTGCTGCCTGCTGCGAACCCTGACGAGCCTTGCGAGCTGTCAATGCAGTCTGTAGACCACCAAGAGCACCTAGTCCCAGGCGAGCCTTGTCACCACCGGACAGGGACTCCAAGAAACTCTTTTCTGCTGGTTGAGCAGCGGGAGCCGGTCCAGCCAGAGACGGACTGAATTCAGGACGAGTAAGAGCAAATTGGCTAGGCGTGGTTGGACCTAGTTCCGCAGCACGGGCGCGTTCAAAACCCGTGTCAAACGCAGATGCACCACGTTGTGTAGTCAAAGATGCCGATGGCAATTCATACCCAGATACTTCTGGAATATAAGCAGCGCCTTCAAACAAACCTTCTGGGACGCTTGAATAGTCAGGTTCTCGAGGTGCTGGGTCATACCCAGAACTACCCTCGCTATAGTCAGAGAACTCCATAAGGCCGGTCTCTGGGTTGATCTCACCAGAACCACCTTGCTCACGCAGGAGTGCAGCCTCACGGGGGTTGATGTGCGCCAGGATCGTATCTCCGTTCCTGCCCTTGTCTTGCAGCAGACGGGCAATCTTGCGGAGATCTCCACCCATACGGGTCATCTTGCGTAGTTCACTCATTTACAACCCCAGAGCGTCTTTGAGACGCAGTGATTTCTCATTCCAGACATTTTGCCTTTCTTTCCCAGACTCTTCACCTTCTATAGCACCAGAAGGTCGATACGCAGCCAGAGCATCTGCCAGCAATCTAGCGGGACTTGCACCCGTGATTATAGGTTGTCTTCCCGGTCTTGCAGGAGGAGGAACGCTAGTAACGGTTGGATATAACTTTTTGGTTTCTTTTGCCGGTTCTTCTTTTTTAGGCTCTTCTGCTTTTATTTCTGGTGCGACAGGCGCAACGGGTGCAGCAGGTGGAGTAACAGTGACTGGCTCTAACGCAGTGGGTGGCGTTGGTACATCTGTGACTACATCAGAGACTTTTTGCTCTGGTAATGGTTTGTATTCTTCAAACCCCGGCTCCGGGAGTTGTTCATATTTACCAAGAACCTCAATTGGTGCTAATGACCTGCTGGGTGGAACGTCAGTTACTACTTCAGGTTTGTCTGAATAACCCTGAACAGTAACGTCTTCCAATCTGGGAGGAAGAGGCTGATATGCTTCAAATCCGGGTTCTGGAAGCTGTTCATATTTTCCTAGAACTTCAACAGGAGATAGCGCTGTTGGTTGAACATCTGTAACAACTTCAGCTTTTTTTTCTTCCGGTAAAGGCTTGTACTCTTCAAACCCTGGTTCTGGCAATTGTTCGTACTTTCCAAGCACCTCAACAGGGGAAAGGCCACGGGTTGTGTCTGGTCGAGGTGTAGTTATTTCTGTTGAGACAGGAGCCACGTTTGCTACGTTAGCACCCTGTCCTTGAACAATAACTCGTTCTAACGCTTTAGGATCAACCGTTGGCGTTGGTTGTGCAGCGACTTGTTTGACCAGATCAAGATCGGTGACTACAGGAGATACGACAGGCGCTGCTGCAACAACTGTTTGTGAAGGGAGTGTTGCTTCTGCGGCTGGTACAACAGAGGGTGCAGCGGCGGGAGTGGCAGCGGTCTCGATAGGACCGTAAGTCTGCTCATAGATTGCTTTGTCTATGGCGTACTGATTTAACTTTTCTTGGTAATCAGCAAGTTCTTGTTGCCTAGCAGCATCTGATTGAGTGACAGATTCAATTTCTCTGGCAGCGGCTTCTTGTGCAGCGGGATTACTTACAGGTGTAGATGCTGTTTGAAGTTGTTGGGAGTTTTTGGCAGGCTGATCGAGCGTGCCTATAGCGCTTGCCGCCGTGTTCAACAATGTCTGATCTACATTGCCCCCGGTTGCTATGTATGTCCTGGCAGCAGTCCCAATAATTTTTCCTGCGTCTGGATTTTCAGGCAACGCACCTTGCACACCAGCTCCAACACCAGCAGCAAATGCGTTGGTGACTATCTGACTGGCATCCCCGCCTTTGATAATTGTCCCGGCAGTAGATCCTGTTACGGCTCCCGCAACACCACCGCCGACCCCAATGTTTAACCCAGAAGCGACACCTGCACCAGCAGCAGATTTCAATACGTCTTCTACTGAACCGCCCTGGGCAGCAGTGGACGCAGCAGACAATGCGGCAGCACCAACCCCTGCTGTTACTGCGGCAGACGCGCCCGTGATGCCAACGGCAGAAAGTATTGAAGATCCGATCACCTGTCCTATGCCGGGAACAACAAGTGATGCAACGGCTAGTACAACGCCAAAAAACTGCCCAAAACCAAACCCACCACCAGAATCTATGGGCGGATACGCATATAACTCTGGATGTGCTTCTCTATACGCTTGCTGGGCTTGAGATTCTTCTAACGTGGTCGAGGATAGGCCCGGACCTTGTGCAAGAGTTTGTTGCTCAAGAAGGTCTTCTTGACCTGGTGCTACTACTAGTTTAGCCATTACTGACCTCCTGCCAGAGCGCCCATAGTCGCAAGCGCGGCCAATGTCATGTAATTAACCTGCTCAGGTAACTCTTTCTCTGTGAGGATCTGTGCGCCTAACAACTGTTCACGCAGGAGTGCATACAGGCTCTGGTCCTGTATTGCTTCCTGTGCCATCTGCCCCACAGACGCCATAGTCCTAGCATCTAGCCCATACTGCTGCATGAACTGCTGAGTAGCCGCCTGTGCTTGTTCCAGTTGAGGGTCCATTACAGTCCTAATACTTTGACGATCTGTTGATGGATGCTCAAATGTACCCCTATCCAATCATAGAAGTCATCTTCAACATTCCAGTCTGCGTTGATCAACTGAAACGGATTGTCTAGGTTCAATTGACTCGCCAGTCTTTCATGCTCTTGGTTGTGAACAAACAACCAGTCATCTAGGTTATCCGGGTCTGCGTCTATCAAAGGATACTGCGGTATAAGTATTCCCTTGTCAGCCAACTGCTCGTAGAACAACTTGTGCTGTACACCGTTCTCAAACAACATCCTTCCTAACCCGTCTACGTCTCCAAACTCCACATACGATAAATTATCCATATCCATAGCGTGTCATTTCTTCAATCGTTCTTCCAAGATGACAATACGCTCACGATTGACATGGATAAGATCTCTGTTGACTTGGATTTCTTTTTCAAGATCTTGACGCAATTTTTCTCTAGCCAGTTCCGCACCACTGTTGGCAGCTTGTTTATTGTCGCTAGTAACTACAAGACTAATCTTTGCATTTAACACTGTTACGTCATGCGTCAGTTTGTCTAACGCAGACATCAAATACACAACACAGGTAAAAAGAATAGGAAGCACTGCAAATGCAGTCTTCTCAATAAGTTGAGACTTGGCTTCCAGCTTTTCAGTCATAGCCCAAATAACTTCTTAACAAATTCTGCTGCAACACCTGGACCAAACAACACCGCTGCAATCACTGCGTAGAGAAGATACTCGATCTTGGTCATCCGCTTGTCGCCAGAAGCCAACGTATCAGAGATTTGTTTGTACCTCTCGGCACAAATAGCTTCGTGCACGGCTAGTTTGGTCTCAAGATTTTCAGACATTTACCACCCATGACGTAGTGGCCTCGTCCCAGTTGTAACGCTGACCATCAGTTGGCATTGGGACAGGAACGTCCCACAAACAAGTGTTTTCGTTAAGTGTCCACGATGGAAACGGCTGTGGCGGGATAAAAGCATCCCTATGGGCATCGTACTTGTACCCGATACCTGCAAAGTTCTTGCGGAATGGCTTTCCTTCTGGATGTTGTCCGCCCTGCGTGTTGTAACTGGTGCGTTTCCAAATGTTGCCTGTTTCAAGCAACAAGATTTGTTCCATGCCAGATTTGACAGTTTCATCCCAGCCTGGAATAACCCGAATGACAATATTTTGATGGTCAAGTTCAGCGTAATGTGCCATTTGCATCACCATTGAATAGAGCCAGTACCGGCACTAAAACGATAAACCTTGTAACCAGAACGGATAGTTGTGTTTGGCGTAGTTGACCCCGAAGAATTATCAACCCATGCGCTACCATTCCACGATTGAGTGGTTAATCCAGCTCCAATTGAGGAAAGATTGTTGTATGTATCTGGGTAAGCAATAATTACAACACCAGACCCGCCAGATGCTCCACTTCCTCCCGCTGAAGCTCCCACACCTCCGCCACCGCCGCCGCCGCCAGTATTTGTTGTTCCTGCAAATCCATTTTGTCCAATACCAGACCCGCCATTTCCACCGCCATTAACACCAGTTCCTCCAACGTTGATAGCGCCATACGCGCCCCCAGCACCTCCTCCAGCATAAGAAGTTGCCAAACCTGTGATGCTGGTTCCGCTGGTGTAAGTTAACCCAAGACCGCCATTTCCCCCATTATTGTCGGGGGAGTCAGATCCCGCCGCGCCAGCACCACCGCCACCTTGACCGGCTGTAGCAGTGCTTAATCCTCCGCTATTTCCTTGTCCCGCTGTCCCAGCAGCACCAGAACTTGCGTAAGCCGCGCCGCCTCCAGAACCTCCAATTGATGCGGCATTGCTGCCGCTTCCAGCCCCACCGCCACCACCAACAGTTGATATAGAACTAAATACAGAAGCAGAACCGTTTGCCCCTCGTGCGCCAGAACTAGACCCGCCAGCACCCGGACCACCAACTGTTACGGTAATTGGTGACCCAGATGAAACTGAAAACCCTGTAGCAGTTAACAACCCACCAGCGCCGCCGCCGCCGCACCCTGTGCTATTAGTAGCACCGCCACCACCACCACCACCACCAGCAATCACCAAATATTCAACAGACGTTGGCGTAGTCGGAGCAGCGGAACCCCAACTTAGGTTCCCCGCTCCATCAGTAGTTAATGATTGTCCGGAAGTTCCGTCTGCGACTGGAAGCGTCCATGTTACGTTGGCAGCAATAATTGCGTTTGCTTTGAATCCAACATATCGAGTAGAAGTAAGGTTGGCAAATCTAAAAGTATTTGCAGATCCAATTGTAGTGTTAGCACCGTCAGTTGTAAGATTGGCTGCACCAGCAAACACACCGCCGTTGTTGTACTGGAATTGAGTGGGAGAACCACCTGGACTTCCACTACCAGTGACAGCAGCATTGCTAACCCACACACCGCCAATGCTTGTCAGTACGTTGCCAGCCGTTCCCGGCGCAAGTCCGTACAAAGCAGAAGTTCCGTTGCCAATCACAACATTCCCAGAAGGAATTGTTGTTAGTCCCGTTCCGCCATTACCGACTGCCAATATTCCGGTTGCGTTTGCTACCGGAATATTGTTGGTGGCTACCAAACTTCCAGATGTTGGCGTCCCAAGAACAGGGCTTATTAAAGTCGGAGTTGTTAATGTTGGACTTGTGTTTAGTACAACAGAACCAGTTCCTGTGCTTGACGTTACTCCGGTTCCACCATTGCCAACCGCTAACGTACCCGTCGCATTTGCAACAGGAATGTTAGTTGTAGCAGCCATGTTTCCAGACGTAGGGCTTCCCAACGCTGGGGTGATCAAGCTAGGACTAGTGACAATTGGGCTGCTGTTCATCACAACAGACCCAGTACCCGTAATAGGATTACTGACTAGCTGTTTTGTTGAACTGCTAAATACTGCTAGAGATGCAGTTAAATTAGAAACAATCAGGTTCGCAGCAGTGGTCGTGCTTCCACTAAACGTGAGGTTTGCATCACCACCGAATGAGCCAGAATTGTTGTACTGAATTTGTCCGGGATTTCCACCAGGAGTCCCGCCGCCTCCAACCGCAGCATTAGATACCCAAACCCCAGCGATACTAGTCAGGACATTGCCTGCTGTACCGGGAGCAACAAAACTGATGGTTGGCGTTGTTCCACCAGTAGATAAGATTGGATATGTGTTACCAACACTGGTGACTGCATTGGCTACAGCTCCTGTAGCAGTGAGAACACCAGTAGTATTTGAAAACGAAAGCCCCGTTCCTATTGCGACGTTTGACAATACGCCCGTAGCGTTAGACCAAGCAATTCCATCAAACGTAGCAGATAACGTGATTGCTGCATTGCTCGTCGAGTTTGCTACCGTTCCAGAAAAACCCTTGGCAGTTACCACGCTGACATTAGTGACAGTGCCTGTGCCGCCACCGCTTGCCACTGCTGCGTTACTAACCCAGACGCCACCGATGCTGGTGAGCACGTTACCGGCATTGCCTGGGGCCACAGACGTAAGTGATCCTGTGCCATTACCCAGCAACACGTTGTTCACCGGCAGGGTGACTCGTCCAGTGCCGCCGTTGGGTACGGTTAGCGCGTTAGATAGCGTTAGGTTGCCGATGACGGCAGTAGCGACGTTACTTGCAGTGACATATGAACTAGCTACGTTCAGCGTCGTGATGTTGGCAAGCGTAGCCGTGAGGTTAGTCACGTTGATGCTTGTCACATTGACGTTTGTGACATTGCTCGTGCCACTTGTTATGGTGACGTTGGCAAGCGTGAGGTTGTTGAGCGTGGTTACCGTGTTGCCGAGCTGGACAGACGTATTGCCGATGGTGATCGGCGTGTTGAAGTTGCTGTCTAGTTTAGAGAGAGCAATGTTCCCGCTTAGATTGGCAAAAGCAAATGGGACGGTCATTAGAACCTCGCTCTCAATTCGGTTTCAAACTCGAAAGTATTCACAGTATAACCAGCACTGTTACTGTTGATGGT
>Ga0209401_1001193_pt1 | contig 17337 bp, 13 predicted proteins | sample M_140807_MF_Meta_FD_187318 | JGI IMG/M metagenome (GOLD analysis project Ga0209401, IMG submission 187318) | Freshwater microbial communities from Lake Montjoie, Canada to study carbon cycling - M_140807_MF_MetaG (SPAdes) (version 2) | ecosystem: Environmental > Aquatic > Freshwater > Lake...
GAACCGCTTGCGTCCGATAGCCCCCTCCGGACGCACCCCCGCGTGTTGGTCACGCCTCACCTTGGGGCAAGTACGCGCGAGGCGCAGCTTGAGGTCGCCACGGATGTTGCCAAGTTGGTTCTCGCTTGCCTCAGGGGCGAGCACGTTGCGGGCGCAGTCAACGCACCATTGCGCATCCCTGAGGAGATCGCGTACCTCGAGCCGTACCTTCGTCTGGCGGAGCATCTTGGGCGGGCGCTGACCCAGCTGGCGGGTGCGCGCCTTGATGGCGTTGAGGTGACATATCACGGCGAGCTTGCCAATCACGACACCGGGCCGGTGACCGCGGGGCTCATCAAGGGTCTGCTGGCGCCGGTCACCGAGGAACGGGTCAACCTGATCAATGCGCGTCTGGTGGCGCGGAGCCGTGGATTGCGGATCTCCGAGCGAAAGGTTGAACGTCACGATAGCCCCTACGCCAACGTGATTACCGTGACCATGGGCGAAGGTGACGCGCGCCGGGATATCGCTGGTGCGATGGCGGGGAATGAACCACGGATCGTCCGGCTGGATGGGTACGCGGTCGATGTGGTGCCGTCCGGCCATGTCCTGATCATGCGCCATCTGGACCGACCGGGAATGATCGGCCGTGTCGGGACGATCCTGGGGGCGAACGACGTGAATATCTCGGCGATGCAGGTTGGCCGGCGTGTCATCCGAGGTGAAGCAGTGATGACGATGTCGCTCGATGAAGTCATCTCGCGAGAGTGCGAGGCGGAACTCACGGCGGTGCCGGGGATCCTGTCGGTCAAGCTGGTCACGCTCTAATGCCCACGCCTGATCCAACGTTCCCTGGGGAACCCGGGGGGTCCCAACTCAGCATGCCGTTACGCCCGGACGGTCATCGATGACGGTCCGCCAAGGTCATCAGGCACTCGCACCAAGGGTTGACCTGCTGGTGATTGGGAGCGGGATAGCCGGTCTTTTCACAGCGGCGCGGGCTGTTGCCAATGGCGCGAGCGTGGCGGTGGTGACGAAGGGTGGACTGCAGCAAACGAACACCCGGTGGGCGCAGGGCGGGATAGCCGCTGCGATTGCGCCGACCGACTCTGCAGATGCCCACGCGCGTGACACCCTTGATGCCGGTGCCGGGCTGTGTGATCCGGAAACGGTTGCAGTACTTTGCCGCGAGGGTCCGGCGAGGGTGCGCGACCTGATTGCCTACGGGGTGAAATTCGACCGGGAACACGGCGCGGACGGTGCGCCGGGAGAGATTGCGCTTGCCCTGGAGGGTGCACATTCGGCCCCGCGGGTGCTTCACGCGCGGGGCGACGCGACGGGCGCGGAAATCGAGGCGTCGCTAGCGGCACACATCCGGCGGACCGCGACGCACCTTCACGAGAGGCACCTCTTGCTGGACCTGGTCACGACCGGACGACAGGACGAAGGGACGCTCCGGTGCCATGGGGCGCGGATCCTAGACCTCGGCACGGGCATCGTGCGAACGATCGAGGCATCCCATACCGTCCTTGCGACGGGTGGCGGTGGGTACCTCTTTTCTCAGACCACAAATCCGCCGGTGGCCACCGCGGATGGCGTGGGGGCGGCGGTGCGGGCCGGGGCGGTCGCCTGCGACCTAGAGTTCTTCCAGTTCCATCCGACGGCCCTGGCAGTGGCAGGCGCACCGCGGTTCCTCATCACTGAGGCAACCAGGGGTGATGGTGCGTGGTTGCGCAACGCCTCCGGCGACCGGTTCATGACCCGGTATGACCTGCGCGCCGAGTTGGCACCGCGGGACATTGTCGCCCGGTCAATCTTGACTGAGGTCGGTGAGGGCCGGGCGCCTGGGCATGTGTGGCTGGATCTCACCCATCTTGATCCGGAACGGGTACGGACCCATTTCCCGACGATCAACCGGGTGTGCACACGATACAAAATTGACATAACGCGTGACATGATTCCGGTAGCGCCGGCGGCACACTACATGATCGGGGGCGTCTGGACGGATGCCGACGGCAGGACCAGTGTGCAGGGTCTCTATGCCGTTGGAGAATGCGCGTCCACGGGGGTGCACGGTGCCAACCGCTTAGCCTCCAATTCCTTGCTTGAGGCGGTTGTATTCGGGGAGCGAGTCGTGGCCGCGGCGTTTGGTCAAGGTGCACGAGCGACCGCCATCTCGAGCGATGGGAACCATGCCGAGCCTGATAAAGGGCCCGACATGCAGGTCGAGACAATCGACCGGTTGTTCGTAGATGATGGCAGTGCATGGACGGTCCCACCGCGACTTGCTCCGGGAGAGACGGTCTTGCGGGGGACCCGACGGCAGCTCTGGGAACACGCGGGGATCGTCCGGACGCCGGACGGTCTCGCCAGTGCAATGGGTGCAATCGGGTCGTGGGGACTGATGTCCCGGCCCGCACCCGTCTCGCGACGGGCCGTTGAGACCGTGAACGCCCTGACAGTAGGGTGGCTGATGACGCGTGCGGCACTGTCAAGGCAAGAAAGCCGTGGGGCTCATTTTCGCGCTGACGCACCGGATAGTGACCCCGCCTGGCGTCGACGACTCGGGGTGCGTCTGGCGGCTCCAGTAACTCTCGGGTGAGAATCCAGCCGCCGATCTTTGTCGGCTGAAGAGATCTGCGTCGTTGCAAGTGTGTCAGGCACACTTCGGGGACCATGACAACACCAGAAACGGCACCTGCTCCCGCGCGCCACGATCTGTGGCTTGATCGCCATGAGGTAACCCGGGTGGTTGCGCTCGCACTTGCGGAGGACATCGGGTCCGGCGATATAACGACCATCGCGACCGTTCCTGCCGATGCCCGGTGCGTGGCCCGCCTTCGGTCACGGGTTGCCGGGGTTGTCGCCGGGCTGCCGGTCGCCACCGAGGCATTCCGGCAATTGGACGAGAATCTGGCCTTCGAGGCGCATGTCCAGGATGGTGCAGCGGTTTCACCGGGTGACGTCTTGCTGACCATCCATGGCGCTGCGCGACCGGTCCTTTCCGCCGAACGGGTTGCCCTGAACTTTGTCCAGCGATTGAGCGGTATCGCGACCCTGACGCAGCGGTACGTGGCGGCTGTTGCCGGGACTGATGCGATCGTGGTGGACACGCGGAAGACGACCCCGGGGCTGCGGACTCTTGAAAAGTATGCGGTCCGGGCCGGAGGTGGTCAGAACCACCGGACCGGCTTGTATGACGGCGTCCTGATCAAGGACAACCATCTGGTCGCCGCTGGAGGTATCACGGCGGCAGTCCGTGCGGCACGACGGCACGGGTCACACCTCCTGCGGGTCGAGGTGGAGGTCGACACGCTGGATCAGGCACGTGAAGCCGTTGAGGCTGGCGCGGATGTCATCCTGCTCGACAACTTTGATGCAACGGGACTTCGCGAAGCGGTCGAGATGATTGCCGGCAGGGCCATGACCGAGGCATCCGGCGGGATCAACTTGACGACGGTTCGCGCGGCGGCTGAAGCAGGCGTCACGCTGATCTCCGTCGGGGCACTCACGCACTCGGCGCCAGCGATTGACGTTGGGCTTGACTTCGACTTCGTGATCGCCTGACGGGGCAGGTGAGTGAGCAGTAACGACGGCCCGAGACGAGAGCTTGCTGGATTTCCCAAGCGCTTGTGACAGATGAGCGTGCGCCGGAGGTTGCGTCTGCGTTCAGGTTTGGCGCCGGGCTACCGAACTTGAGCCGGGGTCGGTACGATTCTGTCCGGCCGACTGGGGATTGCGTTCCCGGGCCACATCCCTTTCGCCGGAGTGACCACGACCATGACGACTACGACGCCGGCCGGCCGCACCCGATTTGAGAGGCAGTACCGCACTGCGACCTCTGAGGGCTATCACGTATTCGCTGGCGATGTCCGTGTGGGCCACATCGACTTGCACTTCACGCTGACGAGCGTTTACGCCACCCTGGTGCTCGAGGTGGACCTTGCTGAAGAGGCGATGCTCGACCTGATTGACACCATTGACGATTCGCTCGTGCTCTCCGCTGAAGTCCCAAGGGAGGACCTCGTTGTTTCGGTCTACCGGGGACGTGCCGCGGGGTTGTACACCGACGATTTCCTGGAGGAACGTCGGAGCCGCCGTAGTGGGGCAGTGAAGCCAACGGTTCAGGCCGAGCAAGAAGACGATGTGCCCGGGACGAGGCTGGGACGCCGTCCCAATTAGTCGGAACGAATATGCCAGTCCCAACCGAATGGGAAGGGCTCCCAACTTTGGGTCAGACCCGGACCGCTCTCGCTCCGGGCACGGGCACGGTATCAAGCGCCTGCCGGATGATGGTCCGTGGCTCAACATTCCGCATGCGCGCTCCGGGTGAGACGATCAGCCTGTGGGCGAGAGTGGATTCCGCGAGCGCCTTGACGTCATCCGGACTGACAAAGTCGCGACCCTGAATGACGGCGCGAGCTTGGGCGGCCCGAAGCAGGGCGCTTGAACCGCGTGGTGAGGCCCCCAGGTAGACCTCCTGATGGTCACGGGTCGCGGTCGCGACGTCCACGACGTACTCCGTGATCAGTCGATCAACGTGCGTGCGTGCGACTGATGCCTGCAGGTCGCGCAATCCATCCGCGGAAATGACTTCGCTGATGGTTTCGATCGGGTGCTGTTCCTTCTGGGCCGTCAGGATCGCAATCTCATCGGCTCGTGCGGGATACCCAAGCCGGATCCGCATCATGAAGCGGTCCAATTGCGCCTCTGGCAGAGGGAAGGTGCCCTCGTATTCGATCGGGTTCTGGGTCGCCATGACAAGGAACGGTGCCGGGAGCGCGTAGCTCGTGCCGTCAACGGTTACCTGGCGTTCCTCCATCGCTTCAAGAAGCGCGGATTGAGTCTTTGGGGTTGCCCGGTTGATTTCGTCGGCGAGGACCATCTGGGCATGAATCGGGCCCCGGCGGAACTCGAACTCGCCGTGTTTCTGGTTGTAAACGGTTACACCGGTCACGTCTGAGGGAAGCAAGTCGGGAGTGAACTGAATGCGCTTGAAGGTGCATCCCACGCTGAGGGCGAGTGCGCGGGCGAGCATGGTCTTGCCAGTGCCGGGCACGTCCTCGATGAGAATATGCCCTCGGCTGAGGACTGCCATCAGGGCGAGTTCGATTTCGGTGCGCTTGCCGAGGATCACACGCTCGACGTTGGCGATGATCCGTGATGCGACCGCTGAGAGTTCTTCCGACATCGGTGCCTCGCTCAAGTTGCGGGTGCCTTTGGGCCTCCCGTTTCATTGCCTGGGAAGTCGCTGGCGCTCTGTCCTGGGTGATTACGAGCGAGTCTACCGGACTACCGTATCTGAACCTTCCGGTGATGCCAGGTATGGCCCTGCGTCGTGCGATTGGAACGTCCTCGTGGCAGTTGCCCGTTTGGCGTCGTTCCACATGTTGTCGAGTTCGGATGCATCGAGGGTGGACCAGTCCAAGCCCCTAGTCGCGACGCTGGCCTCCACGTGGCCGAACCTCGCCCGGAAACGGTTGGCTGACCCCCGCAACGATTCCTCGGCATCGACCCCGAGACGGCGGGAGAGGTTCACCAAGGTGAAGAAGAGGTCACCCACTTCTGAAGCCCTCTCGGCATCGTTGGCCTCGGTGAGTTCGCGTGCTTCCTCGACAATCTTGTCCAGGACACCTGTGATGTCTGGCCAATCGAACCCCACCCGCGCGGCGCGGTCCTGGATTGACTGGGATTGCGCGAGGGCCGGAAGCGACCGGGGTACTCCATCAAGCATTGACTTGCGAACCGGCACTTCCGCTTCGGTGTCGGCAGCAGAGTCGCGTTCGGCGCGCTTGGTTGCTTCCCAATTCTGGAGAACGGCGTCGGTCGTTGTCGCAACAGCATCGCCAAAGACGTGGGGATGCCTACGGACCATCTTGGAGACAATGCCGGCTACGACGTCTCCGAAGTCGAAGGTGCCAGTTTCGGTCGCAATCTGGGAGTGGAAGACAATTTGGAGAAGGATGTCACCCAGTTCCTCTTCCAGGCCGCTGACATCGCCGGCATCAAGTTTCTCGAGGGCCTCATAGGTTTCCTCGAGGAGGAACCGACGGAGGCTCTCGTGGGTTTGGTCACGGTCCCACGGGCAGCCATCTTCCGCTCGTAACCGGGCCATGACCAGCGCTAGTGTGGCTGGTTCGCGAACCGCCGCGAGTGGTTCAAGAGGCTTGAGGAATATGGTTGTGAGGTGGTCCAGGTCATCGCGATGGTCGAGTTCCCAAAGTTCGACAGTGCGCATGCGCATCTGGCCGGAGACGCCCGCCGCCTGGACGATCATGACAGGATGCGTGTCGGGGTAGTGCGACGCGAGGGTCAGTTTCACGTGTGTCGCAACCCGGCGGCTGTGGATCTGGCAGACAAGGACGGGTATCGTGGGGTCAATCCTTGATGAGGAGAGCGCGTCAACGATGTGCAATCCGTCAGCGACATCGACGTCAAGGAGCGGCGCGATCGCGTCGATGAATGAGAGGCCCGGAACGATTGTGACGGTGATGCCCCGGCCCCGGCATGCTTCACGCAACCTGAGGACCGTTGCTTCGCCGATCGACGGATGGCCGGGAACGGCGTAGACCAGAGGGGTGTCGGACGGCTGTCCGATGCGAACGAGAATGGCGTCGACGATGTCCCGGTAGACGGTGTCGAAGTCTGAGGCCTGTTCGTAGATGTGATCGAATGAAGGGGCGGTGGCGAGCAACGGCCATTTGTCCACCGTCGGATGGATGCGGGTGCGCAGGACAAGTTGTCCCGCCGAGGCGGCGTCGGTGATGATCGCGGCTGCCCGCGCAGTCAGGTGGTCGGGGTCGCCGGGGCCGAGTCCTACGATGACGACTTCATTCCAGACACGTGACTGTTGGGTGCCCTGACTGGATTCTGGTGACTGTTCAGCCACGAAAGGCATCCAGGCCGGTCAAGTGTCTACCGATTATCAGGGCGTGCACTTCGTCGGTCCCCTCGTACGTAAGTTCGCTTTCAAGATTGGCCGCGTGGCGCAGAGAGACCGTTGTGTCCAGGATGCCGATCCCACCGAGGATTGTCCGTGCGGTCCGGGCGACGTCGAGGGCGTCGCGGACGTTGTTCAACTTTCCGAGCGAGACATCAGTGTGATGGAGAGCACCGCGTTCCTTGAGGCGTCCCAGGTGCAGGGCCAGCAACTTGGATCGCACGACTGCGGCGTACATGGTGGCCAGCTTTGACTGGGTCATCTGGAAACCGGCAATGGGACGGCCGAACTGGATGCGCGATGACCCGTAGGCGAGCGCTTCCTCGAAGCACGCCTCAGCCGCGCCGGCAACCCCCCAGACGATCCCGTAGCGAGCCTCGTTCAGGCACTTCAGGGCATGACCCAATCCGCGTGCGCCGGGCAGCCGGTTCTTCAGGGGGATTTCGCAATTCTCGAGGAAGATCTCACTGCTGGCGGACATCCGGAAGCTGAGTTTGCGGTGAATTGCAACCGGACGGAACCCCGGAGCGCCGGCATCAACCAGGAATGCACGGATTGCGCCCGCGCCGTCCCGGTCGGCTGGGGAAACTTCGTCGTTGTCGATCAGGCGTGCCCAGACCACAGTGACGCCGGCGAAAGTGGCATTTGTCGCCCACTTCTTGTGGCCGTTAAGGACGTAGCCGGATGCCGTCCGTGTCGCGGTGACTTCAAGTCCGCCGGGATCGGAGCCGTGCGCCGGTTCGGTTAGCGAGAAGGCTCCGATCGTCTCGCCTCGCTCCATTCGCGGCAGATATGTAGCCTGGTGGTCCGGAGAACCGAAGAACCGTATGGCTGACTGGGCGAGGTGGGTATGGACCGAGACCATGCTTCGGACGCCGGCGTCGGCACGTTCGAGTTCGAAGGCGATAAGGCCTGCCTCAATGGGACCGTGGTGCTCGAACAATCCGGCTTCGGCAGACGCATCGACGATTTCATGCGGGAATACGCCTCGTTCGTAACAGTCGGCGACCAACGGCAGGACTTTGGCCCGCACGAACGAACGCACACGATCTCGCAAGTTGAGTTCGCCTTCACTCAACAAGGTATCGAAGTGGGAGTAGTCAGGTATCGGGTGGGTGGTACTGGTCATCGGACGCTCAAGGATAAAGGGCACGCTTCGAACGTTGGACCCGTTTCGTCACACGGGCGGGAGTGATTGGGTGTGTCCGGTCGGTGATGCGCGAGATCTGGGCAAATTCGTATACAGGGCCAGTTACAACTGCCCTAATGTGGCACGATGGAATCCCCTCCATGTTGATGCCAAGCATGCGAGAATCACCAGACGGTCTGGGGATATTCCGTGGGCGAGGGTATTCTGAGCGCCTCGACGGGATCGAAATCGACTGAACACCAATCAGGTTCAGGAACCTATGGTAGGTACGCGCCACAAAACGGCGCCAAGATGGGGCAGAAGTCAGTGAAGTGTGCGGGATGTGGAACCGAGCTCCCAAAGATTGCGGGAGCGTGTTGGAGTTGCGGATTGGTTGTGCCCCGCGCTCCTGAAGAACCCGGAGTGACCCCGGATCGGCGGGGAGGCGCAAACGTGCCTGCATCCGTGACATCAACAGGGCTTTCGTCGTGGCGCGATGCCTCAGTTCCAAGCGAAGAAGCTGCGAAGTCGGCGGTGGTTGCCCCACCGGCTTCCCCCGAACGAGTGCTTCCATCCAATAAGGATCGGTTCGCTTCGAGTGCATCGTCCGGATCCAGACACCCATCCAGTTTGGTTGGGACCCACCTTGACGAAGTGATCATCGACGCGACGGTAGCCGGGGCATACCGCCGTGCTTTCCGTACCTTCGGGGGTTCCTTTGGGGTATTGCTCGTCGCCGGGACCCTGGCGGTGATCATTGGGTCGGTGGTCGGATGGGTTGTTGGCCTTGCCCTGCAGGCGATCGGCGAGACCCAAGCGGTTTCCCCGATCGCAACGGTGTGCAACCTTGCCACCCAGGCGCTCGTCGTCACCCCGTTATCTAACGGCTGGCAGTACGTATGCCTCAGGGTCGTGCGAGGTCAGGGAGCAGCCGTGGGCGATCTTTTCGAGCCATATCGTGGTCGCCTATTCGTGACCGCGATGAGTTCGCTTGTGCAGGCACTTCTGGTCGCGCTGTCCAGTCTGCCGGTTGGCATCGCGTTCGTCGTGGTCGTCATGACTGGAGTGGTGCCGTTGGGAGGCACGCGGTTTGCCGAGGGAGACGTGACCGCTTTCCTGACAACGATTGGTCCCCTGAAGCTATCAGGATTGCTGATCGGCCTGGTAGCGGTGTTGATCCCGCCGTTCATCGTGAGCGTGCGCCTCAGTCTCATGAGTTACCTGGTGATTGATGAAGGACGCGGGCCTCTTGAAGCGGCGGCGGTGAGTTGGTCGAGGAGCCGGGGATCAGTACGCCTGCTTGCGGGTGTGACCGTTGCCGGTGGCTTGTTGATTGCGTCCGGGATGATTGTCTTCGTGATCGGGGTGGTTCCCGCGCTCGTGGTGTTTTTCCTAGCTCACGCAGCCGCATTCGCCGCGGTGACGACTAGGCAAGAGGCCGACCAAGCGTCGCGCCAGCCGACGCATACCTTTGAGGGCCTTGCGTAGGGGCATCCGGGTTTGGTCGAAAGAGATTGAAGGCTCGACGACCAGACGTGCCTACGGGTGAACGTTGCGTTCCAGAATAAGCCAGGCGGGCCAAACCGTTATTCTGAATTCCGGAAGTTTCGCGCGTGCCGCCAACCATTCAAGTTCCTGGGCGGTATAGGATGAGCGGATGCTGCTCGAAGGCTCATCGAGTGTCGATAGCGGTGCAGGTGACATCACAAGCTGCCAAGCACGGATAAGGACCCAGATGCCGATGGGAAGGTCGCGGCGCACGTCGGCGACGACAAACCTCCCAGACGGAGTGAGGACTCGCCTGATTTCCGCGAATGTCCATTCTGGTTCTGGCCAGTTGTGAAGTCCACCTGAACTGATAACAAGGTCGACCGACCCGTGCACTACGGGAAACGCGTGATTGGACTGTTCTACGAACGCGACCCGCGCGTCCAGACCAAATCTCCCGGCCGTTTCCTTGACGCGAGTACGCGCCAACGCACCCATTCCTGAAGTGCCGTCGCTTGCAATGATCGTGGTGTCGCGGGCGGTAGCGTTTGCAATCGCACCAACGAGGCCTCCCGGGCCGTGGTCAAGCACAAGGATCGTGGGCTGCCGGAGGCCTGGACGACGTCGGAGTGGCGCGACCGACTGTCGCGCAAGCCACCAGTGAGCGATACGCCACCCCAGATTTCCATCAAGCCGTGACTGCGCATGAACCGCGGGTGGTTCGCATGATGCGGCTGCTCCGGGGACCCTGCCTGAGGGGTACGTGTCCACGGCGGAACGCATGAACCGCGCGAACACTGCCGTGCAAACTGACGCCCCGACCGCAAGGATCGCCCCCACGATCATTGCGGCTCGCTCGACGACTTCGGGGTAATGCCAACGGTCATTTAGCGGATTCTACGCCTGTGGCAAGTCGGAAACGGGGCGCGAGTTCCTTGCGCTGGTTCTTTGAACAGTCGAAGATGGGATTGTCACTGGGTTGGACGTGCCGGGGTCGCACCGGACAAGCAGGTCGGACCCAATTTCCGTGAGGAACCGCGATGGCGCGGCCCGACGGTTTTGCCGAAATGTGCACGCCGAAAGCGTGAGCGTGTTACGCGCCCGAGTCGTGCCGACGTAAAAGACCCGGCGCTCCTCAGCCAGGTGCGCCGGTCCCGGGTTTTCTGAGGCCATGAACGCCGACACCAGGTCGTCGCTTCCTGCTTGCGGTGGCTGGTACTTCAACGGAAAGACGCCGTGTTCACAACCTGGCATGTAGACGTGATCGAACTCCGCGCCCTTTGCTGCGTGGACGGTCGAAAGGCGGACTGACCCGATGTCCTCGCGTGGACCGTCTACCTGGGTGGACAGGACGACTTCGTCGAGAAAGAGGCGAAGGTCGGAATGGCGCGACGCGATCTCGGTCAAGGTGTCGAGCCGACGCCCGCGCTCTCGCGCGTCATCGGGATGTGTACGGGATAGGTGGTCCCGGTACTTTGTTAGTTCCATCGCTGAACGGACAAGATTCGGGAGGGTGGAACCAGAGGCGAATTGCGCCCGAAGCTCATCAATGAGTGCAAGAAGGTCATACCCACCCTCGGGTGCCCGACCATCTGCGGACAGTCGACGCAGGGCGCAAAGCGGGTTGCGAGTGGACGGGTCGAGCGCGAGCATCTCACGACCAATCGCGATGACCATCGCGGGACCCAAGCCCCGGCGTGGGGTGTTGATGATCCGCCAGAATGCAGCGGCGTCGTCATCCGTTCGTGCAACCCGCAGGTACGCCATGATGTCACGCACTTCCTCCCGCCCAAAGAAGGCCACGCCACCCACAATTACGAACGGCAAGTCGGCCACTTTGAGCAAGGCCGCTTCAATTGGGCGCATCTGCGCATGGGTGCGGGTCAGGACGGCGATTTCTTCCGGAGGGCAACCATCGCGAAGTCGTTTCTCGATATCGGCGACGATCAACGAGGCTTCTCTGTCTGGATGGTTCGTCGTCCAGAACCTGATCTGATCGCCAACTGCATTTTCGGTCCAGAGGCGCAGTCGCGGTGGTTGGTTTCGACTGGAGGCGTCTCGCCCGGAAGATTGAGCTTCGGCTATCGCTGATGCGGGTGATGCGTCACGCAGTCGCTGCGCGACCGCGACGATGCGCCGGGTGGACCGGTAGTTCTGTTCAAGGCGGATGATCGTTGCGGGGTGCCACGTGTCAAGGAAGCGCTCCACAACCAGCGGGCTCGTTCCGCGGAATGCATAGATGCTTTGTTCTGGGTCAGCAACCACGCACAGGTCTGGCGCATTGAGTTGGGCGATCAGGCGTTCCTGCGCAGGATCGGTGTCCTGGAACTCGTCAATTAGGAGGTGCCGAGTGCGAGCACGGACACGTCCAAGAAGCTCGTCATCGGCACCGAGTGCGAGGGCAGACAGCGACACGAGGTCGTCAAAGTCGAATGCGTTCGCCTGGGCCAGTTCCTGTTCATAGGCCGCGAAAATCGCATCCATTTCGTCGGATGCTGTCGCCTTGTTGGGAAGACCGCCCGCGGTTCGCTTGAGGAGTGAGATGGCGCGGATGGTGTTCGCGACAACGTCGGAACGGGTCCGCGACGTTTCATTCGCTTCGGTTCCGGTGTCACTCGCCCTGGCGCTGCCACTTCGAACGCCAAGTGCATTGAGGACACGTCGCACCGTTCTTTCGGTGTCGTCATCGTCGTAGATCGAGAAGTCACGAGTGCGGCCGAAGGTACGTGCCCCTCCCGCACGGAGGATCCGCGCGCCGAATGCGTGGAATGTTCCGGCCCAGACGGCAGGTGGTCGTGCGGTGTCCTCGGCCGGGGCTCCGGAGTGGACCGCTTTGCCTACCCCGGATGCGAGCATTGTGGCCACTCGCTCCCGCAACTCCGCGCCGGCGCGACGCGAAAACGTGATTGCTGTTATCTCGCGGGCAGGGATCTGCCGGGCGATGAGTAGATGTCCGATCCTGGCGGTCAGGGCGCGAGTCTTCCCTGCCCCGGGACCCGCGAGGACAAGGAGGTGCCCGTCCGGACGTGTGGCAACCTGGCGCTGCGACGAATTCAGGTTCTGGAGATACCGTTGAGATTCAGCCATCGTGGGTCAATGCGGGCCAGCAACTACGACGTCACCGCACGGTCCACCGCCGGTCGCATCATCAACGCTGACCTCGGTTCCGTCGAATCGGTAGATCGGTCGGTACCAGCGGCTGAGTTCGCGCGCAGACTCACCAAGGTAGTGGCAGATAAAACTGCGCCGGAACCGGTCGGATGTTCGGTTTGGTTCTGAACCGTGTATGAGATTGCCTCCGAAGAACAGGACATCCCCCGCAGCGAGGTTAGGCGAGACTGGCACCAGTCCTGACGGAACGGGAACGAACTCCCGCGTGAAACTCACTTCAGGGTCAGCTTCTTCGGGGCAAAAGAGATCCATGTCATGACTGCCGGGAACGACGTTCAGGCCGCCGTTTTCGCGGTCGGCAGGGTCGATGGCAACCCACGCCGCCAGACACGTTCCGGGGTGGACCTTGAGGTAAAAGTTGTCCTGATGAAGCGCTTGGCCACGGGCTCCGGGCGGTTTCCAATAGAACATTGATTGGGCTGCGATGGGAGGTTCCCCGAGGAGCTGTTCGAGGGCTACGCCAAGTCTCTGATGAAGCAAGAAGGAATGGAGAACACTGCTATGCCGATGCGGGTGCATCATGCGAGGGTAGGCCTGCAGCGGATCGGTTGCATCGTCCGTGGCCACGCGCTTGAAACACCCGGGCAATTCCAGATTATCCCGATGCAAACGTGCGACTTCTGAGCTGATCACCTCGACATCCTCTGGTGAAAAGAACTGCCGTGCGATGACAAAGCCATCCTCGATAAATGAGCGCACTTCGGCAGCACTGAAGACTGCACGTACACCGCTTGCAGTGCCGATGGTCGTCATTTCACTGGTAGCCATTGTCGCTCCCCCCAACCTCTCAACTTGATGGAATTAACGCCCTGGCGGGCAACCGAGGTGTTCCCCACGGACACTCGTCGGGGCATTGTGGCACAACCGTGCGTACACTGACCCGGCACACACAGGACCGCGTTGCGGGCCGCGAAGCGTGCACGATTAATCCGTTTTTGACGCGCCGCCAAGATGGTGAGCGACCCTGGAGGGCACTTTGCAATGACTCAATCCGTAAACGAGCACTCGGCTGGGGAATCTGTAAAGTGGCTTCCCTTATCTCCGTTAGGGCGGACGTCACTGCAAGTCACAAACTTGTGTGTGGGATGTGCTCCGCTTGGGGACATGCCCGACACGTTCGCCTACTCAGTTCCCGAAGATCGCGCCCTCGAGACTGTCCGCGCGAGTTTCAAAGGCCCGATCAATTTCATTGACACCGCGGCGTCCTACGGTGATGGCGAAAGTGAGCGCCGGATCGGATTGGTCATCCGGGAGTGTGGCGGGATCCCGGATGGGGTCGTTGTCGCAACCAAGGCAGACCGGGATCTGACCACTGGAGATTTCAGCGGTGACCAGATGCGGCGCTCAGTCGAGAGGAGCCTCCGGTTGCTTGGGGTGGATACATTGCAACTTGTGCACCTTCACGATGCTGAGCATACGACCTTTGAGAACATCATGTCGAAGGGTGGCCCGCTTGATGTTCTTCAGCAGTTGAAGGCCGAGGGTGTCATTGAGGTCATTGGGGTGGCGGGAGGCCCGATTGACCAGGAGATCCGGTACGTGGAGACGGGTGCTTTTGATGCGGTCATTACCCACAACCGGTACACGCTTCTCAACCGGAGTGCCGAGGCGTTGCTCGCGGTTGCGAGTGCGCGGGGAGTAGCAGTGCTTAATGCCGCACCCTACGGGAGTGGCATGCTGGCGAAGGGGCCAGACGCGTATGCGCGGTATGCCTATCAGGCTGCTTCCGACGTGATGGTTTCGCGCACCCGTGAGTACTCGGCAATCGCCGAATCCCACGGGGTACCGTTGGCCGCTGTTGCGCTGCAATTCAGCGTGCGTGACCCGCGTGTCACTTCGACAATCATTGGAATGACCCGACCGGAACGAATTGACCAGACGGTAGAACTTGCCAGCTTTTTGATCCCCGACCAACTTTGGCGGGATATCGCCTCGGTGGCCTTTGATGCCGAGGACCCTGAGGCTTCGCGCTGGAAGTGAAGGTCTTGTCTACCTGGGCCGACCATCTTCGACCGACCCGCCTAATTCGGGAGCGTCGATAGGTAGTGGTAGGCCGGCACGTACCGGCTGTTTGCAGCGAGTGCGCGCAGGTAGGAGGCGCGGGCTTCGGCAAAGCGGCCGGATTCTTGCAAAGCCCGCCCCTTGAAGAAGTGACTTTCCTCAAGGTCGGAGGTTTGAGCAAGGTTGGCGTTAGCGAGGGTGAGCACGTCATTCAACCGACCCTCTGCGAGGTAGGCGTCAAAGGGGCCGAACTGGTACCAGAGCATCCGCCAAGGCAGTTTCAGAAGCCTGGCCTGATCAAAAGATTCGGCGCCCTCCGCGGTGCGTCCAAGTGAGGTTAGGCTCATACCTTGGTTGAACCAGACGAACGCGTCCTTTGGGTTTTCAGCGAGTTCCCTGGACGCGATAGCCAGAGCCCTGAGGTGCTGAGGTTCCGTGTCTGCAGAACCTGCGATTGCGTTGACGGTCTCGACTTGCCCGACCCGATAGATGGGAATGAAAGTGCGGTTAAATGCGCGCCAGTCGCTATCGAACTTGTCATACGGTTGGGGCACATTGACGCCAGGCGCGAGATAACTGTCGTACGCCGTAAACCGGGCGGTGGCGTCGTCGTACCCGACAAGCAGGCGATAGTGGCCCATCCAATCCTTGCCATCGGGGTTGAACCCGACTTCCACAATCACCGGAATGTTTTCGGCCAGGAGGCGTTTGAGAACCACGAGGTCGCCACCCACACGCCACTCAGCATTCAAACCGCGCGCGCGCGCGTAGGACACCAACTCTGACGGGCCAACGTTCTTGTCATCCTTGCTTGTCTTGAGAAAGTTCACCGCTGCTGCCTGGCTCTCTGCCCTACCCAAGCTTGAAAGCGCCATGGTCACTGTGGCAGGACCGCAGTTGTTCCATGTCTGCCACACGTGGGTGACCGGACCAATTCGCGCTGATGGCGGAGGCGGAGGCAGACTGGCCCCCGGCACCTCTACTTCGGGTGCATCACGGTTTGGTTCGACAGGCGAGTTCGCCTCATTGACGACTTTTGATGGCGTGCGCGCCGACGGAGGCGGAACGTAGGACGCTTCCGCACTTCGGAAACTGCCACGGATGCGCGAGGAAATCGCATCCATGGTTCTTGTTCCAGGGACGTGCATCGCGTCCGAGCGAACCGCCATTACTCCGGCGAAGCCCACGATAAGACAAGCCCCGAAAATTCCCGCCAAACGAGCAGTGCCAATGGGTGATTTTGTCATTGAGGGACGTCGAGTGGATTGTAAACGGAAGATGGCCTTCACCACATATGTAATCCAAGAAATCCCTTGGGCACCGCCTGAAGTTCCACCTTGTGTACCCGTTGTCCTACCCAATTCCGAAATACGGTGGCGCGTGAAGGCGCCAAACCTGCTCGCAAGGTGCCGGGACCCCATTACCAACAGGCCTGCCCACATGGCTGCTCTTGCGAGAAATGTGTCGGCGTGTTTAGGCCTACGGTGAACTCGCGCCGACCGCACTGCGCCGTCGCTTTGCGGATGAAAGGTTCGAGGGTCCATCCTTGTCATCGGTCACCAAGTTCTGGTGTGCGCGTCACGAGCAGGCTGATCCGGAGTGAGGCCCATCTCTGCAACAAAGTCAGTGGTGTGCCCCTATGGTCCCGCATCTGAATCGTATCTCATCCGACGGAGACGACCGAGACGCAAGTCAGGGTGGCGGCAGAACGGTTGGGGGTCTAAACGACCCACCTCCGCGAAAGTCCTGAAGCCTATACGGGCTACTCGTGGTCTTCACTTCGCCACGGAATTGCGAGGCGCTCGAAAGCAACGACAGTCAGGAACGCCGCCAAGGCCAAGGCAGTCGAAACGGCGATGGTCGCCCACAATCGAGCGACACGATACTCAAATGTCGCTGCGACGATGAGATAGCCCAAGCCTCTGTCCGACCCAATCCATTCGGCGACAATCGCCCCGAGTACGGAACTGGTTGCAGCGATCTTTAGCGAAGCGAACAAATACGGGAGGCTTGCCGGCCAGCGAACCAGGCGGAAGACCTGCCATTGGGAGGCCGCTAAGGCGTGCATGAGTTCAAGTTGGTCCGCTGATGGTGATGCGAACCCTCTGGACATGTTCACGAGGGTCGGAAAAAACGATATGAGAGCGGCAATTGCGATTTTAGGTGCGTATCCGTTGCCAAGCCAGACCACCAACAGAGGTGTGATCGCGACTAGCGGGATGGTTCGAAGGCCAATTGCAACTGGATAGAGCATGCGTGACAGGGGTGGCGCATAGACGAACGTGGCGGCGAGACCGGTCGCGATCAGATTACCAATCACGAATCCTCCAACCGCTTCGAGCAGCGTTGGCTGCAAATGACGGGCCAAGAGCGCCCAGTCGCGCTCAATTTGCAAGGCAATTACTGTCGGTGCGGGAAGCACATAGAGCGGGATGCTCCAGAGTGATACCGACGCTTCCCATGCCAGCAGCACGGCCCCAAGCCCAGCCATGCTCACGATGGCCCGACCGATTGCGCGTCTCATGGTCGTGCGTGACGTTGGTCGATCAGGTGTACGCACCTCGCCCATCATCGGCTGGCTTCTTCAAGGGCCAGTCTGATGCGGGATACGATGTTGAATGTCTCGGGG
>Ga0209401_1001200_pt1 | contig 17269 bp, 35 predicted proteins | sample M_140807_MF_Meta_FD_187318 | JGI IMG/M metagenome (GOLD analysis project Ga0209401, IMG submission 187318) | Freshwater microbial communities from Lake Montjoie, Canada to study carbon cycling - M_140807_MF_MetaG (SPAdes) (version 2) | ecosystem: Environmental > Aquatic > Freshwater > Lake...
AGCAGATGACGGAACACTGTAACGCATGCAACGTTGCCCGCGAAGAGATCAGTTCGGAGGGAATCCTTGTCTGTCCGAAGTGCGGGTCTGAGGAGTATTCGCTTGTCGTGTCTGACTTCCCTTCGTTTCGTGATCCTCCGAAGGAGCGGAACAACTACGCGTATAAGAAGATCAACCACCTCAATGAGATTCTGAACCAGTTTCAGGCGAAGGAGTCGACCATGATTCCTGAGGAGGTGATGAATGAGGTTGTGTTGGAGATCCGTAAGCGTCGCATCAACAATATTGCTGATCTGACGGAGAAGGAGATTCGTGAGATATTGAAGAAGCTGGGACGCTCGAAGTATTACGAGCATGCCGCTCATATTCTGTCGCGGTTGAACGGTAATCCACCACCCACCATCACGCCGGAAATTGAGGAGAAGATCCGTGCGATGTTTCAGGAGATTCAAGCACCGTTCTTGCTCTACTGCCCAAACGACCGCACGAACTTCCTATCGTATTCCTACATCCTCTACAAGTTTTTTGAGCTACTCGATCTGGATGAGTATAAGGTGTACTTTCCACTGTTGAAGTCACGTGACCGTCTGATCGCGCATGACTTCATTTGGCAGAAGATATGTCAGTACCTCCAATGGGAGTATATTCGGAGCGTGTAATAATGACGAGGACGCGTCAGCCAGCTCGCAAGCCAGGAGGGCCTAAACCCCCTCCTCCTCCCAAATATCCCCCCATTCATTACCAGATGAGTGACGCAGAATTAGACGTAGAAGAAATACGCAACGCACCGCCACAGGCTATACCAATCTTCCCCCCTCCACGTGAAGATAGACCAGCTGATACCGAGGATTACAATAGGCGAATGCGAGAAATGTATCCAGGTATAGCCCTTCGTAAAGCCGCCAGAGATGAGATTAGGGAGCAGCAAGAGAAACCAGAGCGAGATCGGAAACAATTACAGGAGCAGCAAGAACGTGGATTCAGGGAGGGCATTGAATATTATTTTCCAATCTGGGGTCGATTTGATAAGATGATGAGTTCAAAAGGAATGTCCCCGTTTGGCATCATACAAGAATGGGGAGGTAAAGTAGAATATCTTGAAAGGGTTTGTGGTAAGATTGATAGGAATATACCCGTTAGTGCAGAGGAAACGGCGAATGCAAAAGCCCGGTTACAGTCTTCTTACAACAAGGATGAACCTCCTAACAATATTAGCGATGATGAGTTATGCAGAGCATACAAAGACGCATACCTTGCATCTGCAAATAGGGGATTTCTATTACGAGATTCAACTGGTAAATTAGCAGGAACCGGTCGTCGCACAAAGAAGTCCAAACGTCGTGCGAAGAAAACTCGTCGCCGTCATAAGTAATGGCGGCACCAGCACGAAACCCACTGACGATGGCCAGACTAGACGCTATCGAGGCACATCTCCTTCAGGCTCAAGGCGGAGAGCTCGATAACGTCAGAGATGATATTCTAGCGCTGGGTGATGATGATCCTTCAACCTTTACAGGCGAGAAGGGTGAAACGGCAAAGGAACTGGTAGAGGATGTGAAGAACCACGAGCCTCGTTACCAGGACGCGGTGATTAAAAGCTCTTTAGAGGAAGCACTACTGCATCTGCGTGAGAAACTAGCAGGTGCAGAACCAGTTCGTGTGCCCGGTGGTCGCCGACGCAAGACCCGTAAGTCGAAGAAGACCAAGCGTCGGGTCCGTAAAACACGTCGCCATCGGAAAGTTAGGTATATATAAACAGTATGTCGCGCATAGTTCAGGTTGCGGGACGAAAGGTTGAACTTTCGGGGTTGCATGGTGTCTGGCTGGGAGCTGACCATTTAACTAACTCCAAAATCACACTGTTCTATATCAATGGCAGCCCGACACAGGTGATTGAGTATGGATGTGGTCAGCATGTGCAGGCCGAGAAGGACAAAAACACAATAATTGAAGCGTTACGCCCAACTCAATGTATAGTGCCGCGTGAACCAAGCTCGGATAAGACGACATCCGGGGAACGTCTTGCGTAGTTCGGCCTCAACCACCGATCGTTCGAGGCCGTCGGGAATGGTAAAATATAAATCGCGTTCACCGAACTTCGCCACTGATTCAACCTGCTCTACAAGCTTCTTGATAAACCGATCTAATTTAGCATGATCATCAAATAATGCTCGCAACTCTGTAGCAGAGGGCATTAGTTGGTAGAACTATCTTGCTCGTAAGTAATGATCACCCACAGGCAGCGGTTTCTCCGCAAGCACCACATGACGGTTCGCGGATACTCGCTGGGTGAGTTGGCCAAGAAGTCAAAGGTTTCTCGTTCAGTCCTTCAACAGGTCTACGATCGAGGGATTGGGGCATACAAGACCAATCCGAGATCCGTGCGAATGAAGGGCACGTTCAAGAAGAACGTGAATGCCCCGTATAGCCGGAAGTTAAGCAAGGAACAGTGGGCAATGGCTCGGGTCTACTCGTTCCTGGACGGAAACCCGAAGCACGATACTGATTTGCGTGAAAAACTTCATCAAAGTAAGTAATGGAACTTACACCGCAAGAAGAAGCGGCAATGCTCTGTTATATTGCTATCTACTACAACTGCGATACAAGCAAGATCGGCGAGATCATCCAAAAGCATGGTTCAACCACGAGTAGGGTCGTGTATCGAGGCCAGTCTAAAAAGGACACCGTGATCGACACTAGAAGTCCATTTGTGTCTACCAGTCCCGACAAGGGTATGGCTGAATCGTTTGTAGAACATGATTGGGAATCGTCGCAGAAGGTCGGTAATTTGTTCACGATACATCTTGTGAATGCTAAATGGTTAAGCACAAGGAGTATTACGTTTACGCTTACGGACAAAGTCAAGGAAGAGGTGCGAACTATGATCGGTAACAATATGATTCGAAAGGACAAGGACTATACCCTAGATCAGTATTGGCCTCAAATTAAAGAACGGCTTACAGAACTACTCGCGGATGGTGAAGAGATATTGGTCTTGACCAATGGGACGTTTTACAGCGATGAATCCATGAAGACAAAGGGGTTCAAGACAACCATCCCAAACCAGTTCGAAACATGGTATTCTGGTGCGCGGGGAGGTCGTCGCCGGAAAACACGTCGCCGTCATAAGTAAATGAACGAATCGGAGTTAACGAAGAAGGTGTCGAATGATACGATCGAGACGTATTACTATGTGATCTTCTGGCTGGTCGCGATCTCGGCCGGCATTGTGGTTCTCATGGAGCTGTATGTGATGTCCGTATCGCCCAAGCGTGGCTTTGCGCTGTTCCTGCGTTCAGCCCCTGCCCTGATTCTGGGCGTGGTGAATGCACTGTTCCTGTACATCCTGTCGGTGCGTGCGTTGAAGTAATCTCCGTGATACATAATGACGACTCCCGATTTTGGTGAGTGTGCAGAGGGAGTGATTATCGATGAAAGAGAACAGTTCCCTCCTCGCCATCTAGGACAGCGCCCAAGGGTCTATCTTGGAAAGAGGGTTCACCCACGTGGACCTCGGGCACACCTACATCATTTTTTAGGTCCAAACTTCAGGTATCTTTGGTTTGAGAAAGATGGCGTTGTTTCAATGCTTTTGATTCACCTGGGTAGTCTGAGCGTTGTTCAGTGTCATCCGGAAGAAGGACCTCTTAAAGACGTAATCCAAAAGAAGGCGATAGATGCAGAAACTCGTCGGCTCTACGAAGGAAATACGAATCAGTCCGCAGCACCTGGACACGGTCCTGCCGATCTTATTCGTAAGATGGTAGGTGTTCAACCACCAAGGGGTTCTGGTACTCGTCGTCGCAAGACCATTCGCATGAAAAAGAGTGAGTATTTACGAGAACATCATCATCTGTTCAAGGTGCTGCGGAATCCTACTCGACGCGCACTGAACGCCGAGCTTCGGAAGCAGCAACGTGAGCTGCGGGAGAGGGGGCTGAAGGGTTAACGGCTCTCGAGTGCATCCAGACGCGCGTGAATACGATTGAGACTCTCGACAATCGACTCAAGCATCTGAACCTCCGAACGGTATGTGAGGATACACGCCTTAGAAACGTCAGACATGTTCTTTCGATAATGACTGCCCTTAATAACCCGATTCTTCTCGGCAATGAGCTCTTCAAGTGTTAGTTTAGCGATGTGAGGAGTATCCATCTTAACGGTAAAAAGTGTGTTTCGTGTAAGCCTCCAATCCGTTTTCATACATCGATTGATAACCAACAATGCCGACAGTACACTATACAGAACTGAGAGTACCTGAGTTCGTAGCTGATTTCACTGGACGAATTCGCATGACTGGATTTGATGATACAAAGAGATACAGTATCGCCGAATGTAATCGGGACTTTGTTTGGCCGCCTGCTTTGCGAGAGGGTCTTATTCGAAGTGTACTCAATGGGAATCCCCTGCCGTCTTTGATCCTCTGCAATAACCAACTCATTGATGGGGGGAATCGAGCCACGACGTTGTGGCTCTATCAGAATAACAGGTTCAGGGTAGATGGTAATAACTTTTCCGATTTGACGTTCGATCAACAGGCGGCGTGGAATATATGTACGATGCCCGTTACGATGATAGAGGGTGCAACCGATGAGGAGAAGTCTGATTACTACGAGAAGTTCAATCAGGGGGTTACGCTCACATTCGGGCAGAAACTAGAGAACAGAAGAACATATCCAATTGCTGCTGCATCGTTCGCGCTTATCGGACATGGTCCGCTACAGGATCTCATCCGCCGGGTATGGAGTCCCTCTATAGCGAAGACTAAATCACGCGCAGAGGTTACGTTTGCATATAAGGTCTTAACATCGTCAATTCGCGGATCGGAGTATTTTTACCCAACGTGGGCGAATGCGAGTATGTATATCGCAGAGACTCCGGAAAATGCGGTGAATTACGATCACTTGCGTGATATATTGACAATCATCAAAGATGTTGACCCAACTGGAAACTACGACCAAAAGCGTAAGAAGTTCTGCTTTGAAAAGTTTATCGGTGCTGTTATTCACGACTCGTGGAGAATGCGTGTTAATGGCGTTCATACGCAACCATTCATTAGCAAATGGACGCGGTTCTTTGAAGATGCATACGACGACGTGTTAACAATTCGTCAGCTTAGGGAGTTGTGTTCGTATAAGTCGATCAACGTTGCCGCGGGCTCTCGTGCTCGCAATGTCGCTACATCTGAAAATATAGATGAATACATTCGGGGCAGATTTGTATTTACAAACGTCGTTGACGAATACGATGAGGATTGAAGGGTTAGAGCTCGTATCCTTCGATATGTTTCTTCGCATAGCAGCCAGACGCCATATGACTATCACGACCACAACGCTTGCACACAGGAGACGCTGTGGCTAGCTCTTGGAAATCAACATCCTCATTGTCTCCGCAGGGGAAGTTGATCACCATGCCGTTCTCGATATTTAGCAGCTTCATATACATCGCACATTGAGTAGCATGATCATCCTTGATCGATCGAACTGACTTCAACTCAACCACGATGTCCCCGTTAACCACGAGGTCGGCGCGCACCTGACCCACTTCGACTCCCTCAAACATGACCGGGATAACCTGTTCTGACTTGTAGGGGATATTGTACTTCTTAAGTAGAACCTCCATTGCGTTGTGATACACTCGCTCGCTGAACCCAGCTCCCAGCCCTTTGAAGACGCGCTTTGCGAAAGATTTGACTTGATCCATGATGACGGTAAACGGCATTTTTCGTGTAAGCTCGAAATCCATTTTCAGCCACGCGTGATGTCGACATACTTTCCCATAAACCCTTCGCCTCCGATACAGAACTTGGGCAGTTGAGGCGTCGGTGACCCATGTAAAAAGACGCGCGTAAGATCCGTTAGATCCGGATTACCAAATACCATGGCCTGACTGACGCCATTCTTGTAATACATGACCTCTCCATGCGGGACCCAACCCTGTTTGGCGAGATTGTTTCGCTTCTCATTGAACTCAAAAAAGACTTCATCTGTGGTTGAGTACCTCTTCATGATGGAGGAGATGAGGGTGTACATTGACACGAGAACAGATTAAAAATTGTTTTTGGTGGGCGGACTGCGTCTACGCGAAATCCCGTACGACCAGACGCTTCTCCCATGCGAAGAGCCAGAGTCCTGACTTCTCACACTTGTCGATGACGTTTTGCGTCAGCTTCTTTCGGCTGCGAGACTCCATCTCAGCGTTCAGCTTGTCGAGGCGATTCATAAGCTCATCGACAGTGATCCGATGCTTCTTCGTGATCTCATTGAAATCGCTGAGGAGATTGTCCGGGTTGAAACCAGGACGGTGGGGGTTCGCACTGGTAGACTTCAGCATTCCGTACTTCTTGCAGAAGGCATCGCGAGCTGCGATAAGATCGCTGGTGTCAACGACAGCCTCCTTCGAGATGTACAAGTCCGGAACGGGGACGCACTTGTTCAGGCGGAAGAACTCCTGCTTCACATCTTCATCGGTGGCGTTCCACATGATGTCAACCAGGATATGTTCGCACTCCTCAATGCCCTCGACACCTAGGCGGCGGTGATTTGATTCGTAGCATACGATTTCTTTTTCAACTACTGCGAGGTAGATGACACCATCTACTCGCTTTGCTTTGAGAATGTGTTGGTGGATTTCTTTCACCCGATCCATATCGGGTGGCCGGTTGAACTTCCACTGCTTGATTGGAAGTTGGTTGAAGATTTTGATTGGGACCCACCAAATCTGGTGATTCTCGCCATGTTGAAGTCCAGTGCAGCCTTTTTCGCGGAGGAAAGCATCGAGGAAAGCCATTTTGTTCGCCGACGCTACCAATTTGCCTGCGAAATGCGGATCCGTTTTCGGATTTTTACTTCATTTGTTCCGGAATCACAGACAACACGTCCGCAACCGCCGTCATACACTTCTTGAGGCGTTCAACGTCCTTGTCGCAGTCTGCCCACTTGCCTGGTGGGTATTCAATCGCTTCGGTCTTCTCATTATGGTATCTGATGGTGATGACTGAATTACAGTTATAGTTCTGACCCACGAAGATCTGCATTACCGACGGAATATGAATGACTTTTTGTCCGATGCGTAGAAGACGCGACATACTCCTTCACGGTCTGAAGCACCTAACCCACTTACATTCCCACGACGGTCATTGACCCATTGTGCGTACTTCAACCTCTGACGTGCCGCATACCGCATGTTGACTGCGAGGTCATACTTGTGTCGATACGGACAGTCAATGCATCGACTATCAAGTAGTTTCCAGTAGAATTTCGCCATTCGATCATGTCGTTCGACATGTCGAGTTTCAATCAGAATCGCACGGAAACTCCAATCATAGAGGTCCATTTACACTTTCTCACATTGAAAAACTAATGGATCCAGGTGCCGCTGTAATAGGCGTCGCTGCGTTTCTTAGTATGTTTATCCTTGTTTGCGTTTGTAGACTTCGATCACCTCTTCCTCCAGTTACAGAACCACAAGTCGTTATTGTACAACGTAGTCAAGAGGATATCGGTGACCCACAACCATTTCCGCCTCGTTGAAGTTACCAGCTCGTCTCCTTTTCATGTCTACGTTGTTCGCGGTCGAACGTAACCGGTCTGTCGGCCCAGCTAATCCGAACGGATGTCTGTGCGTTGTTCTTCAGAGCGCCAGAGATGACCGTAGTTACTTCTGAATCTGGAAACCATTGAATGAGTAGTTTCACGCCGTACGAATACCCAACCGACGTCACAGTTTCTGGGCAAACGGCTCGGTATTCAAGCAGGCCCTGCTCAGCGGTCTCTCGAACTCGCTTATAGACCCACTCGGCCCACAATTGACCATTGACTTCCTGTTGGCGAATCGCTGCCCTCTCCTTTGCAGCAACGAGGTCGGCGGGCGCATTCTGCAATTGAGCACGAGTCATAGGCTTCATTTGAATGGAAAATAAATTAGGTTGTGTGGTTTCGTTTTCGCGGGGGGCTACTTCACCACCAGCTTCTTCTCCTCCTCGGTGAGCTTCTTGTAGGTGCGCCACGCAGATCGGAACATACCGCGAGCGCCCTCACGATCACCGTCGTAGTGACGAGCCTTGGCCTCCTCGAACATATGCGAGACATTCCAGTGCGTTACGATGGGATCTAGATAGGCTTGAGGATCGAAGCCCCACTCCACATTGAAGTCGGACACGTAACTCGTCAGCTCGCCAGAGTCAACGCAGCACTGTCCGATGCGATAGACGTGGGGATTCTTAGTGTTCGCATTGAGAGTGTTGAGGGTGTATGCGATGCAGGTGTCGAGGTCATTCTCACACCACTCACAGTAGTTGAGGGGAACAGTGGGGGTGTCGAAGATGGGGTGCTCAGGGGCAGTCTTAGAACGCTTGCAGCAGAAGGCGAACATTTTGGATGAGCTTACAGTGGTTGTCGAAGCCCGGATTCGTTTTTAGCAACCGGTGGCGTCGAAGATCTGTCGGTTCAGTTCGAACTGGACTCTCTGACGAACTTGGTCATACAACTCGTCTGTGATCTTACCAACCATCATGACAGAGGTGCGCTCAGTAAAGAAGGAAATGGACAATGGTGTGTGATCAAATGTCCCACCCGACGCGTGATTGTATCCCGTCATGTTCTTGATGACGATCTGTGCAAAAACAGTTGGCGCACGACTCGGAGTTGTGGTCACGAAGCTGACCGTTCGATGATGGTCTAGCAATAGAATTCCAAGTTCCATTGTTCTCACGGTCAGACGATCTCTAAATCCATTTCCCCGCAGAAAGTAATGAAGTGGTATCAACTTTACTTCTTCTTCTTGAAGACCGTCGTCTTGGCCCAGATTGTCATGCTTGCGCTCGGATTCAAGGTTGCCGAGAGTCCAGTGTTCGCTGTGGTCGACGCAGTCTTCAAGGTATCGCTAGGTCTCTTTGTAGGCATCTACTTCTGGCTGTTCAGGCCAAAGGGTCTGGACTGGGAGGACGGCATCATTCTGTCCATCGGAGGATTCATCATTCTCACAGACATCCAGTTCGAGCCATTGATCCAGCTCTACAAGACCCGCGATCAAGCCATAAAGACCGCGGCCAAAACTACGGGCATTTAAACCTACTCGGCGTTGTTGAACAATGGAAGTCTTTATGGCGAACTTTAAGGCACTGCCTATCGAGGCCAAACACGCAAAACTGGTTCAAATCATCGGGTTTCTCTACCAACAGAATGCTCCTGCAGAGGCGGAGGCATTTTGTGAGTTGAAGGCGTGTTATCCGAAGAAGTTCCCCCTTTCAAAGGAGGAGCTAGCGTTCAGGGAATTCTTAGCATGGGAGTCGATTGGCGAATATGAACGGCGCCGAACAGTGCGTCATATCTTGTCGCAGGGTTAATAATACTGAGGGAACGTCTTGCGCAGACCGTAGTAGACGGCTGCAAACACAACGGCGTGCGTGAGGACCTGCGTCGTGCGTGACGCGCCAGCCGGCAGCGACAGGAGGACACCCGGGGACAGGAGGATAAAGAGGAGCGCGGGAATAACGATGTTCAGATCCATTTTGTTAGACCTCACGAATTTATTCGGTCAACCACGATTCCCTCTGGAGAACGACTAACCCACGCTCGCCCACTATATTTATCCTGGAGATCCGCGATCACATCCATGAGCTGGCATTCAAGAACGTCAGGTCCATATAACCTGTCGCCCTTGACGACCCTATAGAACAGATGGCGGCTTTTTCCATCCGCAAGCATCTTATCGATTTCCTCTGACACGACCCGAATGGAAAATTTGACTTGCTGTTTCTTGGTTGCCTCTGCCTGTTCCATTTCTTCTTACATAGATTCGTATCCGCGATTAACCATCTCCTCATCGCAGATGTCATGAATATCCTTGTGAGTCCAGTATTCGTTAAAGTAGAAGTGTTTGGTCCGCCACCTCAGATCCGAGTAGCTGTTCCACTTGTACGTTGTGTAAGTTTCGTCAAACATGCGGTGGAGTGCCCATGCAATCGTCTGGTCCTCTGATGGCTCGTCAAGTGGGTACCGCGGCGCAGGAACCATCCTATGGGGACGGAACGGGCTCAGTATCTCATCTTGTGCAAGGTCAACTGAACCATGATACCTACGAAGAGCGCGGATTGCCTCCCCTCGTGTGGCTCCTATGTGCATCACGTCTTGAACATCGGCTTGTGAAACATAAACACCATCTCCAATATGAAACGTAGGATGAGTCACTTCGCTGACAATGACACCATCGTCTTCAATTACATTTTCACCAAGCCATCCCCAGGGTTCGGGCTTGGCTCTCTTTACAGCGACCTCCTTCTCGCCCAGTTCGTGGCGGCACATTGGGCAGGTGGGTTCCTTGGCGCTCCATGTTGTTAAGCAGTTGATGTGGAAGGAATGATTGCAGGCGAGGGTGCAGTGTCCTGTACTCTTGTCGACAGCTTCGTAGCAGATTGAACAGTCTTCCATTTTGACTGACATGTAAAAATTTTGAGGGGAGTGGATTCGTTTTCACTTGTCTAGATCAGGGCAATACCCACCCGTGTGGTGAAAGTGAAGCATATTCAGATCACCGATTGTCCTGATCTTCTCGACGAACCACTGTTGACATACCAACTGCTGATCGATCTCGAAGTATTTATGTTTCTGTGCGAGGCCTGCTTCGACACAGAGCAGAGTTGGGTGTGACGAGCGCTGAGGTATCTCTCTCTTCTTGATGATCCGTATGACTTCAGGCACAAGTGTTGGAAGTAGGTGTTTGATTCGATGTTGTCGCATGAGAGGGGCGAATAGTGCGTTTTTCTTCATAGGGTGTTGAAGAACATCGTACACGTAGCACGAACACATAGCACAGGACTCCATCACACTCTAGTTAGTCTAGACCAACTATTTCCGTTTTACCAGTTGAGTCGGCGAGCCGTCGGATCTGACACACCAGGCCGCTTGAAATCATCTTCCACTCGCACGTTGCGCAGGACATCTGGGAACGCCTTGATATACTCGTATGACCACTTCGGGGCCTTCGCGAAGGGTGCCCGGTTCTGATACTCTTCGATCACTTTGGCATCCATTTCAGGTGTGCGAACGAGCTTATTCTTCTTCTCCGGAGGCGGTGCGATCTTCTGCGTATACATGGAGCAGTAGGCATCGATACCGAGTGTGGCCATCAACTGCATCTCCCGCATCGTCATCGCAAGACTCGCCCCCGAATGACCGTCATACTTCATATGCTTCCGAATCGCCCTCATTTCCTCGCCGTCTGACATCGAGTACCCTCCGGTGCCCGGTTCGTCCTTCATCCACTCCCACATACCTGCTGCCGTGATTGCCTGTTCTGCGTCCTGAAGCATCTTGTTGTCCTCTTCGTTGAAACCGAGTGCGATGTAGTTAATCATTCTTGCCGATGGAATGTAAAAATTGTTGGGGCTCACGAATCCGTTTTCAGTCGGCTTCCTCTGGGGATTCGTATAGGCAGCCGCCTGGATGCATATGTCCTTGTTGGTTCAGGACGTCATCGCGACATCCATCGCAGTAGTCCAATCCAAATTGTTTGAACCTCTCCTCGATCTCGTCGATCGGCGACGGAGGCAGATTCGGCAGCTTGACCGAGTCACGGCACTCTGGGCAGTAGACTTCGTGTTCCTTCTGCGTAGGGAAGTAGCTCCTACAGGTGCGGCAGTGGCCCTGAAACCAGAGGTTGCACCATTGGAACGGGCGGCGTGCGCGCCACCACTTCTGGATGACGACAGCCGCGTCAGTGTAGCACTCGCCACAGCAGCGAGTCTGGACCTTCGAGGTGAACATCTCATAACACGAGTCGCATGATCGCTCGTAAACCGAAGCGACCGAGCTCGTGCGGTGGCTAGGGCAGTCTGGCTCTTCCTCGAAGTCGCAGGAGAACACTCCACGCTTGTAGTCCCATTCGCCAGAGCACTTGTGCGAGATTGGCGACTCGCATCCGAACCGCTCGACCCAGCAGTTCGCGCAGTAGCCATTTGCGCCAATATAGATATCGTTGCCGCAGCCAGGGCATTCGCTTGATTCGTAGGAGAGCGTCTCCTTCCTGTGCTCGTCGCACAGTCCCCCGTTGTAGTTAGTCTCGTTGTCGCAGTTCATTGTAGAACTGTAGAAGGTGTGGGTGTTGATCATGTTGGAGGGGGCTCTTACCGTCTTCGTAAGAGCGGAGGATCCATTTTCAGAATTCTGGAATACGCACGTATAGTTGACTCGAGGAAGCGGGTGTCCTTCCCGGCAATGTAGAAGTTGATGTATTGATTGTGCAGCTGTCGAAGCGCCTTGTAGAGGTTGCGGCACCTAAATTCATACGGACTAAGTGTTCGCAGTCGAATACTTCGCTGGTGATCAGTTCCATGAGATGTATGTCCGCGTACAAGTAGCTCCATCGCCAGACGTTGAGATTCCATAACTTATCTTATGCCCTGAGTTGGTGAATTCGTTTTTATTCGCATGTGGTTATAATGAGCACCCCCGGAGTTAACCCTGCGCTTTCTGCACCCGCGCCTTCACCTGCCGCCCAGCAGCCCGCATCCTTCTGGTCTGTTGTGACGATTATCCTTGGCTCGTTTGGCGGAGTGTTTGCGTTCCTCCTCCACGCCGCTGCCGCGAAGCTGTCGTACGACAAATACCAGTCCCCCTTCTGGGCGGTGATTGACTTCATCTTCGGAAGCATCTACATTCCGTACTATGCCTTCTTCCTGAACACGCCCTCGCAGCAGCCTCTCATGGGTGGCCACCGGCGCCGGCGGTGATTTTCACGCAGCACTAGTATATAGTCAATGATCCCGCTTCGCACCTGGGGAAAGCACCTGATTCTCGACGCAGCTGGGGCTGGGGCTCACACCATTCGTAACCCCACACTGATCTACGACTTCACCAAGACGCTCGTCAAGCGCATCGACATGGTTGCGTATGGAAACCCTCATATTGTGCGATTTGGTTCGGGTAACAAGGCCGGATACACGCTCGTTCAGCTCATCGAAACGAGCAACATCTGTGCACATTTTGTGGAAGAGAACAACTCCATGTATTTGGATGTGTTCTCCTGCAAGGATTTCGACCCGGCAGTTGTCAAGGACACCGTTGAGGAGTATTTCGAGGTTAAGAAGATGAAGATTAAGGTAATGACGCGTCAGGCTCCGGTAGAGGAGGTGCGTCCTGAGTGTCTTTGTCTGCGTTAAGGAGCGATAAACTCAGGGCAACGGCCATCTACGGCGCGAGTAGCATTCTCGCAGTTCTTGACGGTCTGAGAGATTCCGACTTCGAATACCGGTACTCCGGGAAACATATCCTTACCGTTTGTGAACTTCTCCCACGTGGTTGAGAAGGTCGCCATGGGTCCACCTGTTGCACCAGGGATGCACTTTTCAGGTCCAGACACGCATCCAACACCCGGACAATGGACCATCGAACCGGGGCACTGGACACCGGGTGCTTGAAACGACACATATCCGGCAAGTACGAGAATAAGGAGGGCAATTAGAATCCACTTCTTCATTTGTCTTACATGAAGTTCTTTTTCACCCAGTTACGGTCAGCCTTAAACGTCTTTGACCGTGACGGCGCAGTGCGCTTGGTATAGACCGCAACCGCATTGAGCTTGCGGAACGTGGAGAGCGGGCCAAACTTGTGCACAACACGCCTCAACGTATTATGCCGAGCCGGCGTCTTTTCATTTGCATTGTATCCAAGAAGCGTCCCCTTCCTAAGAGGTCCGATACCGGACTCCTTATGAACGCTTGACCACTTCCCACGTTCTCCGCGATCAACCATGGTTGTCGGGCGGACATAATACTTAGTTCCCTTGCGTGTAGCATGGTATCCCCTGCGACGAATAGTTCCCATTTATACACCCACTCGAAAACTTATGATGTTGGCCCAGATGGCGGAGGGGGAGCTGGTTGCGAAGGAATCTTAGGTGCCGGAGCAACTGGTTTGGGTTTGAACGCCTTGATGAACCCGAACATTTGTTAGTCAGCAGGATTTTCGCTGCGCTTTGCACACGCTTTACACCCCGGAGCCTCCGTCAGATTCGGCCGAATAAACAAGTATAAAAAGATGAGAACCAGCACAAGAAGAATCCACTCCCACATTTATCACTTGCCTAGAATACCATTTGCGCATTCCGTACATGCGAATCCAGATGTATAGGCCCTTCTAAGATGTTCGTATCTGCGGTCATATGCCCCACAGTAATCGCATGCCTCGATTGGGTCAACCGGTGTTTCGCTCACAACCACGCCATCGCGAACCACACGGCGGAAGAGAGTCAGTCCGACTCTGACTACACAACACTGGTTCGTAGGCCCTGAGCGAACTATGCGTTCATTCTTGTCGGGATTTGATCGCATATACTCGATTGCTGCGAGCCAGTTCTTCTCGGGCACTGTGCTGGTGAAGTAGGCACATGCGTAGCGCGTTCCGTGATAACAGAGTGGGCAGAACGACTCGGTGCATCCATTACATACGGGTAGGCCATTCTCTGCATGCGTAGTTAGTGAATCTTCAAAGCAATTAGGGCACGGCATTTGAGCTTCTCCCATCGTATTACTACTTAATTTCGTTTTTAGAAGTAAGGATGCCTACGCTGCGTCAAAAGGTCGATCAATTCTGCGTGGCCGCGGGAACCACGAATGCATCGAGTCTGCGGATAGCCAAGTTAGAAGAGGATCTGAAGAAGGCAAAGGACGACTTGAAGGCCTATAAGAAGGATGTGAAGTTTCAGCAGGCACAGACTCGCAAGGCGGCGAAGAAGGCTGCGCCTAAGGCCGAGCCCAAAGCAAAGACCCAACGTGTCAAAATGACGGATGAGGAGAAGGCCCAGCGCCGGCGTGAAAGGGCGGTGGTCAAGGAGCTTGAGAAGGCGAAGGCTCCAAAAACTCTCCCTGAGCCAATGATGCCTGCTCCGACTGTTCCTGTTGCAGCGCCGTCGTTAGCACCTGCGAAGGGTGGCCTTCGCAAGACACGTCGTCGTCCTGTGATGCGTTGGTGAGGTTTACAAGAAACTCCCGACCTCAGAGTAAATGGCCGATACTGCGTCTGTTCCTGCTCCGGTGGAGGTTGAGGCCCCCACAGTTCCGGAGCCTGCTCCTGCGGTTGAACCCGCTCCTGTTCCTGCTCCTGCTCCTGCACCCGCAGAGCCCACTCTGTTCGATTCGATTGACTGGAAGAACCCGGTCCCCGGTGTGACGAAGCTCGCCACGCACCTCCAGTCGCTCGACATGATGACCCCGAAGGAGCGCCTGACGCTTCTCCAGGCCAGCCTGCTCCACGTCATCAACGCGTCATCGATGCCCGATGCCGAGAAGGATGCCGCGCGTGTTTTCGTCAACACGATGCTCCCGCATGTCGTGGACTCTGTGGCTGCCGCGGTTCAGGCGAGTGCGAAGATTGCTGCCGTCGAGAAGAAGGCTGAGGATATCCTGATGAACCAGCCCCGCATCACGGTCAAGAGCATCGAGACGGTTATCGCTGATGCTGCTAAGCGGAAGTGGTGCTGTTGGTAAGCGCGCTCTTAAGTGCATCTGTTAATCGCAGATGTAACCCGAGTCCCTCGCCGCGCCAATTACCACCGGCCCTGTAGTGTAGAAAAACACCATCGTATAACTCACAGAAGAACTTACCGTTCACATTGCGAACATCGGTAGTCAAAAAGTTGACGAGCTTTTCGTTCTCTCTTAGACTGTCTGGAATCTCGGCCACTGCCCATGTACACGAAGGTAAATGCCGTATGGTATAAATCGATTCAGGTGTTTGCATTGATAGCCAACTACGCATCATCCCCCCAGAGTCAAATCCTGGCGCTGTTCTCCAGTCCAAAAGATGCGAATTCTGTATCTTAGTAAAATCCATAAAGCAAAGGCCGGGCCAGAAGTAGGTTTCATTGCCCCTTGTTTGCGGAACAATTGCACATTCGTAGGCGGTGTAGATGGATGGGTCGAAGTCCCGTACCAGGAACATATCACTGTCCAATAACAGATATGTATCTGGGTTCTGTTTCTGATACTTCATAACATGGAGATTGAATGTATCCGCATGGCGATCACTCATTCCCATGTTTCTATGATGACTATTCGGTATCTCAATACATGTAATTCCAAGTGCTGCACATGTTGTAGTTATCTTTCCACGTAGTGTAACATCGCCGCCATTTGTAAGGTCTGGGAAACCCTTCGCATCATTGAATACGATAAACTCATAGTCGCCCTTGAAATGTTTCTTTAGTGTATGATGTTGAATCTCGATGAATCCAATATTATTAACCACCGATGTAATGATCTTCATTTACAAGCCATTATGATTTTAATCGTATGATCTATACTCAGTAATGGGTATCCCGTTTTACGTAGCGTCCCTTTTGCGGACGCATAAACACATTCAGAAGCGTTATGATACATTTGAAGCCGATGTGCTCTGCATGGACTTCAACTGTTTCTTACATAAAGCCATTAAGGAAGAAGATCCTATTGGGAGTGTGATTTCCGAGTTGCGGACGTATCTCGAGCGGATGCGATACAAGACGCTCTACTTGGCGTTCGATGGTCTTGTGCCGTATGCGAAGATGGTCCAACAGCGCTATCGCCGGTTCAAGAACCCGGAGAACGTAGAAAAGAATCAGCTGTCTCCCGAAACTCCGTATATGCGTGAACTTGTTCGGGAGCTTCGAAAGGCTTTCCCGGAAGCTGTGATATCAGGAACAGACGAACATGGCGAAGGGGAACATAAGATATTTCAATGGTTGCGAACAATTGACGCATCCCGGCGAACCACTATTGCGTTGTACGGCTTGGACGCTGATTTGGTGCTCATCGCTCTTGCACAGCGTTCACTCGGGAATCTATTCCTTCTTCGAGATGAGGATGCCTTTTCGATTTCCGCCCTGGCGGCTGTTCTTCCTCTCCCCGTAGATGACTATGTGAAGCTGTGCATTCGCTACTTTGGTAACGACTTCATGCCTGCAGTGTCCATGTTCTCTCTTCGCGAAGAAGGACATGGCCGTGCACTCCGTATGACGGAACCAGTGAAGATGGAAACCAAGGTGCTAATTGAGCGCAGAAAGCCACATGATGCGCATATTGTGGCGCCAGACGGACTTGGGTTGGAGTCAAGGGTCGGCCTGTTACTAGATGGCGTCATCGATTGGGCTCCGGTATGCGAAGCCTACTGGAAGACGTATGCATGGACGCTCGAGTATTTCACAACCTCAACGGTTCCAGACTGGTGTTGGTTCTATCCATATTCCGAGGCTCCGCTTCTCCAGACATTGGAGGACTTTGAACAGCCAGCGATTC
>Ga0209401_1001201_pt1 | contig 17267 bp, 16 predicted proteins | sample M_140807_MF_Meta_FD_187318 | JGI IMG/M metagenome (GOLD analysis project Ga0209401, IMG submission 187318) | Freshwater microbial communities from Lake Montjoie, Canada to study carbon cycling - M_140807_MF_MetaG (SPAdes) (version 2) | ecosystem: Environmental > Aquatic > Freshwater > Lake...
CCTTCATACATCACCTGTGTGGCACCGTTAATAAGTGGGCCATAAACAATGTATGAATGGCCCGTAATCCAACCAACATCTGCCGTGCACCAATAAACATCGGTCTCAGGTTTAATGTCAAAGACCATTTTGTGGGTGTAGGCGACCTGCGTTAAGTAGCCACCGGTAGTGTGAAAAATGCCCTTGGGCTTAGCTGTGGTGCCCGATGTATACAAAATGAAGAGCGGGTGCTCAGAATCAAAGCTTTCTGCCACATGTTCACTTGATTGGCGGGCAACAATCTCATGCCACCAAACATCACGATCGGTCCATGCGGTTTCTTGCTTGGTGCGCTGAACCACCAAAACCTTTTCAACATTGTGCTGACCTTTGAGTGCTTCATCCACAGCAGGCTTTAATGCAAAAGCTGCACCTTTTCTAAATCCGCCATCAGCTGTGATAACTAACTTTGCATCAGCATCTTGAATGCGTGATAACAAAGCCTCAGCTGAGAATCCACCAAAGACAACTGAGTGCGGTGCACCAATTCGTGCACATGCCAACATCGCAACTGCTGCTTCAGGAATCATTGGCATGTAGATAGCAACGCGGTCTCCAGCTTTAATTCCTAGTTCAACGAGTGCGTTGGCAGTTTTCTTTACTTCAGTAAGCAACTCAGCATAAGTGATGGTTCTTGTGTCACCAGGTTCGCCTTCAAAATGAAAAGCAACGCGGCTTCCGCGTCCTTGGCTCACATGTCGATCAAGTGCGTTAACGGAGGCGTTTAACTTTCCACCGATAAACCATTTGGCATAGGGAGATTGCCAATCCAAAGTTTTATTCCATGGTGAATCCCATTGCAAAGATTTAGCTTGTTCATCCCAAAAAGCCAGACGATCTTTATCTGCACGTGCATATTCATCAGGCTTCGCATTTGCAGATGCAGCAAAGTTTGCAGTTGGAGGAAAGTGGCGATCTTCGCTCAATAAGTTTTCTAAGGACTCATGGTCTTGGCTCATAACACGTGAGATTACCCGCCAGAGCCAGTTATCAACAGAGTTTTTACTGGGGTAGTTCTCACATACGCCGGGCATCGAGAATGCCAAACACGAAAGGAGGTCTCATACATGGGAATCACATCAGTCATGCTGTTGATGTTTAAGTTCTTCGGCAACGCCACATTGGTCGCAGCCCTATTCCGCTTTGCCGGTGCGGTCTTTAAGACTTACATGTAGTCCGATCTGCGAAATCGCCCCTGGCCCACCCGAGCCAGGGGCTTTTTCGCGCCTTTTTTGTGGGATTCGGGCCAAAGTGAGAGGATTGGCCGTAAGCCTCTAGACGGTTCAAAGTTGCACTCGCTTTTAGGGATTACACCAAGTAACTAGGAGTCATTGTGCCAATTGCAACCCCAGAAATTTATGCAGACATGTTGGATCGCGCCAAGAAAGGCGCCTTTGCATACCCAGCAATTAACGTTTCATCATCACAGACTCTCATCGCTGCTATTCGTGGTTTCGCCGAAGCAGAGTCAGATGGAATCATTCAATTTTCTTGGGGTGGGGCTGAATACGCTTCAGGCTCAACAGTCAAGAACATGGTTGACGGCGCAGTTGGCCTAGCTGAGTTTGCACATGTTGTCGCAAAGAACTACAAAGTAAATATTGGTATTCACACAGATCACTGCCCAGCAGAAAAGCTAGATGGCTTCATGCGTCCGCTTCTTGCATTCGGTGCAGATCGTATTAAGTCAGGCAAGGCTCCACTTTTTAATTCACACATGTGGGATGGCTCTGCCGTTGATATGAAAGAAAACATGCGCATCGCAAAGGAAATGTTGACGATGTCTGTTGCAGCAAAGACAATCCTTGAAATTGAAATTGGTGTTGTTGGCGGAGAAGAAGATGGCATTGAAGCAAAGCATGATGCCAAGCTCTACTCAACCCCAGAAGATGCTCTGCTAACTATTGAAACTCTTGGAACAGATGCCAATGCTCGCTATTTAGTAGCTGCAACATTTGGAAACGTTCATGGCGTATACAAGCCAGGAAACGTTGTTCTGCAACCAAAGATCTTGGCAACGCTGCAAGAGGCAGTATCAAAGAAGTTAGGTCTTGCCGCTGGGAGTAAGCCAATGGACTTGGTTTTCCATGGTGGTTCTGGCTCACTTCTATCAGAGATCCGCGAATCCCTTGATTACGGTGTAATTAAGATGAATGTTGATACAGATACTCAATACGCCTTTACTCGCCCAGTTGTTGATCACATGCTTAAGAACTACGACGGTGTGTTAAAGATTGACGGCGAAGTTGGTAACAAGAAGGCTTATGACCCACGTGCGTGGGGTAAGGCTGCTGAAGCTGGCATGGCTGCTCGTGTTGCACGTGCATGTGAAGATCTACGTTCAACAGGAACTTCATCACTTAAGTAATTACCCTACGTAATCAGAGAGGCTTTACCAATGCCTGCACTTGTTTTGCTTGGAGCTCAATGGGGCGACGAAGGCAAGGGTAAAGCTACCGATTTACTGGGAGATCGCGTTGATTATGTAGTTCGCTATCAAGGTGGAAACAACGCAGGTCACACAGTTGTTATTGGTGATCAAAAATATGCACTTCACTTACTACCATCTGGAATTCTTTCACCTAACGTAATTCCAGTTATTGGTAACGGTGTGGTTATTGATCCAGGTGTATTACTTCAAGAGATTGCTGGGTTAACAGAGCGCGGCATTGATTGCAGCAAGTTATTAATTTCAACGAATGCACACCTAATCACTCCATACCACCGCACAATCGACAAGGTATCTGAGCGCTTCTTAGGTAAATCTAAGATTGGTACAACTGGCCGAGGAATTGGACCGGCATATGCCGACAAGATCAACCGCATTGGTATTCGCGTTCAAGATCTCTTTGATCCATCTATCTTGCGTCAAAAAATTGAAAGTGCGTTGCGCGATAAGAACCAGGTTCTGATTAAAGTTTTCAACCGAAAAAACATTGAGGTAGATGAGGTTCTTGAAGAGTATTTGGCATATGCCGAGATTCTTCGCCCCTATGTTGCCGATACTGTTTTGATTCTCAATGAGGCGTTAGCTGCTGGAAAGCGCGTGCTTTTAGAGGGTTCACAGGGCACTTTGCTCGATGTTGACCACGGCACATATCCATTCGTGACTTCAAGTAATCCAACTGCAGGCGGTGCTTGTACTGGCTCTGGAATTGGACCGACAAAGATTGATCGTGTCATTGGAATTATTAAGGCCTACACAACTCGTGTTGGTAGTGGACCTTTCCCAACAGAACTCTTTGATGAAGATGGTGAAGCTCTACGTCGCATTGGTGGTGAGATTGGTGTTACTACTGGCCGTGCTCGTCGTTGTGGCTGGTTTGATGCACCAATTGCTCGCTATGCAGTGCGCGTTAATGGTTTAACAGATTTTTTCTTAACTAAATTAGATGTGTTAACTGGTTGGGAAAAGATTCCTGTTTGCGTTGCTTATGAAATCGATGGAAAGCGCGTGGAAGAACTTCCAGCCTCACAAACTGATTTCCACCATGCAAAACCGATTTATGAATACATGCCAGGTTGGAGCCAAGACATTACTGGCGCACGCAAACTCAGTGATCTTCCACAAGCTGCGCAGAACTACATCGCCTTCTTAGAGAAAATCTCGGGAGCACCGATGAGTGCAATCGGAGTAGGTCCCGGGCGCGATGAAACAATTGTCGTAAAGGATTTCATCTAAGAATGAAAATCCTCCTAGTCGGAAGCGGCGGTCGCGAACACGCCTTAGGACTAGGACTACACGCAGATCCAGAGTGCACCGAACTACATGTTGCACCAGGTAATCCAGGTATTGCGCAGTTTGCAACATGTCATCCACTAGTAATAAGTGATAACCAAGCAATCCTTGATTTAGCACAAAAACTTGATGCTGAGTTAGTTGTCATTGGCCCAGAAGTTCCATTAGTAAACGGTGCTGCAGACCTATTGCGGGCCGCTGGAATATCTGTCTTTGGACCTTCAAAAGCTGCGGCTCAATTAGAAGGCTCGAAAAACTTTGCAAAAGAGGTGATGGCAGATGCTGGTGTGCCAACCGCCCATAGTTTTACCTGCACTACACAAGCAGAGATTGAAAAAGCACTTGATGCTTTTGGTGCGCCTTATGTTGTTAAAGATGATGGGTTAGCTGCAGGTAAGGGCGTTGTTGTCACGCGCAATCGCCAAGAAGCGCTAGATCATGCACTGGCATGCAAGCGAGTAGTTATTGAAGAGTTTCTAGATGGCCCAGAAGTTTCACTCTTTGGAATCAGTGATGGAAAAACAATTATTCCAATGCAACCAGCACAAGATTTTAAACGCGCACTCAATGGTGATCAGGGGCCAAATACAGGTGGGATGGGTGCTTACTCACCATTGCCTTGGGCCCCATCAGATATTATTGAAGATACATATGTAAAAGTTTTAGCTCCTATGATTGCTGAAATGGCAGCACGTGGCACACCTTTTGTTGGTTTGCTCTATGCCGGTCTTGCATTAACTGATCATGGAACACGAGTGATTGAATTCAATGCACGCTTTGGAGATCCTGAGACTCAAGTATTGATTCCACTTTTGAAAACTCCACTGGCACAACTGCTCTATAAAGCAGCAACAAGAAATCTAGAGGGCGTTACTTTGCAGTGGAGTGATGAATCTGCCGTGAGCGTTGTGTTAGCTAGTGATGGATATCCAGCTGCACCACAATTAGGTGGAGTAATTGGAGAGTTTCCAACAATTGAAAAAGTTTCAATCTTTCATGCAGGAACTGCCAGTAGTGATAAAGGCTTAGTGTCTAGCGGGGGACGAGTGGTAACTGTGACCGGAATAGGCAGTGATTTAACTGAAGCTCGCGACCGTGCTTACCGGGCAATCAGCCACATCTCACTTGATGGATCCTTCTATCGCACCGATATTGCGCTCAATGCGTCGGTGGCAGAGAAGGGCAATTAAATGAAGGATAATTCGGGCGTGAGCCTTCTCGCTAACCGTTATGCATCAGCTGCGATGCGTGAAATCTTCGCACCTGAAGCAAAAATCATCGCGGAAAGAAAGCTCTGGATCGCAGTAATGCGTGCTCAATCTACTTTAGGCCACTCAATCTCCAAGGATGTAATTACAGATTACGAGAAGGTAATTACACAGGTGGATCTTGCCTCCATTGATGCCCGTGAAAAGAAGACACGTCACGATGTTAAAGCACGCATCGAAGAGTTCAATGCGCTAGCTGGCCATGAAGCTATCCATGCAGGCATGACTAGCCGTGATTTAACTGAAAACATTGAAGCGTTACAAATTCGAAATGGACTAGAAGTTGTCCATGACAAGGTCATCACAGTTCTTGCTCGACTTGCAGAGCGCGCAACACAGTATGCAGATCAACCTGTTGCAGGGCGATCTCATAATGTTCCAGCCCAAGTCACAACGCTTGGAAAAAGATTTGCTTCAGCCGCAGAAGAATTACTCTTTGCTTATGAGCGCTTAACTGCTTTACAGGATCGCTATCCAATGCGCGGTATTAAGGGACCAGTTGGAACTGCGCAAGATTCAATTGATTTGCTTGGATCAACAGATGCTCATGCGAAATTAGAAAACACAATTGCTAAATCGCTTGGCTTTAATCGTGTGCTAGATTCAACTGGCCAGATCTATCCTCGTTCTTTTGATTATGATGTTGTTACAACACTTGTTCAACTTGCATCATCACCTTCATCTCTTGCTACCTCAATTCGCCTTATGGCAGGTGCTGAACTTGTGACTGAAGGATTTAAAGCAGGCCAAGTGGGCAGCAGTGCAATGCCACACAAGATGAACACACGCTCATGTGAGCGAGTCAATGGTTTAGCAGTTGTGCTTCGCGGCTATGCATCAATGGTTAGCGAACTAGCCGGGGATCAATGGAATGAAGGCGATGTTTCTTGCTCTGTGGTTCGCCGTGTAGCGATGCCTGATGCTTTCTATGCAATAGATGGTCTGCTTGAAACAATGCTGACAGTTCTAGATGAGTTCGGCGCATTCCCTGCAGTAATTGCCGCTGAATTAGAGCGTTATTTACCTTTCTTGGCTACAACAAAGATTTTGATGGCAGCTGTTAAGGCCGGCGTTGGTCGCGAAGTTGCCCACGAAGTGATTAAAGAACATGCAGTCAAAGCAGCACTTGGAATGCGCGAAGGAAAGAAGAACTCACTTCTAGATGATTTAGCTGCAGATAATCGTTTACCACTTGATCGTGCAGCTCTAGATGTGTTGATAAGCACCCCACTTGAATTTACTGGCGAAGCTCGCCAACAAGTTGCTCGAGTTGTTAATCGCATTGGCGCGATTACTTCCGCGCACCCTGCCGCTGTGCAGTACAAGCCCGGCTCTATTAGGTGAGCGGCTTCGGCATAGCTGGCCCACCGCCAGCGCCTTCAATACCTGGGTGGACACATCTGCGCACCGGAAAAGTCCGTGATTTATATACAAATGATTTAGGAAATATTTTACTTGTTGCATCAGATCGCATCTCTGCTTACGACTGGGTAATGCCAACCGAGATTCCAGGTAAAGGCGCAGTACTAACACAGTTATCTTTATTTTGGTTTGACTTACTTGAAGATATTGTTCCAAACCATATTGTTTCAACTGATGTGCCTGAAGAAGTTGAAGATCGAGCAATCATTGTTCAACCACTTGAAATGTTTGCAATCGAGTGCGTTGCACGCGGTTATCTAACAGGTAGCGGTTGGAGTGAATACAAAGAAAATAGCGCGGTCTGTGGAAATAAGTTACCTGCCGGATTACTTGATGGATCAGAGCTTCCAGCAAGCATTTTTACACCGGCCACAAAGGCTGAAATTGGTGATCACGACATAAATATAGATTTTGATCAAGCTTCAAAAATTGTTGGTGCAAAGGATGTAGCTGAACTTCGCGATTTAACTTTAAAGCTCTATGACACCGCAGCAGATTTTGCGAAAAGCCGAGGCATTCTTTTGGCTGACACTAAATTTGAATTCGGCCGAAATGCAGCTGGCGCAATTACCTTGGGCGATGAGGCTCTCACCCCTGATTCTTCTAGGTTTTGGGATCAATCCACATGGGCACCCGGGGGCACGCAACCCTCATTTGATAAGCAGTTTTTACGTGACTACCTCGTAGCCAGTGGATGGGATAGAAATAGCCCACCACCAGAGCTACCAGCAGAGATCGTAGAAAAGAGCGCACGTCGTTATGAAGAAGCGTTTTATCGTTTAACTGGCAGCAAGTTCTAACTAAAGGAGAATATGACAATGGCAAAGATCGTGGTTGATGTGATGTTAAAGCCAGAGATTCTTGACCCACAAGGTAATGCTGTTGCATCAGCTCTGCCCCGTTTGGGTTTTAGCTTTGCCAAGTCAGTGCGCCAAGGAAAGCGATTTGAAATTGAAGTCGAAGGAGAACCAACAGCTGCGCAGTTAGCTGAAGTTGAAAAAGCTGCTGAAGTTCTACTTTCTAATCCAGTTATTGAAAACTATGTTGTGAGAGTTGAGAAGTAATGCGCGTTGGAGTCATAACTTTTCCTGGCACTCTCGATGATCGAGATGCTGCTCGCGCAGTAGTTGCCGGCGGATCAGAGGCGGTATCGCTTTGGCATGCCGATGCAGATCTTAAAAGCGTTGATGCTGTGATTTTGCCAGGCGGATTTTCATACGGTGACTATCTGCGCTGCGGTGCTATTTCTCGCTTTGCACCCGTAATGCAGTTAGTTATTGAAGCTGCAGGTAAAGGAATGCCAGTTTTAGGTATTTGTAATGGTTTTCAAGTTCTCTGTGAATCACACTTGCTTCCAGGCGCGCTGACTCGTAACTCAGATCTTCACTTCCTGTGCAGAGACCAAGAGATTGAAATAGTTAATAACACAACCCCGTGGACTAGCTCCTATAAAGCAGGAGAAAAGATTGTTATCCCACTAAAGAATGGTGAAGGATCTTTTCAGTGCGATGACACCACCCTTGCTGAATTAGAGGGTGAAGGAAGAGTAATTGCTAGATATGTAGGGCAAAACCCTAACGGGTCAAGGAATTTGATTGCTGGAATAACTAATGCACGGGGCAATGTGGTGGGCCTGATGCCTCACCCAGAGCATGCAATTGATGAGTTAACAGGCCCATCGGCCCAAGGTCTTGGCTTCTTTACTTCTATTCTTCATGCGATGGCGAAGTAAATGGCGCTAGATACAGTTGCTATTGCGCAATCAAGCCCGGATAACGTTCAACCATTTGCTGAGCTTGGGTTAAAAGCTGATGAATATGCGCGTATAAAGGAAATCTTAGGCCGCCGCCCTACTTCATCAGAGTTAGCAATGTATTCTGTGATGTGGTCAGAGCATTGTTCTTATAAATCATCAAAAACGCACTTAAAGCAGTTTGGAGAAAAAGCACCAAAATCTGATGCGTTGCTAGTGGGCATTGGAGAAAATGCTGGTGTTGTAGATGTTGGTCAAGGATATGCAGTTACTTTCAAAATTGAATCACACAACCACCCTTCTTTCATTGAACCGTATCAAGGCGCAGCAACTGGTATTGGCGGAATCGTAAGAGATATTTTGACGATGGGCGCACGACCAATTGCAGTTATGGATCCCTTGCGATTTGGTCCAGCAGATGCACCAGACACACGACGAGTTTTACCCGGCATCGTTGCCGGTGTTGGTGGATATGGAAACTGCTTAGGCCTTCCTAATATTGGCGGGGAAGTTGTCTTTGATGAAACATATATTGGAAATCCATTAGTCAATGCACTTTGTGTTGGAGTGATGAAGCACAGTGATATTAAGTTAGCTAAAGCTGCTGGTGCTGGAAATCTTGTAGTTCTCTATGGTGCTAAGACTGGTGGAGATGGAATTGGCGGCGTATCAGTTCTTGCCTCAGAAACTTTTGGTGCTGGTGGTTCTACCAAGCGTCCGAGTGTTCAAGTGGGAGATCCATTCGTTGAGAAGGTTCTTATTGAGTGTTCTTTGGAAATCTTTGCTGAAGATCTAGTTATTGGTATCCAAGACCTTGGCGGAGCAGGCTTATCGTGTGCAACGAGTGAGCTGGCATCAGGAGGCAGCGGGGGTATGAAAGTAGCCCTGGATAAGGTTCCTTTACGCGATCCTTCACTTTCTCCGGAAGAGATTTTGATGTCAGAGTCACAAGAGCGTATGTGTGCCATTGTTGAACCAAGCAAGATTGCTCGTTTCCTAGAGATTTGTAAGAAATGGGATGTAACAGTCACAGTTATTGGCGAAGTAACAGATGGTGACAGATTAGAAATTACGTGGAATGGCGAAGTAATCGTCAATGTTCCACCACGCACTGTGGCTCATGAAGGCCCTGTCTATAACCGTCCACTTGCACAGCCTGCATATATCGATCAAGTGAATTCACAAAAAGTAAATGTTCCAATGCCAAGTGGCGCTTTTGAGATTAAAGCAGCAGTTCTCAAACTTGCAGGTGCACCAAACTTGGCTGACAAATCTTGGGTAACCGCTCAATATGATAAATATGTTCAGGGCAACACCATTCAAGCCCAACCAGATGATTCAGGAATGGTTCGACTTGATGAAAAAACACATTTAGGTGTTGCAATCTCAACAGATGCAAATGCCAACTGGTCGTATTTAAATCCCTATCAAGGTGCAAAGTTAGCCTTAGCTGAAGCGGCACGAAACATTGCAACTGCTGGTGCTAGACCACTAGCTGTTACTAACTGTCTTAACTTCGGTTCTCCTGAAGATCCAGGTGTTATGTGGCAGTTTGCTGAATCTGTGCGCGGTTTAGCAGATGGTTGTTTAGAGATGGGATTGCCTGTTACAGGCGGAAACGTTTCTTTCTATAACCAAACAGGCGCAGTGGCTATCTTGCCAACACCTGTTATTGGCGTGCTGGGTGTAATTCAAGATGTTCGCAAGCGAACACCGATGAGCTATAAATCAAGTGGACTTGAACTATTTTTATTAGGAGAAACTCAAGAAGATCTAGCAGGAAGTGAATGGGCTTTCTTGCATGGACAGCGCGTTGGACAATCTCCAGATGCTGATTTAGCCCGTGAAATGCGCCTTATTGAGCTCCTCCTTGAGGGCAATGCTTTCTTTAACGCTGCTCATGATTTAAGCCAGGGTGGGTTATCAGCTGGATTAACTGAAATGGTTTTGCGCCATAACGTTGGAGCGACTATCTCTTTATCTAATCCAGCAATTGAACTTTTAAGTGAAACCCCTGGACGAGTTATTGTGGCGATAGAAGCAAGTAAAGCTTCCCAACTACAAGCACTGGCTACTAAGTACTCCATTGCAATCTCCAAGCTGGGTACTACCGGTGGAGAATCACTGACAATTAATGATGCTGTAATTTCATTAGATGAACTGCGTACAGCTCATACGTCTACGTTCCCACGATTGTTTGGCTAAGAAATATGCGCGATCAAGTGGTCCTAGAGGAAGTAAAGAGCACACTTGCACTCCTTACCGCCAAGGCACCTGGTCGCGCCATTGAAGTTCGAGTCCCGCCCTATGCCGCTGTGCAATGCGGTGACGGACCAACACATACTCGCGGGACTCCAGCAAATGTTATTGAGATGAGCGCCCTAACATGGTTGGCCCTAGCTAAAGGTGAAATCGCTTGGGCCGATGCCTTAAATAATGGCGACATCATCGCTTCCGGGGTGCGAGCAGATCTTTCAGAGTATTTACCACTTAGGATTCAATCATGAGACGCCCGGATGGATTACTTAACCACAATGTCTTGGGTGAAGATAAAGGACCACAGGATGCATGTGGTGTTTTTGGTGTGTGGGCACCTGGCGAAGAAGTTGCGAAGTTAACTTTCTACGGTTTGTATGCCCTGCAACACCGCGGCACTGAATCTGCGGGAATTGCAACAAGTGATGGAAGCAGAATTCTTGTTTATAAAGATATGGGATTAGTTTCACAAGTATTTACCGAAAGTGATCTAGCTACTCTTCCTGGTGATTTAGCTATTGGTCACTGCCGATACAGCACGACGGGTTCGAGCACCTGGGTTAATGCCCAGCCAACGCTGCGCCCAACTAAGTACGGCACACTGGCTTTAGCCCACAACGGAAACCTCATTAATACTGGCGATTTAGCTGAGTTAGTACAAAAGCTTGAGCCAAGTAATGCTCGTGAGGGCGGAGCCACAACAGATACTGAAATTATGACTGCACTTATCTCATTACAAAATGAGAAAAATGTTGAAGCCAGTGCCATGACCGTGCTTCCACAACTTGAAGGCGCTTTTTCTCTTGTCTTTATGGATGAACATACTTTATATGCAGCCCGTGATCGCCATGGCGTTCGCCCCTTAGTACTAGGCAAGTTAGAAAATGGTTGGGTTGTTGCATCTGAATCGGCGGCCTTAGATATCGTTGGCGCAGCATTTGTTCGTGAGATTGAACCAGGTGAGTTTGTTGCAATCGATGCTAATGGTGTTCGTTCAGAGCGCTGGGCAGTAGCTGAACCTAAGGGTTGTTTATTTGAATATGTCTATTTGGCTCGACCTGACACAACAATTGCAGGTGAAGGAATTCATGCAACCCGTGTTCGCATTGGTGAGCGTTTGGCAAAAGAGGCACCAGTTGAAGCAGATCTAGTTATTCCAGTGCCTGAATCAGGAACACCGGCAGCAATTGGATATGCAAAAGGCTCGGGGATTCCATTTGGGATAGGTTTAGTTAAGAATTCATACGTTGGTCGCACATTTATCCAGCCTTCACAAACAATTCGCCAACTCGGTATTCGCTTAAAACTTAATCCACTTCGAGAAATTATTGAGGGCAAGCGCATTGTGGTTGTTGATGACTCGATTGTTCGTGGAAATACCCAGCGGGCCATTGTGCGTATGTTGCGCGAAGCTGGAGCGCGCGAGATTCACGTTCGAATCTCGTCGCCACCAGTCAAATGGCCATGTTTCTATGGAATCGATTTTGCTACTCGCGCTGAATTAGTTGCCAGCGGGTTAGAAGTAGAAGAGATTCGCCGCTCGATCGGTGCAGATTCTCTGGGTTATGTCTCCCTTGAAGGTCTCATTGAATCCACCCAAATCGATGAAAATAAGCTATGCGGGGCATGCTTTACAGGCCAATATCCCATCCAAATCCCTGCCGATATGTCTGAGGGCAAGATGCGCCTTGAAATCACAGAAGTACACGGTCATTAAATGAGCACATATAAAGATGCTGGCGTTGATATCGATGCAGGAGATCGCGCAGTTGAATTAATGAAAGCATCAATTGCCAAAGCATCTCGTCCTGAAGTGATGGGTGGCATCGGGGGCTTTGCTGGTCTATTTGATGCAAGTGCACTGAAGAATATGAAGAAGCCTTTGCTTGCTACTTCAACCGATGGCGTGGGAACAAAGACTGAAATAGCACGAGCGATTGGTAAATACGACACCATCGGTGAAGATCTTGTTGCAATGGTTGTTGATGATTTAGTGGTTTGTGGGGCTGAACCATTATTTATGACCGACTACATTGCTGTCGGAAAAGTTATCCCAGAGCGAATTGCCGAGATTGTTTCAGGAATTGCACGTGGTTGTGAAAAAGCAGGAACAGCTTTAATTGGGGGAGAGACTGCCGAACATCCAGGATTACTAGCTGATGATGAGTTTGATGTTGCAGGTGCTGCAACTGGAGTTGTAGATGCAGATCTGCAGTTAGGAGCGCACTTAGTTCAAAAGGGTGATGTCTTGATTGCTATGCCATCAAGTGGATTCCACGCTAATGGCTTCTCACTTGTTCGACATATTATTAAGACTGCCAAGCTCTCACTTGATGCCCACATGAGTGAATACGGCAAAACATCAGGGGAAGTGTTTTTAACTCCGACTGAAATCTATGCCTTGGATTGTTTGGCATTAATTAGATCAATGCAGGGAAAGCTGCGTGGGTTTTCACATATTACGGGCGGTGGAATTGCGCAAAATACTGCGCGCGTTATTCCAGATCACTTGAGTGCAATTTATGATCGCTCCACATGGTCAATTCCAATTGAGATGGAGTACTTATCTAAAGTTGGTGGGGTGCCCCAGGCTGATATGGAGCGAACATGGAACTGTGGCATTGGAATGACGGCGATAGTGACATCTGATTCAGCCGACGTAACCCTTCGATCCTTGGCGGCTCGGGGAATGAAAGCCTGGGTCGCAGGCGTTGTAGAGGAGCGGGTGGCTTCCAATCCACGCTCATCTTTGGAAGGCACCTACAGAGCGCGATAACCTACGCCTCTGAACAACACGTACTTAGTGAAGGAGCTCGCATATGGGTCGCGGCCGAGCCAAAGCAAAACAGACCAAAGTTGCACGTGATTTGAAATATAACTCACAAGATATGGATTTAGATCGTCTTGCGAAAGAACTTCATGGCGACGTTGAACCTTCAGGTAACCGGGATGACGATGATCCCTTTGCTGAAGGCAATTACATTCCACGTGCGTGAGACCTACACCCTACGTAGCTTCACTGAGAGTTTACGAACCACTCTCAGCATTTGAACCTGCTGATCGTTTGCGTTGGCAGTCAATTGATATCAGCGAACAGAGCTATGCAAATGAAGAAGCCTTTGCTCTGCATCGCACCGTAGTTCCTGAACCACCTGCTGGTCGCCCTGATGGCGTTCACATTTTAGATATTGATGGCGAGCGCTATGTTGCACCATGGTCAACAGCAACACGTTGTTGGGCAGCTCTAGATAACTTTAAAGATTCACTACCAAGTAGCGTTGTTCCATATTTTGTTTCACCTGCAATGGAAGATGTTATTACTGCAGGTGTGGATTTGTTGGAAGATAAAGTCCCGCATATTTTAAATGAGACGTGGGTTATTCCACCACGTTGGTTCTTACTCTTTATGCCAGAGGAGCAAACTCGTGGCGAGAATAAGGACGGGCTATTTACAACAGCGTGTGCCACTATTGCAAATGCAAAAGCACGGGCAGAAGTAGCACACACCACTGTTGTGAATGCTTTCGGTGAAGGTCCGGTAGAACAGGATCTTGAAAACCTACTGGCTTGGTTAGAAATGTTTCACCCAAAGTCATATGTGGAGTTAGATTACGGCGGGCTGGCACAGTATTTAAATAAAGCGCTGCGAGATAACAATGAAGATGGCTTGATGGCGGATACATCTATTGAAGATGTCCTGCAATCTCTCTCTGGCCTTGCCGCAGCCGATGGTTCATTGGCGGGTCAGGGATATGAGCGCTTAATGTCGCGCTGGCGCAGGGTTCAAGCCCTTGAATCAGCGAATTAATTCTTTTTTTATCTTGCGCAGCCAGCGCTAAATCGGAATACTTCACCACAATACGGAGCAATTCGGACACCGCGCACTGGAAAAGAAGGAGATGAACATGGCTCGTTTGCCTGATGCTGAAGTTCTATTAACTCCTAAAGAGGTAGCTGCCCGTTTTCACGTTAATCCAAAGACTGTCACCAGATGGGCAAAGGCAGGCAAGTTAACTGCGATCCGCACTCTGGGGGGACACCGTCGATACCGTGAATCTGAAGTTCTTGAGCGTCTGCGTGAGTACAAAGAGAGTTCAAGTTAACTAGTAAGGTTCTCTCATGAGCGAAAAGAATGATGACATGAAAGCAAGAATGCTTGCTGCCCTTGAAGCTAAGAAAAACAAACCAGGTGCACCAGGTACTCAGACACATGCTGAAACTGGATCAAAGATTCGCGGCGGACAACGCAGTGGAGGAGCTCCACAGGTTCAGCGCAAGGCCGGTCCGTCAGGCTCTGGCTCTGCTGGCTAAGTTGTAGTTCAACTTTTAAAACTATAACAAACCGCGACGCTTCAACAGCGGCTCGATCTTTGAATCTCGTCCACGGAAATTGCGGAACATCTGCATTGAATCAATAGATCCACCCCGACCAAGCAATGTGTTTCTAAAGTGCTCACCGTTCTTGCGTTGCAATCCACCGTTTTCTTTAAACCAATCCACGGTGTCCGCGTCCAGTACTTCTGACCAGATGTAGCCGTAGTAGCCAGCTGAATATCCGCCAGCAAAGATGTGTGAGAAATAGGTGGAGCGGTAACGAGTTGGAACTGGCGCGAAATCAAGGCCATAGTCCTTAATCGCTTGGGCTTCAAAGGCCTCTACATCGCTAACTTTTGCTGCCTCTTCAGTAGTCAATGAGTGCCACGCTAAATCCAAGATAGCTGCAGCTAGATAACTTGTTGTTGCATGTCCTTCATTAAATGTTGATGCAGCATCGAGGTTATCAATCCATTCTTGTGGCAGTTTCTCGCCAGTTTCAAAGTGACGGGCATAATTTTCAACAACCTCTGGCCACAAAATCCACATCTCATTGACTTGAGAAGGGAATTCAACAAAGTCACGCTGAACACTTGTGCCTGAAACACGTGGATATTTCACCTGTGAAAGCAGACCATGCAGAGCATGGCCAAACTCATGAAACAGAGTTGTTGTTTCAGAGAAAGTGAGAAGAGTTGGTTTGCCTGCAGGAGGCTTTGGAATATTAAGGTTGTTTACAACCACAGGTAGTTGGTTAAAGAGGAAATTCTGATCAACCAGATTATTCATCCACGCCCCGCCACGCTTTGAATCACGGGTGTAGAAATCACCGATAAAGAGTCCGAGCTTTGAGCCATCTTCATTAAAGACTTCAAAGGCACGGGCTTCTGGATGATAGGTAACTAGATCTGGACGTTCTTTAAAAGAAATTCCAAAGAGTTTGTTGGCAGCAAAAAAGATTCCATTCTTTAATACTGATTCCAGTTCAAAGTAAGGACGCATCTTGGTTGTGTCGATGTTGTATTTTTCAAGACGAACTTGCTCAGTATAAAAACCCCAGTCCCAACTTTCAATCTCTGTTCCAGCAGATTTTTTTAGGTCTTGGGCTTCTGCCCCTGCATTTCGAACAGCAGCCGGTGCAATCTTTCGAAGCATTGCATGGACGTTGTCAGGGTGTTCTGCAGTTTGCACTGCAATCACATGCTCGGCATGGGTATTTTTTCCGAATAGTTTTGCACGCTCTGCGCGTAACTTAACCACCTTAAGAATGATTGGCTTATTGTCATTTTCATTCGCGCGATTAGCTTTAACAAGGGATTCCTGCATGATTTTCTGGCGAAGGGCGCGGTTAGTAAGAGAGTCGAGGACTGGATTTCCAGAGAAATTAACCATTCCTATAAGCCATTTACCTTCATGGCCACGATCTTTGGCAGCAGCGGCAGCTGATGCGATTTCATTCTCACTCAATCCATCAAGTTCTTCAATGGTGTGAACTAGAACAGCTAAGTCATTTGTGTCAGCTAATACATTTTTAGAGAACTGTGTTTCTAGCTTTGAGAGCTCTTCATTGAGTTCCTTGAGACGCCCACGCTCTGATTCTGATAGATGAGCACCAGCGTGGATGAGATCTTTGTAGTAGCGCTCAAGTAGCCAAGCATCTTCGGTGTTCAGGCCAATAGATTCGCGGTTGTCGTATAAAGATTTGATGCGGTTATAGAGAACAGGATTTAGATTGATTGCATCTTGATGTGCTGCAAGCTTGGGTGCCATCTCTTCTTCAATTTTATCTAGAGCATCGCTGGTATCACTTGATGATTTGTTGAAGAAAACTAATAGCGTGCGCATTAACATCTGACCGCTTTTTTCCAAAGCAACAATGGTGTTTTCAAAAGTTGCAGCACCTGGTGTGTCCAGAATTGCTTGAACTTCAGCTAACTGTTGTGTGCAGCCTTCATAGAAGGCAGGTAGGTAGTGCTCCTCTTTTATGAGTGCAAAAGGTGGCAACTCATAGTCAATGGCGCTTCTTTGGGCAAATGGATTCGCGTTTGTCATGGCGCAAACCCTATCGAGAATTTCTAGTTAACGAGGACGGCGGCGACGCTGACTTGAGTTCGGACGAGGGCGCTTATTGCCACCACTACGCACTGACTTTTCAACGATGGGCTGGATGTATGGAACACCAGAAGGCTCTTGTGCTCCAGTGATCTTCATTAACTCAGTACTCAATGGGGTGACACCAACAAATTTTGGAGTAACGCCAGCACGAGAAGTAAGTCCACCAATTGATTTCTGCTGCTTAGTTGTAGCGATTGTTACAACAGTTCCAGCTTCACCAGCACGGGCTGTGCGGCCTGCACGGTGTAGATAATCCTTGTGATCTGTAGGTGCATCAACGTGCACAACAAGTGAGATTCCATCAACGTGGATACCACGTGCGGCAACATCTGTTGCTACAAGGGCCGCGTTAGTTGAATCC
>Ga0209401_1001204_pt1 | contig 17241 bp, 13 predicted proteins | sample M_140807_MF_Meta_FD_187318 | JGI IMG/M metagenome (GOLD analysis project Ga0209401, IMG submission 187318) | Freshwater microbial communities from Lake Montjoie, Canada to study carbon cycling - M_140807_MF_MetaG (SPAdes) (version 2) | ecosystem: Environmental > Aquatic > Freshwater > Lake...
AAGGCATTCCGCTCAAAATCGCCGTCGAAGACGACGGGAAGTCTTTCTACAAACTGACCCTCAAAATCCGGCCCAAAATCGTGGCCGACGGAATCGACGACCCAGCCTTTGATTCATCCAAGGTTGGCCGTCACCTCAACGCTGCCGAATTCAACGCCGCCATGGAAGAACCCGGAACCTTGGTGGTGGATATGCGCAATCATTACGAAAGCAAAATTGGGCACTTCGAAGGGGCCCTCCTCCCGGATGTCGATACGTTCCGCGAAGAATTGGAACAGGTCCCGCGCCTCTTGGCCGGACAAGAAGACCGCAAAATCCTCCTCTATTGTACCGGAGGAATTCGATGCGAAAAGGCCTCGGCCTGGCTCAAATACAAAGGCTTCACGGATGTGAATCAACTTCACGGCGGAATCATTGATTATGCCCACCAAATCCGCGAACAAGGCCTGCCCAATAAATTCAAAGGACGCAACTTTGTCTTTGATGAACGAATGGGTGAGCGTATCAGCGAAGATGTGTTAGGAAAATGTGATCTCTGCGGTGAACCCTGCGATCACTACACCAACTGTGCCCGCAAAGCCTGCCACCAACTGTTTATTCAGTGCCCCGCTTGCAGCGAACGGCTCAACGGCTGCTGCGGACCCACCTGCCAAGACCTACTTGACCAAGCCCCAACGGACGAGGCAGCCAACCCGACCAACCCTCATCTTGGTAAATACACCAAAGGCCGGTTAAAACAAGGCCATTAAAAAAACCAAAGCCCCTTGGTGGAGGGGCTTGGGGGTTGAATGATGGTGGAGGATATCGGAGTCGAACCGACGACCTCTTGCATGCCATGCAAGCGCTCTAGCCAGCTTTTGTTGTTGATATTCAGCATGTTGTGCTTTTTGATTCTGAAGTGATACCCAAACGTGACCCACTAATGAGCGTGGTTGAACCAAATTTACTCACTTCTTTTACATTCTCCTAGTGGACGAAGTGCACAAAAACCTGACCTGCTTGTTGTGAAAGGCGCTTTTTTATACAAGCGGGGTAGTCACCCATGACCAGGGGGGTGGTCACCCATGACCACACCCCCTAGTCACCCATGACTAGTAAGTAATAAGAAGAGAGAATAAGAGAAACGCGCGTTTTTGAGGCATAGTCACTGGTGACTACCCCCCCCTCTTTTTGACTACCTATACTGACTCAAAAGCAGACGTTACAAGGTCACTCCAGATACCATCGATAGGGTGAAGCTGAAGTGTCTAGTGCCTCTGAAATTCCTTCAATAAGGACAGACGCATTGACCCCCCTTGTGAGAAACAAGTCTATGTAGCTGCTTTTGTTGGCACCTGTAAAAAGATTGTACACCTTCCATAGGTTTATCCTTCCATCCACATGTCTTGAAAACGCTTGATCCTGGAAATACGCTCTTGCAACTTCGTTAATTTGGGTGTCGTTGAAAAGCAAGGAAGGTATGTAAAGTTTGTCTTCCTTAGGTAGATGCTGATACAACCTGCATTTTCCTAGAATCTGGGCAAACTGTCTTTCTGTGAGGTGCTGCTCTGTCCAATGCTGCAAGCGATCCAAGTGAGCAGTCATCTGATAGCCACGGATGATCTGCACCATCTTGGATAGAAGTTCTTGAACAGAACCAACCCTGAGGTCATCTTTAGCACCATCTGTAGAAATACACATGTTGCAGCAAACAAGGTTTTTGAACCCAATAAAGAACTTGAAGTGCTCCAAGGACTTTTTGTTGTAGAGGTTTTCATGGTTGTACGAACGCACACCCCCAATGGTTAGAGAAAGCTCATTGCCACCAAGGTTCTTTCTGAAACCATCCAGCGATATAGCAAAAGCCATTCTTTCGTAGTAGATGGTCTTTTCATGGTCCAACAAAGCATGCGCGCTCTTGTGGATGGCATCAGGTATTCTGCCCTTGATAGGGTGTGAAACCCTTATCTCTGGCAGGATGTCTGCCCTGACCCCCAAGGTGTCTTGAACGGCCTCCATTGCTGCCTCAATGAACTCCTGGTGTGAAATAGTTCGCTCGTTGTCTTTGGCAAATACAGGTATGGTGCAGTCACTGATAAGGTGATTTAACTCTACACCGGTGGTATTCGCCTCTATGATAGAGCGTTGTTTTTGAGGAACCTGCTCTGTACGCAAGGGAACATAGGACAGGACATCAGAAGAATTGGTTGATTGATAAAGTTGAATTTCCATGGTTTTTTTGTTTAGGTTGAAATGAGAGAAATGAAAAAGGGGTACAGCGAACTGCACCCCTTGAGAAATTTGTTGGTTTGAACAACTAAGGAAGGATCCCTTCCTCTGACATGGATAGGTAATGGTGTTCTGGACAGAGGATAATGTGATCCAGAAGGACTATATCCATCAACTCCAAAGCACCTTTGAGCTTCTTGGTGATTTTGACATCTTCAGAAGATGGTTTCAAATTACCAGATGGATGATTGTGAGCGATGAGGACACCTGTTGCAAGTAACTTAAGGGCAGCTGCAAGGATAATCCTAATGTCCACCACAGTCGCAGATACGCCTCCGTTAAAAAGTTGAGCACAACCTATCACCCTATTGTTGCGGTCTAGGTACAGTACAGCAAATTGTTCTTGCAATCCTAGTTTTTCTTTGTGAAACAACAATTTAAAGACATCCACCGCATCTGTTGATTTTTGAATTTGAGGCCTGTCTTTCCTTGAGGATTGGTACTTATACACCACATCGACCTCACCTAGGTTGCTGAGGTTAGACCTGGGCTCCATTGCTCTGATGTTTGGTGGTTTCAGCAGTTTCGTTATTCAAACGCAGGTAGTACGCCTTGATGTTGAACAATTGAGCGTATTTCCTGATAAAAGGGGTGTGCTTATAGAGGTGGTTCAGCTCTTCAATGGTATTGCAGGCATTGATGAGTTCCTCAGCCTCCTTTTCAGAACGTGGTTCAGCTTGTTTACACCAGTCCTGAATCTTCTTTCCTGTAGCACTGTCGACGATGAAAGGAATTCTTTTGTCAAAAATCTGTGTTCTGTCTTTGCTGCAGTTGACATTGTGGTTGATATCCAGTTCAAATACGATGGTGAAATCATATTCTAGCCCATCACGTTGCACGCCTTTCATGCCAACCTTCTCAGGAACACTCTTACCATTTTTGTCAGAAAGCACGTAGTCTTGTTTGCTTCTAACGGTGGCGATGATGTGTTTTCCAGAGTTAAGTATTCGCTGGACAAGGGCGTTGTGTCGTGGCGTGATTTTGCTCCAGTTGGTGAAGCTGTTACCCACCATGTTTGAGTGGATGTCTAAAATACCTCCATCGCCTTCCCACTCATGACTGATACTGTCAATGACGATCACGTCCATACCAGCGTTCTCACAAGCATCAATAGCTTCTATGTAACGCTCAGGTGAATAAGGTGGGCCAAGTGCCAGTACTTGGTAGTTTCCCAAATGGGAATAGAGGTGTGCAGAGTGATGTTCGGTGTCAATCACTGCAATTTTGCTCCAGTTCTCGCACATGCCATAGGCAAGCATGAGTGCTGAGTAGGTCTTTCCGCTGCCAGAAGGACCCTGCAGTGCCATCCTGATTCTGGCCTGCTTTCTGTTGGTTGGTTTGAGTTCCATAAGTGTGAAATTTGGGTTTAGTTGACTGCAACAGGGGGGTTCACGGTTCTAGGTGGTTAAGGGGGGCCTGTTGTTGGGGGGGACCCATCACGCGCACTTACACTTGGTTGTAGGTTGTATTTTGGCTACATTTGAAAACTCATACTACTGAGAACCCTGGTAAATTCTTACAACAACCTGAACAGCAGATCAAATGACCCTCTTTGTCATTGAGTTGAAAAAGCAATAAGACTACAGTTAGCGATGCCACTCAGTTGGAACGAAATAAAGTCAAGGGCAACATGACAGACCAGAAACCAGAACAACTGGCAAGAGTCAATATTGATGCAAAACTATTTGCAAGCGGCTGGGTCGTGCAAAACATCCAAAACCTCAACTTAAAGGCTGGTGTAGGTGTTGCAGTACGTGAATATTCAACCGAGGTTGGTCCTGCAGATTATGTTCTGTTTGTAAACCAACAGGCCGTTGGCATTATTGAGGCTAAACGAGAAGAGGAAGGAAGTAAAATTTCAGTACATGAAACACAAGTAGAAGAATATGCTCACGCCAAACTCAAGTACATCGATAACAACCCTCTGCCTTTCCTTTATCTAAGTACAGGAACAATAACAAAATTTTCAGATACAAGAGACCCTAAGCCGCGCTACAGAGAAGTCTTCACCTTCCATAGGCCTGAGACCCTTGCTAAATGGCAAAGGAAGACAACTTCTATAAGAGCGAACATGGCTACAAGTTTCCCTGTACTGGATCCCACAGGACTTAGAGACTGCCAAATTGATGCCATCACAAACCTGGAGACATCATTCAAAAGCGCAAGACCCAAGGCGCTTGTACAAATGGCTACTGGATCAGGTAAAACCTACACAGCCATCACATCTGTTTACAGGCTCCTCAAACACATCCGGGCAGAACGTATTTTGTTTTTAGTTGACACCAAGAACTTAGGAGAGCAGGCTGAGGGAGAGTTCAGGAAGTATCAACCACAGGATGACAACAGGCTTTTTCCCGAACTCTACGGTGTGACACGCCTCACCAGCTCGTTTATACCTGAAGATAGCCAAGTGTATATCAGTACCATTCAAAGGCTCTACAGTATTTTGAAAGGAGAAGAGCTTGATGAGAGCGCTGAATTGGACAACCCCAATGAGCTAAAAGCCTTGGTGAAAGCACCACTGCCGGTAGAATACAGTGAAAAACTACCCATAGAGTTTTTTGACTTCATCATAGTTGATGAGTGTCACAGAAGCATCTATAACCTCTGGAAGCAGGTTTTGGACTACTTTGATGCTTTCCAGGTAGGGTTAACAGCAACTCCAGACAACAGAACGTTTGGTTACTTCAACCAAAACGTCGTTTCTGATTATGGTTATGAGAAAGCTGTTATAGATGGTGTCTTGGTGCCTTACAATGTTTACAGCATAGAAACGCAGATTACCAAAGAGGGTGCAAGTATAAAAATTGGTGAGATGGTAGACAAGCGAGAGCGACTCACCAGGAAAAAGTTTTGGGAAGCAGTTGATGAAGAAGTAACGTATGAAGGCAAGCAGCTCGACAGGGACATCGTCAATCCCAGCACCATTCGCTCCATTATAAAAGAAGTAAAAGCTCAACTTCCAGGGATGTATCCTGACAGGTTTGATAGCAAAGGGGCGTTTGAGGTCCCTAAGATGTTGATTTTTGCTAAAACAGATAGCCATGCAGAAGACATCATAGAAATAGTTAGAGAGGAATTTGATGAGTGCAGTGACTTCTGTAAAAAGATAACCTATCAAAGTAAGGAAGACCCCAAGACCATACTTTCACAGTTCAGAAACGATTACTACCCCAGGGTGGCTGTAACGGTTGATATGATTGCCACAGGTACAGACATAAGACCATTAGAGGTGCTCCTGTTTATGCGTGATGTGAAAAGTAGAAGTTACTATGAGCAAATGAAGGGGCGCGGTACCAGAACGTGCACCTTGGAGGAACTTAAGGCCAAAGGAACACCTACTGCAAAATACGCGAAGGACCACTTTGTGATCATTGATGCTATAGGGGTGGAGCAATCGCAAAAGACCGATAGCAGGCCTTTAGAAAAAGCACCATCTGTTTCTCTAAAAGAGATTCTGCAGAGAATTGCTGTAGGTGACAGAAGTGAAGAGATGATGTCAACACTTGCCAATAGATTGTTGCGCTTGGACAAACAAATGAGCGAATTTGAGAAAAAGTCTTTTGAGGATAAGGCACAAGGCAAGGGGGTTTCTGAAGTGGTAAGGCAGTTACTCTATGCTCATGATCCTGACACCAAAGAAAGTATTGAAGAAGTAATCACAGCAGAACAACCTGGCATTGCGCCTTTGTTGCTAGAAGAAATGGTCAAGGAGAAGCATCTGGCGATTCTAGACCATGCAATACGTGTGTTCCACAATCCTGACTTAAGAGAATTTATTGTTGATGTACGCAAGAAGTATGATCAAATCATTGACACCCTCAACATTGATGCAGTTGTCAATAGTGGATGGGTAAAAGACCAACAAGCAGAAGCTGAGAAACTCATTGCTGATTTCAAGCTTTGGATTGAGGAGAATAAAGATGAGATAACCGCTCTACAGATTTTCTATGATCAACCCTACAGAAGAAGGGAACTTACTTTTAAAATGCTAAAGGAACTGAGTGAACAAATCATCAGAACAAAACCAACTCTTGCTCCTTTGCGCATATGGAAAGCTTATGAGCAGTTAGAGTCAGTGACAGGACAACCCAAGAATGAACTGATAGCACTAGTTTCATTGATAAGAAGAGTTGCAGGAATAGACAGCGTATTGACCACATTTGACAAAACTGTAGATAAGAACTTTGCTGACTGGGTGTGGAAAAAGCAGCAAGGCGCAACCATTAAGTTCACTAAAGAACAAATGGAGTGGCTACATATGATGAAAGATCACATTGCTACAAGTGTACACTTGGAAGTGGATGATCTAGACTACACTCCTTTTGATTCTCTAGGCGGTAGAGGAAAGTTAAATCAGCTATTTGGTGCAGAGATGGAAACAATTATTGAAGAACTTAACGAGGCGTTGGTAGCATGAATAAGGGTTGGTGTGAAGAGAGTCTTGGCGTGATTGCTGAGAAAATCACAAAGGGTGGGACCCCTACCACTTATGGTTTTACATTTCAGAAAAGTGGTGTTAACTTTTTGAAAGTAGAGAACATCCAGTCTGGCCAAATAAACATTGGCAGTATAACAGACTTTATCTCTGATGATGCTCATGAATTTCAGAAGAAGTCACAATTGTCAACAGGCGATTTGCTATTCTCAATAGCAGGTACTATTGGTGTCACATCCATTGTTGAGTCCAATCATTTACCTGCGAATACTAACCAAGCCTTAGCAATAATAAAAGGTACAGACCGATTAGTGCATATAAAATTCTTGCAGTATCAGCTTGAACACTTTGTGCAAAAAGTAAAATCAAAGGCTAGAGGAGGCGCAATGAACAATGTCTCGCTTGAAGACCTAAAAGAGTTCATTGTACAAATAGCGCCACTTGCAGAACAACACCGCATCGTAGAGAAAATTGAAGAGCTGTTCTCTGAGTTAGACAAAGGCGTTGAAAGTCTCAAAACCGCGCAGCAGCAGTTAAAGGTGTACCGTCAAGCAGTTTTGAAATATGCGTTTGAAGGTAAACTGACTAACCCAGACGTGAAGGATGGTGAATTGCCTGATGGGTGGGTGGAATTACCTTTAGAGAAATTGGGGGAAATTAACTCAGGTGGAACACCTTCTACATCAGAACCAAAATATTGGGATGGAAATATTTCCTGGATTTCACCTGTTGACCTTTCGCGATACACAAATAAGTACATAAGTAATGGAAGAAAATCTATAACAGCTTATGGGTTACAAAAATCATCAGCAAAGTTGCTTCCTCAAGGTACTGTACTTTTCTCATCTCGTGCACCTATTGGATATGTTGCTATTGCAAGTAATGAATTGTGCACAAATCAAGGGTTTAAAAGTGTTACGCCAAATTCTGAAGTTGATAGTGGGTTCTTGTATTACGCTTTAATAAGCAATATTGACCAAGCGGATAAACTGGCAAGTGGAACAACATTCAAAGAGATTTCAAAAGCAGCTTTTTCCAAGCTTATTATAAAGCTTCCTCAAAATAAAGTTTTGCAAAAGATACTTGTTCAGGAAATAGAGTCCCGTTTGTCAATCTGTGACAAAATAGAAGAAAGCATTGAGCAAGGCTTACAACAAGCAGAAGCGCTTAGGCAAAGCATCTTGAAGAAAGCATTTGAGGGCAAGTTGGTGCCTCAAGACCCCAATGATGAGCCCGCAAGTGTGCTGCTTGACCGCATCAAAGCAGCAAGAGCAGGACAAACCGCCACCAAGAAGTCACGAACCAAGAAAGTAACCCTAGAAAATGAGCACTGAAATCAACAATACTTCAAGCATTATCAGCAAAGTCTGGAGCTTTTCAACTGTCCTAAGAGATGACGGTGTGGGCTATGGTGACTATCTTGAACAACTGACCTACCTGCTGTTTTTGAAAATGGCAGATGAGTTTAGTAAGCCACCTTACAATAGACCTTTAAATGTACCAGCAGGCTATGACTGGCATGCATTAACTGACAAGCGCGGTGCAGAACTAGAAATTCACTACACCAATACGCTGAGAGAACTATCCATGTCAAAAGGTTTTTTGGGTCAAATCTTCACCAAGAGCCAAAACAAGATTCAAGACCCTGCCAAGCTGTTCAAGCTCATTGACATGATTGACAAGGAGCAATGGAGTACGATGGGTGCAGACATCAAAGGAAAGATCTATGAAGGACTTCTAGAGAAAAATGCAGAAGACACCAAGAGTGGCGCAGGGCAATACTTTACGCCTAGGGCACTTATAAGGGCAATGGTAGAGTGCATTCGCCCTGAACCCATGAAGACCATCGCTGACCCTGCATGTGGCACAGGGGGCTTCTTTCTGGCTGCTTATGATTTCATTGCAAACCCTGCAAACTACTCATTAGATAAAGAGCAGAAGCAGTTCCTCAAAATGAGAACATTCTATGGGAATGAGATTGTGGCAAGTACGAGAAGAATGGCACTTATGAATCTATTCTTGCACAATATTGGTGACTTTGATTCAGACAGCCACATATCACCTGCTGATGCCTTGATTTCAGACCCTGGCTACAGAGTGGACTATGTGCTTGCTAATCCTCCTTTTGGTAAGAAAAGCAGCATGACCTTTACGAATGAAGAGGGCGAACAAGACTCTGAAGAACTAACGTACAATAGACAGGACTTTTACGTGACCACCAGCAACAAGCAACTGAACTTCATGCAGCATATCAAAACCATGCTCAATACTCATGGAAAAGCAGCAGTGGTGCTTCCTGATAATGTATTGTTTGAGGGCGGTGTTGGTGAAACAGTGCGAAAGAAGATCCTTGATTCAACCAACCTTCATACTGTTCTAAGGTTACCAACAGGCATCTTCTACAAGCAAGGTGTAAAAGCAAATGTGTTGTTTTTTGATAATAAACCTGCATCCAAGGATCCATGGACCAAGGAGGTGTGGTTTTATGATTTCAGAACAAACATCCACTTCACCTTAAAGAAAAATCCACTGAAGTTTGAGGATTTGGCAGACTTCATTGCTTGCTACAACCCACAAAACATCAGCAAGCGCACTGCAACATACCACCCTGAAAGCAATCCGGAAGGCCGCTGGCGCAAGTTCCTTTACAAAGACATCCTTGAGCGTGACAAAACAAGCTTGGACATTACCTGGATAAAAGACAAGAGCTTGACTGACCTTGACAACCTACCAGACCCAGATGTGCTTGCAGAAGACATCATTGACAACCTGCAGTGTGGCATTGATAGTTTTAGGGAGATCATGCTGAGCTTGAAGTGACATCGTTTAAATCATAAAAACTAGTTGTATGAATCAGAAAAATCCGCATACTCGCTTGATAGTAATTGTGTTAGCGTTGGTTTGTCTTGCAGTTGCTGTGTTCAAGCCCTCTTTTTTATTGTTTATACTGGCATTAGCAGTTATTGTAGGAATAGGGATGCTCATTGGCTCATTTGCAAATGAGCTTTTTGATGGCGTTAAATGGTCATGGATAGTTACATTGGCGGTAGGGTTGTTTGTGCTCTATTTCATTGGTACAGCATTCGAGGGTTGTTCAGGCCCAGACCCAGAGTGGCAGTACTAAACATTAGCATCAAATCATGAAGTTATCTAGAATCACCTGTGTAAATCCACGCGAAGTATGGAAACATGAAGCCCTAAACTTTACCAAGTGGCTGGCATTGGAAGAAAACATTGCCATTCTGTGTGAAGAACTTGAAATCAACTTAGAAAACGTTAAGTCAGAAGCTGCCGCTGGTAGATATAATGTAGATCTGGTTGCTGATGACATAGACACAAAGCGCAAGGTTATCATCGAGAACCAGCTGGAGTCTACAGATCATAAGCACTTAGGGCAATTACTCACTTATGCATCAGCATATGATGCTAGTATCATCATTTGGATTGTTACTGACTACACTGAAGAACACAGACAAGCAATTGACTGGTTCAATAGAAATATCAGCGAAAACATCTCCTTCTTTTTAGTGCAAATAGAAGTGTACAAGATTGGAGATTCTGAGCCTGCTCCTAAGTTCAACATTATCTGTGAGCCAAATAACTGGGGCAAAGCAGTTAAACGGTCAGGTTCAGGGGACGCTGTTACCGCAACAAAATTGATGCAGATGGAGTTTTGGGAAGGTTTAAAACTTTATGCCTCAAAAATTGGCACTATAGCTAGTTTCACTCACACTCCACAACCAAAACATTGGTTCAATATTTCCATGGGCACCAGTAAATGTCACATTGCCCTCACAGTCAATACTCAAAAGGGATATATTGGCTGTGAAGTCTATATCAGAAACGACAAAACGCTGTATGATACCTTCCACAATAACAAGGAAGCGATTGAAGCTGCTATTGGCAGTCCACTGGAGTGGATGGAATTGCCTGATGCCACTGCATCGCGTGTGCTGTTAATTAGAAAGGGCAACCCTAAAAACAGGGGGCTTTGGGATGATTATTTCAAGTGGTGCATTGGTGCTGTAGAAAATTTCTCAACAGTATTTAAACCGTATTTATAGCTATCAGAAAACTGTTTACGCGTCTGCTACCCTGATATCTTACCCTATAAGACCTCATAGGAGTGTTGCGTAACCTTGGTTACAGTTTCTTACTTGAACCAAGGGTGACCTCATCTTGAATTGTATGGTAGTGATTGAGCAATGCACGCGCAGTACTTTTGTTTGTTATACTCAAATATCTTGGATTTAGCATATATTTATTGCGTTTAATGCGCTTAATTATGTTTTTCTTACGTAAACTATGCAAAACCTGTCTTACAAACTCTGCACCTACAGTTTTGCCCGTTGCTAAAGTAAAAAACTCTTCATAGTTACTTGATTCAAGGGGACCCCATTGAAACTGGGCGCTCTTCTTATCACAATCGTAGGCAACAATAAAAAACAAGATACGCACCTCATTGCTATTCAAACTCATTAATGCAAACAAGGTTTCTTTACCTAAAGTGATGTTACCCATCAGGAATTGAACCTCCTTGTATTTTACAGAAACAAAACCCTTTTTGTCAGTACTTTGACCAACACTTAAGTTTGTTTTTGCAACACTTCCTTCTGCTTTGCCACCTCCATGGCCATCTTTCAACATACCTCTGTGAAAATCATAAAAACTCTTGGACATAAAGACAATCTTTTAGTAAATTAATTTTTCTGCAAAAACCTCTATTTTAGCGCTTAGTAGCGTTTTTTCAAACCAATAACGTATTGCATGACTACAAAAATACGCAAAAAAAAGGGTGTAGAAGTGTTCAAAATTGAGCAGAATACAATAACCTTAAAAGAGGTACACTTTGTTCAATCTTCCATGCGTCTCTACTTCAATGCGCAGCACAAACTCATTAAACTCAAACCGTTGGAGCGCGCATATTTTGACTTTATGTGCGAAGAAATGAACGTTAGGAATCAGTTTGAACTAAGCCCAAGTTTTAGGAAAAAATTCATGGCGTTTTGTGACAAAGTGATGGGCAAAGCTTTTAAACGATCAGAGCGAGCGTTTCAAAACTATGAAAACCACATCGAAAAATTAGGTCTTATTTTCAAGGTGCCTGATAAACCAACACTTTGGTATGTCAACCCAAAACACGTGTTTAAGGAAACAGAAACAAAACGCAGTGAGCTGTTGAAATTACTTGGCGAACAATCTGCGTTTCACCCTAACATCAGAAGAGCAATCTTAGATGTTCCTGATTCTGAGGTAAAACCTACACAAAAACTTATAGTTTTGGGTATGCCTGAGGAGTGGATAGAGGATTTTGATTAGATTCTAAGATTTGTTGATTATCTTAGGTTCACTTAGTCAAACAGCTGAACACCATATTGCGGAATTTGAAAAAGAACCTATTTTTAATCTATAAACTAAACCCTAAAAACTATGCCAGACTTTTTACAGGGGATTACAAGCCTAGTAATAATAGTGGTTTTTTTCTTAATGGTAAGGCTTTTTGGCGCTTGGGTACTTAGGATAAATGAAGTAATAACAGTGCTATATAAAATTTTAGATGAGTTACAAAAACAGGGCCCAAGGAGGTGAACCTAGATGCTAGAATATACAAGCCCCAATAGCACCAGCACTTCTCTGTTAACTGACACATGGAATTGCAATTTTGTCAGTAAATTTGATTCTTTCATTAACAATTCATTTAAAATGAAACAAGTTTATCACTTTTTGATGATTTTATTCATCATTTGTTTCACCACCAAACTCTATTCCCAGTCGGTTCCTTCTTATGTTCCCACCAACGGGTTGGTTGGATGGTGGGGCTTCAATGGAAATGCTCAGGATGGTTCGGGGAGGGTTATTTAACTTTCTCCACACTCTAATTAAAATTTGAATTAACTCAAAATATTCTTATGAAAAAGGTTCTTGCTTGGTTATTCCTATTTCTTATCCATCTTGATTTAGCGGGTCAAAACATAAATACAACATTGGGTACTATTTCTAATGTTTGTGTTGGCGATACTGTACTAGTTCCAGTATCGATAACAATGGGGTCAGGTATTAGTACAACGGCAATTTCTATGGCTATTGACTACGACACCACAAAACTTCGCTGCATTAGTACTGTTTCATCATTGAATTCTAACATTGCCGTCGGATTTTTGAGTAACTGTGGTCTTTTTTCGAATTTGACCCCTGGAATTGGGATCTTTTCCCCAACCACCCGTAGGCAGTTCCGGGCAGCTTGGTTTGCATTAAGTCCTGTCGCATTCAATGGTTTGATGTTCAATTTACGTTTTATCGTCAGGTCGAGCTTCGTGGGTTCAACCCCAATTTCATGGGATGTTCGGACGGCAGGTAATTGTGAATATGCCGATGAATTTGCAGATGTAATTCCTAATTGCACGTTTGTAAATGGCTCAGTCTCTATGGGGTCACATATTACCGCTCAACCCATCGGTAATACCAATTTAACCGCAGGTTCAAATACCGTCTTTACAGTTAGTGCGAGTGGTATTCCTAGCCCTACTTATCAATGGCAGGAATTGACAATTGGCGGAAACTGGTCTAATCTCTCCAATGGCGGGATTTATGGAGGGGTCACAACGGCTTCATTGACCATAACTGGTGCAACAATTTCAATGAATGGCAACCAATACCGTGTTATTGTTAGCAATGGTTGCGGGGGACCTTCTATTTCATCGGTCTTGAACCTCTCAGTGATTCAAGGATTTAATATTGGACAAGTGAATACCTGCCTCGGTGATACGGTAACGGTGTCTTTAACCTATTCGGCACTGAGTGGTGTGGCAAATGCCTCGCTTCGATTAACCTACAATCCGGATTCATTGACCTACTTGGGATTTCAAGCGCTGAATTCAGCATTCAGTGGAATGACTATTGGTGGAGGAAGTGGGAGTATTTTAATGGATTGGAATACTTCTACTAACCAAGCCATTCCTATGGGAAATTTGGTTCAATTACGGTTTTTGGTCAACGGAAGTTCAAACTTGACTTGGGATACGACCCAATTTCCTTGTGAAGTTAGTGATTTGAATTTTAATGTGGTTCCATTGACCTACGGTAGTGGATCTATTGTTCAGAATACCAAAAAGTTGACGTGGAATAGGACTATTTGCCAGGGACAGGCTATTGTCTTGGGTACACAGTCGTATTCCTCATCAGGTACTTTTCAGGGAAGATTGTTTGGCGTTGGAGGGGCGTGTGATACCCTAATTACTTTGAATCTTAGCGTAATACCAAGGCAAGTTAGTCTCCCGCCGGTCACGACCTGCGCCAATCAGCCCTATGCCTTCAACGGATTATTGTTAAGTGCATCGGGTACTTATTATGACACGCTGACTAATTCGTTAGGTTGTGATTCAATTCTTCAACTCAACCTTACGGCACTTCCTTCTTATAATCAAATTCAAAATATCGTCATATGTTCAGGGACAACCTATCTTTTTGGTGGCCAGAATCTAAGTTCTAGCGGTACTTATAGCCACACTTATTCAACCATAGGTGGTTGTGATAGTATTGTTCAGTTGAACCTATCGGTAGCAGGAACGGTGACTATTTCATCGGCCAATAATTTAAATGGCTTTTGCCCTGGTGGAAGCCTAAGGATAGGTCTTGCAAATCCTATACCTAATTCAACTTACCAATGGATCAAAGATAGTTCTGTAATAAATTCTGCTTCAGCGGATACCCTCTTAGTTGCCCAAACCGGGGTTTATCAATTAATCGTACACGTAACGCCTACTTGTAGTGTTGTTTCTAACACATTGAGCATTTCCGTATTGAATTGCAATCAAATTTCGGGTAATTTGAAATACGACAATAACAGTCAAACCGCTCTCGTGGGTGTTCCTGTGCATCTAAGAACACTTCTAGGAAACATTGTATCCAGTGATACAACGGATTCATTGGGCAATTACGATATGAGGGGATATAATAACGGAACATATGTTTTGGATGCGCAGGTAAACTATTCACCCGGAGGTATTAATTCAACGGATGCGTTGCAGGTTACAAGGTACTTTACGTCTTTGACTACCTTAACCCCCCTTCGAATCAAGGCGGGGGATGTCAATGGAAATAATATTTCAAATAGTGCTGATGCACTTTTGATTAATCGAAGAATTACGGGTTTGTTACCGGCGTTTAGTGTAGGAGCATTTGTGAATAATTTACCTTCCGTCAACGCTACTGGTAATCCAATTGTGGGAAATTTACGAGTCTTATCGGCAGGAGATGTTAATGGCACCTACAATCCACTGCCGTCCGCCCCCACCATCGTTCTGGATACGGTTTATGGAAACGGGAATGTTGGAACCGCTGTGGTTCGATTTACCAATCCTGGAAGTGGGGTTTTTGAGAGGGGTATTGTTTGGAGTTCATCGCCGAATCCAACGATATCATCAAACAAGTCGGTTGCAGGGAAAGGAGGATTTGGGTTCACCCATTCGTTTGGTACAATTGATCCCAACAACATCCAGTATGCAAGAGCCTACGCTCGGACCTCAGTTGGTGTTTATTACAGCCCTGAGAGAAGTTTTACTCCTATCCCTGGTCTCCGATGCCCTGGAACACCATCGGTAACGGATATCGATGGAAACTTGTATCACACTGTTCAGATTGGTAATCAATGTTGGACTCAGGGCAATTTGAAGGTCAGTAAATACAGGAATGGAGACGCAATACCAACCTATTTAATTCCTAATTCTTGGAGGAATACGAATGTTGGAGCATATAGGTACTTGTTTGATGACTCAACATCTATTACACAAACAAGGTTTGGAAGGTTGTACAATCATTTTGCCGTTATGGATAGTCGCGGCTTATGTCCCACTGGATGGCATGTTCCTTCGGATTCTGAGTGGACTGTACTTGCTAACTTCTTGGGTGGTTCTACAATTGCGGGTGGGGCACTGAAAAGTACCGAAGTCCAAGGCGTAAGTCCTGCTGGTTGGATTTCACCAAATACCGGTGCCACTAACTCGAGTGGATTTTCTGCTTTGCCAAGTCACTATTTGTATTTTTCAGGGGATTGGCATGGAACGGCTGGCTCTATGTGTCAATGGTGGACAAGCACTATTTCAGGTTCTTGGCCATGGAGTAGGAATTTATCTTTCAATAGTGCTGTACTTGATCGTTGGAACAATACAAATCATCCAACCTATGGCAATTCAATTCGTTGTCTAAAAGATGTCGTTCCTTCGGTTTCGACCACAGCTGTTTCAAACGTCACCGCTACAAGTGCCACAACGGGTGGAGATGTTAGCCAAGATGGAGGTGCACCTGTAACTGCCCGTGGTGTGGCTTATGGAACTTCATCAAGTCCATCAACCTCAGGATCCATAACCAACGATGGAACAGGCACTGGAGTCTTTACAAGTACTTTGACTGGATTAAATCCCTCTACCACTTACTATGTCCGTGCCTACGCAACGAATTCCGTTGGTACAGCTTATGGTAATGAGGTGTCTTTCACAACAGCTCCTTTGTCGATTGGAAGTTCCTACGCTGGGGGAATCGTATTTGATCTAGACAGCTCGGGCCAGCATGGACTGGTCTGCGCTCCAGGCAATCAGGGAAATTACTCGTGGGGTTGTATTGGAACGGATATTCCAAATACCTCCACCGCGGTTGGTACTGGTTTAAGTAATACCAATTTTATCACCTTTGTATGCACCCAGCGTCCGATTGCGGCTAGCGTTTGTGCAGATTTAGTCTTGAACGGCTATTCGGACTGGTATTTACCCAGCTTAGGCGAACTTCAGTTAATGTACAGCCGATTGCACCTTCAGGGTTTGGGAGGATTTGGTGGCGGTTTGTATTGGTCCAGTTCGCAGCTCGACCTGATCGAGGCCTGGCACATGAACTTTACCGGTGGAATTGTCTACAGCTACGTCAACAAGAACGGCAGCAACCAGGTAAGGGCAGTGCGCTCTTTTTAACAGTTTTGCAATTAATAGAATCTAAGAAAAAGGGGTGTTCGGACACCCCCTAAAATTGTAACGCGTTACAACTTCTGCCTTTGGGTGGTACAAAGGTTTGTACCTTTTGGATGCAAGACGCAAGGGAATAAAGTGCAAAGGGTTGCACTTTTGGAGGTGTACTCAAGTACACCAAATGTCCCCATTGCTGGAATCTGCATGAGTTGAATCGGTGAGAGTTAGCGCTTTTTTGCTGTTTTGGTGTTTTTAGATAGTGGAAGAGTGTCTGTTTGGTGTGCAATTGGCCTCCATTCAGTGGATTTACACCTCTCAAACATCAGGCAACTCAGTAGGCAAAGACATTTGGTGGGTGTAGCGCCTGAGGGCTGTTTCTGGGTTATTCCCCATCAAGAATGCAGTCATCACAGGTGTCATACCTTGGTCTATGCAGCGACTTCCAAAGGTGTGCCTTGCTGCATATAAAACACGCTCTGGGATGTTTAACCCCTTGAGAACTTTCTTAAAAACCCTGTTTTGGAAGTTGTGGTCATCTATGGCAACACCTGTTGGAGAAGTAAAAACGAGAGCATCTGGACT
>Ga0209401_1001205_pt1 | contig 17234 bp, 13 predicted proteins | sample M_140807_MF_Meta_FD_187318 | JGI IMG/M metagenome (GOLD analysis project Ga0209401, IMG submission 187318) | Freshwater microbial communities from Lake Montjoie, Canada to study carbon cycling - M_140807_MF_MetaG (SPAdes) (version 2) | ecosystem: Environmental > Aquatic > Freshwater > Lake...
CGGCGTCGCGATACTGCTTGTATTCGAGCAACCGCTGCACCAGGTTCTCGCGGACGAGTTCGACCGGCTCCTCCATCTCCTCGGGGCGAGGCACGAGGGCCCGCGTCTTGATCTCGAGGAGCACGCTGGCGAGATCGACGAACTCGCCCACCTGCTCGATGGCGAGCCCCTCGAGGACGTCGAGGTAGGCGACGAACTCGGCGGCGATGGCAGCGATCGGCACTTCCGTCACATCCACCTCGTGCTTCTTGACGAGATAGAGGAGCAGGTCCATCGGCCCGGAAAAAACATCGAGGTCGACTTTGAACTCCACGACCACCTCGCCGCCGCACCGCGTGACTCCTGCCGAACGCCCACGGCCAATCATAGGGAACCGCGTCCCTCCGCTGAACGCCGGATTCGACGGTAGACTCGGCGTATGGACACCGACTGCCTCTGGGCACCCTGGCGACTGGGCTATGTGCAGGGTGCCGCCGCCGAACCCGACGTCGGGACGCCCGTCTGGCGACCGGGGGCCGATCACGCCTGCTTTCTCTGCAGGGCCGCAGCCGTCGCCACCGCACACGATCGCGTTCTCGGCATCGTCGAGCGGACACCGCTGTCGATCGTGGTGACGAACCGCTATCCGTATGCCAACGGCCACCTGCTCGTGGCCCCGCTCGACCACCGGGCCTCGCTCGTCGATCTTCCCGACGACGTGCTGCTCGACCTCCAGCAGCGAATCGTCGCGTGGTGCCGGCGGATAACCCGATCGATGCAGGCCCAGGGGTTCAACGTGGGCCTCAATCTCGGTGCCGTGTCAGGCGCCGGCGTGCCGGGTCACCTCCACTGGCACATCGTGCCGCGGTGGCCGGGTGACGTGAACTTCATGCCGGCCGTGGCGGGCGTGCGGGTGCTGCCCCAGTCGCTCGAGGCCCTCTGGGAACAGCTGAAGAAGGCCGCTGGGGAGGACGCCGCGTGATCGACAACGAGTCTGGCTGGAGCCAGCCCGACTGGCGGACCCGCGAGAGCGTGTTGCTCGCACCATGGGCGATGCACTCCGTCGATTCGGCGGGCCGCGTCCATCCCGAGCCCCCGCACCAGTTTCGTAGCCCCTACCAGCGCGACCGCGACCGGATCGTCCACTCGGCCGCGTTCCGCAGGCTCGCCCACAAGACACAGGTCTTCACGGGCTACCACGGCGACTACCACCGCAGCCGGCTCACGCACACGCTCGAGGTGACCAGCATCGCCCGCACCCTCGCCCGCGCGCTCGCCCTCAACGAGGACCTCGTCGAGACGCTGGCGCTCGCCCATGACATCGGCCATCCACCGCTCGGCCACGCCGGAGAGGACACGCTCGCCGAACTGCTCCGCGACGAGGGGGGCTTCAACCACAATGCCCAGGCGCTGCGGATCATGGAGTTTCTGGAGACCCGCTATCCCGAGTTCCCGGGCCTCAATCTCTCCCGGGAGGTGCTCGACGCCCAGGCGACACGAAAGAAAGACGGCACCGCTCCCGCACCGCTCCTCGAAGCCCAAGTGGTCGATGCCGCCGACTCGATCGCCTACGACACCCACGATGCCGACGACGCCGTTGAACTCGGTCTGGTGACGCTTGAGGAACTCACCGCGTTGCCGCTCGTGGCCGACGCCGCCGCTCGCGTCGCGGCTCGCCACGGGAAGCTGTCGGGTACCGATGCCCGCCGGGCGATCCTTCACGAACTGGTCGATGAGCAGGTCGCCGAGTTGATCCGCGAGACGAGATCCACGATCGACGCCCTGGGGATCGACTCCGTGGCCAAGGTGCGGCAGATATACCGCGGCGGCGACGGCGTGCCCGGCCGCCGGATCGTCGCCCATGCGCCCGACATCGCGGCCGGCAAGCGGCAGCTCGAGCGATTCCTGTTCGAGCGGGTCTACCGCAGCGGGCGGGTGCTGGAGGTGCGGGTGCCAGCCCAGCGGAAACTGACCGAACTCTTCGAGTGGTACGTCGCCCATCCCGACGACCTGCCGGCGGGGTACCGCCACCGGACAGAAACGCTGGGCCTCCGCCGCAGCGTGGCCGACTACATCGCCGGCATGACCGACCGGTTCCTCGAGTTCGACCACCAGCGAAGGCTGGCGAACTCTTCGCGGTAGCGCGTACCGCCTGGCAGGCGAAGGAGTTTCAGGGTGGCAGGTTGAAAACCTGCCCTACTCAAAACGGTTAAAAGTCTGCGATTCCTCCGTAGCATAGGTTTCCAACCTGTGCCGCTTCACGTCGCCCCCCGGCGGGTTCAGCGCCGCCCCCCGGGGGTCCGTTGGTAGACTTTTGCCAATCCGTCGGCCTCCCGGCGGATCTCTTCTCGTTGCGGATGGCTTCCGATCATGGCACTCCTCGTCCTTCGCGCGATCTTCGTGATGGTGTCGGTGGGCATCGCCGTGCTCATCTTCAACTCCCCGGCGGTGCAGGCGTCGCCGACCTGGGTGCCGTGGGCGATCCTTGCCGGTATGGTCGCCCTGCCGCTCACCGTGATCGGTTTCGACGGGATGATCCGCCGCAAGGAGCTGACCACGATCACGGCGATCTACTTCGGCCTCCTCATCGGCGTGTTCCTCACCTACGTGACGATACTCGCGCTGCAGCCGATCATGCCGCTGAGCCAGAACGATCCGCTCCACTCCTGGCTCCCGCTGATCGTCGGCTCGGTGCTCTGCTACATCTGCACGAGCCTCCTGATGCAGACCCGCGACGACTTCCGCTTCCTGATTCCCTACGTCGAGTTCGCCCGCGACGTCCGTGGCCTGAGACCCAACGTCCTCGACGCCTCGGCGATCGTCGATGGCCGGATCGCCGACCTCGCCGAGGCGGGCGTGTTTGAAAGCCGGTGTGTCGTGCCGTCGTTCGTACTCGATGAGCTGCAGGCTGCGGCGGAATCAAACGACCGCCTGAAACGGACGCGAGGCCGCCGCGGGCTCGACGTGCTGGCCCGCCTGCGGGAGAACGAGGCGATCGACATCGACGTGATCGCGCCCCGTAAGGAGTCGCACGACGAGCTCTCCACCGAGACTCGGGTGATCGATCTCGCCCGCGAACTTGGCGGACGCGTGATCACTGTCGATCCCAACGCCGCGAAGCTCGCGAGTGTCCGCACGGTGCCCGCGATCAACGTCAACGACGTGGCGTCGGCGCTCAAACCGTCGTTCGTACCGGGCGACGCCGTGAGCGTGCGGCTCGTCAAGCAGGGCGAGGAGCCCGATCAGGGTGTCGGATACCTTGAGGACGGCACGATGGTGGTGGTGGAGAACGGCCGCGACCAGATTGGCCGCACCGTCCGGGCCAGCGTCACCAGCACCCTGCAGACCTCCGCCGGACGGCTCGTCTTCGCCCGTCCTGCGTAGTCCGTCACGACGCCGGACGACGGTTCTCCATCAGCCGCCGACCATGCCCCCCTCCCATCGCAGCCTTCGCACGCGCAGCCTCGCTCTGGTGTTGGCCTGGACATGGGGCGGATTCGCGCCGGCCGAGGATCATCCGGGCCTCGCGATCTACCGCGAGCACTGCGTGCGCTGCCACGGCGAAAACGGATCCGGCACGGCCAACGTGCCGGATCCGCTCATCGGCGAACGCTCCGTCAACCAACTCGCCGCCACCATCGACGAAACGATGCCCGAGGACGATCCCTCAAGGGTCACGGCGGAGGCCGCCCGCCAAGTCGCCGAGTTCGTCCACACCGCCTTCTATTCGCCCATCGCCCGAGACCGCCAACGGCCGGCCCGCGTCGAACTCTCCCGGCTCACCGTGCGGCAGCATCGAAGCGCCCTGGCTGACATCGTCGGCAGCTTCCGCGTCCCGGGGCCCGCCATCGACGCGGCGCGAGGTCTGAAGGGGGAGTACTTCAAGACCGGCGACTTCAACCGTCGCAAAGGACTCGCCTTCGAACGGACCGACCCGGCGATCGCCTTCGACTTCGGCACGACCGGGCCGGCACCCGGCACGATCAGGCCGACGCGGTTCGCTGTCCTCTGGACCGGGGCGCTCCTGCCAACAGAAACGGGCGTGCACGAGTTTGTGATCCGCACCGAGCAGGCCGCGAAACTCGAACTGAACGGTGGGCCGGACGAGCCTGCGTTGATCGACGCGGCCGTCAAGTCGGGGAGCAACACCGAGTATCGGGCGGCCGTCTTCCTCCTCGGCGGCCGGCCGTACCCGCTCACGCTCAAGTTCTGGCGGGCGAACCAGGGAGTCGATAACGAGGACAAAGACCAGGCAACGCCGGCATCGATCCGACTGCTCTGGAAACCCCCACATGGCACGCTCGAGACCGTGCCGGAACGATCGCTGATTCCACGCGAAGCCCCGCCGGTCTTCGCGCTCGCAACGCCGTTCCCGCCCGATGATCGGTCGATTGGGTACGAGCGGGGCACGAGCGTGTCGGAGGAGTGGCTCGCGGCCACGACCGCGGCTGCGATCGAGGCCGCTGACTACGTGCTCGGCCATGTCGAGCGACTCGCCCACGTGAAACGGGACGCCCCGGATCGAGAGACACGCCTGCGGGAGTTCGCCGCGATGTTTGCCGAACGGGCGTTCCGGCGGCCGCTTACCGACGACCTGCGGACCCTGGTCGTCGACAGGCCATTCACAAACGCTCCCGACCTCGACACGGGCCTCCGTCGGTCGCTCTTGGCGACGCTCGGCTCGCCGCGGTTTCTCTTTCAGGAAGCAGAGGGAGCCGACGACGCCTTCTCCACGGCCACGCGGCTGTCGTTTGGTCTCTGGGACTCGATCCCCGACGAGCCGCTCTGGGAAGCGGCGGCCCGCGGCGAACTGGGGACTATCGATCAGGTCCGCAGCCAGGCGGAGCGAATGGTGCACGACCGGCGGACGCGGGCCAAAGTCCGCGACTTCCTGTTCTCGTGGCTGCGGGTCGATCTCGGCCCCGAACTCGCCAAAGACCCTGCCCGCCATCCCGAGTTCACGCCCGAGGTGGCGGCTGACCTGCGAACGAGCCTCGAACTCTTCCTCGACAACGCAGTCTGGGTGGGCGGGGACTTTCGCCGAATGTTCACCGCCGATGAACTGCCCATCAACGGCCGACTCGCGCCGCTCTACGGCGCGTCGCTCCCCGTGGACGCGGGCTTTACGCAGGTCCGGCTCGACGACGGCCGTCGCGGCGGTGTGGTCTCCCATCCGTACCTGATGAGCGTGCTCTCTTACCCCAGTTCCACATCGCCAATCCACCGTGGCGTGTTCCTGGCCCGCAGTGTGCTCGGCAACACCCTGCGACCCCCGCAGGAGGCGATCGCGCCGCTGCCACCGGAGCAGCATCCCGATCTCACCACCCGCGAGCGGGTCGCACTCCAGACGAGCAGCGTCGCCTGCCAGACCTGCCACACGCTGATCAATCCCCTTGGGTTCGCGCTGGAGGAATTCGACGAGATCGGCCGCTTCCGCACGGCCGACGGCGCTAAGCCGATCGATGCCTCGGGCTCCTACGGACCCCGCATGGGGCCATCCATGACCTTCCACGGGGTCCGTGAACTCGGCGCCCACCTCGCCGACAGCCACGACGCACATGAGGCCTTCGTGCAGGCGGCGTTCCACGCCCTCGTGAAGCAGCCGGTGCGGGCCTGGGGCGCCGACACACTCGAGGACCTGACGAAGTCGTTCGCGGCGTCGGAGTTCGACATCCGCCGACTGCTGGTCGATATCATGGTGGTGGCGGCGATTCGGCCACGGCTCGAAGCCGTTTCCATGCCCGTCCCGGAGCCCTCCCCGTGAACGTGCCTGTGATTTCGCGGATTTCACGCCGCGACCTGCTGCGGCGACTCGGCATCGGCTCGGCGGCGCTGCCCTTCCTGGGCAACCTGCCGAGCCTCGCGGCGGCGGCCACGGGGCCCACGCAGCGGCTCGTGATCGTGTTCAGTCCGGACGGCGTCGTGAAGAAGAACTTCTGGCCGTCTGAGACGGCCGCATTCGCCAATCGCGACCTCCCGCCGATCCTCGCCCCCTTCGCGTCGTTCCAGGACCGGCTGCTGACGGTCAAGGGCGTCAACAATAAGGTCACGGGCGACGGCGACGGCCACATGCGGGGCATGGGATGCCTGCTGACCGGCATCGAACTGCTCCCCGGCAACGTGCAGGGGGGCAGCGACACGCCCGCCGGCTGGGCGAGTGGCATTTCGATCGACCAGGAGATCCGGAATCACCTGCAAGCCAGCCCCGTCACGGCCACCCGCTTCGGTTCGCTGGAGTTTGGCGTCCTCGTTCCCAACAAAGCCGACACCTGGACGCGGATGGTCTACGCGGGCCCCAACAGGCCCGTGGCGCCGATCGACGATCCCTACCAGATGTTCGCCAAACTCTACGGCGAAACGAAGGACCGCGAGAGCATGCGGAGCGTGCTCGACGATCTCCGCGACGACCTCGCTCGAATCATGGCCGCGGTGCCGACCGAGGACCGGCGAATTCTCGAAGAGCACGCGACGCTCGTCCGCAGCCTGGAGCGCGATCTCGCCGATCAACGTACTGCCGTCGCACACCCCGTGCCCGTGCTCGAGCAGGGTGTGATCGAGAAGAACGACCAGATGCCCCGGATCAGCCGGATGCAAACTGAGCTTCTCGTGTCAGCGCTTGCCGCCGACTTCACCCGGGTGGCCACGCTGCAATACACCAACTCCGTCGGCCAGCCCCACATGACGTGGCTCGGTGTCGATGAAGGGCAACACGAACTCTCCCACGAGCCCAACTCCAACGAGTCGGCGCAGGAGAAGCTGACGAAGATCAACACCTGGTACGCGACCGAGATCGCCCACCTCGCGAAGCGGCTCGCCGAGACGCCCGAGCCGGGGGGCGACGGCTCGCTCCTCGACCACACCACCATCGTCTGGACCAACGAACTCGGCGAGGGCAACTCGCATTCCCGCGACGACATTCCCTGGGTGTTCATTGGCGGCGGCCTCGGGTTCGCCACCGGCCGAGCTCTCGCGTTTCCGGGCGTGCCGCACAACCGACTCCTGATCAGCCTCGCCCATGCGATGGGGCACACCGGCCTCGTACGGTTCGGCAACCCCGACCACTGCGATGACGGCCCGTTGTCGGGCCTTGCCTGACCGGCAGGCAGCGATCATGCTGCCCGGGGCATGACCGCTTCCCCGCCAGCCGCCGACGCCCTTCACCGCACCGTGGAGGCGATCACAGAGGCCCGGCGAATGCTCGTCACCGGGCTGGTGGCCGCTGATGCCGCCGCAGCCGTGGCCGCCTTCGACCTCGCCGAAGCGGCGGGAGCGGCGGTCGATCCGGGATCGCCGGAAACCGCCCGCGTCTTGGGGCCGCTGCTCGCCCGGATCGGTTGGGTGACCGCGGCGCCGGAGGAACTCCGCGATCGGGCCGATCTCGTGCTCCTCTGGTTCTGCGATCCCGAGCGGCAGGCGCCGCGATTCAGTAAGCGGTTTGTGGACCCTCCCCTGGACGGTCAAACACGGCAGACGATCGCCATCGGCCCGACTGACGGCCGCGCACCCGGGCCGCATCATCGACATGAACGCGTCGCTGCCGATGCCGCCGTGGATCTCGCCAGGCTCGTCGAAGCCTTGATCCGTGCCGCCGCAGTCGATGAAGCGGCATGCGACCCCGCTCCGCTCGCGGCGGCCCGCCGGGTAGCCGCCGCCATTGCCGCCGCCCGCACGGTGGCGATCGTCACCGACTGGTCGGCCGATCACGTGGGACTCGCCGCCTGGAGCACGGCGTCGCTCGTGAGGGCGTTGGCACATGAAAAACCTGCGTTCGAAGTGCCGCTCGGCGATCGCGACGACGCCGCCATCGCCGCCAGCACGTGGCGGTATGGCGCGGCCGGTGCGATCGAACGGGCCGACCGCCGGGGCGGCCGGTTCCTTCCCGCCGAGGCGGATGCCGTGCGACTGATCGACCGCCGCGAAGTGGACTGCGTCGTCGTGGTGGGCGAGGCCACCGCCGAGGTCGCGGCGGCGATCGACCGGGCCGCCGGAGCTGTTTCCGTGGTCCGACTCGCGGCGGACGCGTCGTCACTGCGAGCGGTCGCAGCCCGCGTGGCCGAGACGGGAACCACCGCATGACACCGACTGCTCCCGACCGACTCGTGCTCGTCGGCGGCACGATCCACGACCCGGCCACCGGCCGCGACGGCGTCATCGATGACATCTGGATCGATGGGGGCTCCGTCGTCACCCGGCCGACTGATCCGAGCGGCTTCCGGCAGCTCGACTGCAGGGGCCTCGTCGTCATGCCCGGCGGCGTCGATCTCCACAGCCATGTCGTCGGACCGAAGGTGGGGTTTGGCCGGCGGATCGCGCCGCACCTCGCCCGCAGCCCCGGCCAGCCCGCGGCCGTGCCCACGATCCACGCCACCGGCGCGGCCTATGCCGCCCTCGGCTACACCACCGTCTTCGACGCCGCGATTGCCACGTCGGCCGCGGCGCTCGCCCACCTCGAACTCGCCGACCTCCCAATCCTCGACAAGGGGATTTATCTGCTCGCAGCCGATGACGTGGCGGTGCTCAACGCCCTTGATCGCGGCGACGCATGCGAGACGGAGCGGCTCGTCAGCGATGCGGTTCGCGCAGGCCGCGGCTGGGCTGTCAAAGTCGCCAATCCTGGCGGCGCGGTGTTCTGGCGGAAGGGCCGAGGCGACCATCATGACCTCGATGCGGCGATTCCCGGCCATGACCTCACGCCCCGGCGTCTCATCGAGCGGCTCGCCGACGCGGTGCAGGCAACTCGGTTGCCGCATCCGCTCCACGTGCACACGGCGAACCTCGGCCTGCCGGGCAACTGGCGGACGCTCCTCGAGACGATGCGGTCCCTCGACGGCCGGCGGGCGCATCTCGCCCACGTGCAGTTCCACAGCTACTCCGGCGGCGACCTCGACGAGGGCTCGTTCGGCTCGGGCGTGGCCCCGCTCGCCGAGTTCTTCAACGCCCACGACTCGCTCACGCTCGACGTCGGCCAGATCCTGTTTGGCGAGACGGTGGCGATGACGGGGGATTCGGCCGCGGCCGAGCACCTCGCCCACACCACTGGCGTGCCCTGGGTCTCCCACGACCTCCACCTCTCCGGCGGCTGTGGCGTCTTGCCGATTGCCTACAAGGAGAAGAGCCTGATCCACGCCTGGCAGTGGGCGATCGGCCTGGAGTGGTTCCTCTGTGCGACCGATCCCTGGCGGGTCGCGCTCACCACCGACCATCCCAACGGGGCCCACTTCACCGCCTACCCGCACCTGATGGCGCTGTTGGGTGACGCCGCCTTCCGACGGGCCGCCTTCGACCGCATCCATCCGGCCGTGCGGAAACGCAGCCCGCTCAAGGATCTCGATCGCGAGTATTCGCTCCAGGAGCTCTGCATCGTGACGCGGGCGGCCCCGGCGCGGATCGCGGGCCTGCCGCAGAAGGGGCATCTCGGCCCGACCGCCGACGCCGACCTCACGCTCTACCGCCCCGACCGTGATCTCGCACGGATGTTTTCAGTGCCCGCCAAGGTCTTCAAGCGCGGCGTGCTCGTTGCGGAGGACGGCCACCTGCGGGCCACGCCGACTGGCGGCACCCTCGCGGCCTCCTGATCACGCAGCCTCGTCGATCGCCGCGGCGAAGCCGGCCACCATCCGCTCGACGGGAAACGACTCACTCGCCCGCGCTCGGGCCGCCGCGCCGAACCGCGCCGCCTCGTCGGGCTTCTCGAGCAGTGTGAACGCCCGTCGCGGAAACTCGCTCTCCGGCAGCGGCGGCACGATCCAGCCCGTCTCGCCGCTCACCACCAGCTGCCGGGCCGCGTCGCTCGCCACCGCCACGGCGGGCACACCCCGGGCCATGGCATCGACGATCACGCCGCCACACGCCGTCGCGCCCGACTGCCAGACGTAGTTCACCTGCCCGAGGAGATCGGCAAGCAGGTCGCAGTGCGGCACCACGAACAGCCGCTCGGCGAGCTGCTGCACGCGGGCCCGCCGCCAGAGCCGCCGCACCTGCGGGCCGCTCCCAACGAGCACGTGCTGCACCCCCTTGCGGACCACGCCCAGCTGGTCGATGCCCCAAATCAGCCGCTCGAGCCTGGCTTCGGCCACAAGCGGCGCCACAGAGAGCGTCCAGGTGCAAGCAGGATCAAGGCCAAGCCTCGCGGCGATCGCGGCGCGACTGATCCCCATACCCTCGTCGGCCATGATCCCGGGAAGCACCGTCGCGATGCGGGCGCCCGCAACACCGAACTGCTGGCATGAATCGGCCACGCCCGCGGCGGTGGCGACCACGCGATCCGCGGCCCGCAGCGCACGCGCAGCCGCGCGGCTCCGCACCGGCACCGCCACGTGGGCCACCATGCGAACGCCGGGGGCGACGAGCCGCGCCACGGTGGCCATCGCCGCCTGCCGCCGCCCGAACGAGAGCAGCGTGCCCGCCCCGATCCGACGCACAAGTCCTACGAGCCGGAGCGTCGCCGCGATATCAGGCGCAGACCTCCGGCCGATCTCGTGGACGGGAAGGCCGGCTTTGCGAAGCCGCATCGCCAGGCTGCCGCCGGCCGAGGTGATCGCGACATGAACGTTCCTGCCATCGGCTGCAAGTCCACGGGCGAGCAGTTCCGCCTGTCGGCCGGTGCCGACGGCGTCGAGCCCGCGGACGGCGATCAGGAGCGGCTGGCGGGCTCTGTGCATCGTGCCTGTGAGGCGCGGGCGGCGGCGATGTCGGCGTCGTCGAGGGCCGCGAGGTGCGGAAGATGACGAAGGTCGCCGTCGAAATCCAGCCCGTAGCCGACGACGAACTTATCGGGGATCTCGAAGCCGATGAAGTCAGGCTCGATGTCCACTTCCGACCGACCGGTCTTTCTGAGAAGCACGAGCGACCGCACGCTGGCCGCACCGCGGCGGCGGAGTTCCTGAAGCAGGGCCTTGAGCGTGTGGCCGGTGTCGAAGATGTCGTCCACCAGGAGCACGTCCTGGCCTGAAAGGTCGGGCAGCAGGTCGAGTCGCAACTCCAGTTCGCCAGGCCGCGTGGCGGTGCCGCGGTAGCTGCTCGCCCAGACCATGCTCACTGTCACCGGCCCCTCGAGGCGACGGATCAGGTCGGCGACGAGCACAATGCTGCCGGTGAGAACACCGACGACCGTGAGGGGCCGGCGACCGACCGTGCGTTTCACGTCGTCGGAGAGCCGGCCGATGCCGGCGGCGAGGTCGTCGGCCGAAAGCAGCACTTCCATCGTTCGCTATCCTGCGCGTCGTGTGCCGCCCCGGAGAGCCTGGCGGCGGAACGAGCAGGATAACGGCCAGACGGTCGGCTAGAATAGAGGCTGATTTCCCCCGCTGGGCCGCTTCCCGAATGCCTCCGCTACGTGCCCACTGGTCCGTGATCGAGGTCGGCGGGCATCCGTGCGAACTGCACACGCCCCCCGATCCCCTCCCGGGCCGGGCGGTGATCTACCTCCACGGCGTCCGCGAGCGGTGGCTGCAGGACATGCCGGCGCTCACGGCCCTCGTGGAGCAGCACCGGCTCCCGGTGATCGCCCCGCGGACGGGACGGTCGTGGTGGCTCGACCGGATCGTACCCTCGTTCGACCGCGACATCACGCCGGAACGCTACGTCACCGAAACGATCCGCGGCGAGGTCGCGAGGCGATTCGGTGTAGCACCGCCGGGCATCGCGCTGGTGGGCACGAGCATGGGTGGCCAGGGGGCGCTGCGGATCGCCTACCGGCAACCGGTGGTGTTTCCGGTGGCCGCCGCGATCGCGCCTGCGATCGACTTCCATCAGGCGATGCGGCAGGCGGGCGACCGTGATGACGGCGAATCCTACGACACGCTCTGGCAGCTCTTCGGCGATGTTGAGCGGGCTCGGCAGGACACCGCCATCCTCCACGTGCATCCGCTCAACTGCCGAGGCATTCAGTGCTTCGCCAGCGACCCGGATGATCTTCACTGGCACGACGGCGCCGCCCGGCTGCACAGCAAGCTGGTGGCGCTCGGCATTCCGCACCGCGCCTTGCTCGAGCCGCGCGGCGGTGGACACAGCGTCGACTACTACGACAAGGTCGCGGGCGACGTGATCCACTTCGTCCTCGACGCGCTCGACCAGGAGTCGCGACGGCTGGCGTGAGGGCAGTCCCCATCACTCACGCGCCCGAGGCCTTACGGCCTTCGGCTTTCACGATCCTGTCCAAGCCCAACGCCGTCAGGCGTCGGACGCGACCAAAACATTCGCCGTCCAGCGTCAACGGCCTTACGTGCCGGGCACGCGAGGCGGTGTGAGCGGTCGCGGCCCGCCGCCACCGCCAGGAAAGCCTCCCGGCACGCCGCCGGCACCACCACCTCCACCACCACCGCCACCACCACGAATCTGGTCGAGATCGAGGAATCGCGCATCCTCGACGTCCACCCGGTTGAGTGCCCGCCAGTAGAGGATCTTGCCGGCCGACGCGGTCGACGGCTGCGAGCCAGCCTTGAGCTGGCGGAAGAGTTGGGCGTCGCTGCGGCCGTCTCCCTCAAAGACGAGCAGATCCTTCGCCTCGCTCCACGTCAGCCTGGCACTCCGCGCGGTGAACGATTCCCCCTCGACGAGGACGTTGCCGCCGGCACCCAGTTCGATACCAGCCCGCTGTCGACCCGGCATCGGGGGCGCCTGGGCGACCCCGAGCATGTCGCAGTCGATCGTCACCACGCCCTCGGGCAGGCCGTCGGCCGCATGGGGATCGAGCGTGTCGCCGCGGTGGAGGATCGGACCCCAGATCGCCTCGACCCGCTGGTGAAACTCCATCGTCCGGCGGTGGAGATTGCCCCGCAGACCTTTCTGGAAATCGACGCCGAGATACGTCAGGTCGCTCGGGCGGCGGGTGGCCGCAACGGGCTGCGCAGCCACCGGCTGACCCTGCGGACCTGCCGGCAGCGACATCTGTGGCGGCTGCCCAGCCCGCGTGCTGGTGAGTCGGCCGGGGCCCGACCCGGTGACGTCCCCGCTGAGGCGGTCGATCACGAGGTCGCGGACGAAGAGTTGCTCCGACGACTTTTCGCCGGCATCGTCGATCGATTCACTCTCGAGCTTCACACCAGCGCCACAGGCGATCCGGGCCACCTCGGGCTGCTTGCCGCCGCGTGGCGACTCGCCCGCCGCAAACTCGAACGGCCTGTCGAAGATCACATCGAGGGATCCCGATTGGAGTTCGGCCGACGCCCCCTTCGCGATCACCGTGTCGATGAACCGCGCCTTCTGGCCGTCGAAGTCGAGCCGCCCCTGCCAGGTGACATCGAGCTTGCCGGGCTCACCCTGCGGCGCGGCCGGCGGTGAGCCGCCTGTCATGCTGAACGACTCGAATGCCCCAGCCCCGGCGGCCATCGGCAACGACAGCCGTCCGGCACCGTCGACGGCGAGCCGGTTATGGCCGCGGTCAAACTCGACCATTGGCCCTTCGAGATCGAGGCCCCTCCCCTTCACCACGGCCGGCCGACCCGAAACGATCGCCTTGGCGTCGGGCCGCGTCGCCCGTGTGAGCTGCATCTGGTCACCGCGAATCTCCACGCCCGGCTCGGCCACGGTCCCCGGTGCCGGCGGCGCGAGTGGCTGCTCGACGAGGTGCACCTGGCCCTCCATCGACATTTCGTCCACTTCGTTGCCGGCGTCGGCAAGCGTCACCTGGCCCCGGACAAGGGCGGCGCTGGCGATCATCTTTCCACGTTTTCTCGGCGGGGCGACCTGTGTCGGTGGCTGGGCTGCCGCGGGGGCCGGAGTTGGTGGCGGCGGCTGGCTCGGGGCTGGTGCCGTGGCGGGAGCGGCTGCGACAGCCTCCACGGGCGGCGGGGGGTCGACGGTCCGGAACCAGAGTTCGAGCCGGTCGGTCCGCGCCGCGACCTCCTCGGCATCAGCCTCAACCATGCCACGGGCGAGCAGCCGCGACGGCCGAACGCTGGAGAGATCGGGACCTGCGGTGGGGTCGATCTTCGTGGACCGCTGCCCCTTCACCACATCGAGCCAGAGGTGCATCTCGGCGGCAGACAGCCGGCCCTGCGTCTCGACGGACACATCGGCATCGCCGGCCAACGACACGACGTGCCCGTCGCCGTCGGGCCGCATCCGGAGCCACTGCTGCCACCGAGCCTGTGCCGGCGGCGACTTCTCCGAACGCATGCGGATCCAGCCGGGCCCCACGGCCATGAGCGTCCCCGGGTCGCCGGGTTCGCCGGGCATGTAGTCGATCTTTCGGGCCTCCATCTCCGATCCCTTGGCGACGAGCGACACCGGCTCTTCACCATCGAGCAGGATTCGCCGCGTGGCGATCTCGTAGCCGAGCCGGGCGGCACGGGCCTCGAGCTGCGCCCCGGTCGAGCGGGCCACCACGGGCGTGCCTTTTGCCTGAATCTCCACCGGCTCGAGGCCTCCGCGGGCGGGCGGGGCCGCACCAGTGCCCGTTCCCTTCGGCTTACGGGCCAGCACGATCGCGAGCAGGTCGCACGAGAGTTGCTCGGTGGCGCCGTCGGCTGCGGCCCGGATCACATCCACGTGATCCTCGAGCGTGATCACGTTGGCCGAGGCATTCATGCACAGCGCGCCGCGGCACGTGACGAGCACTGGTGGCGCGGCGGGTGGGCCTTCGGCTGATCCTGACGTCGCGGCGGAAGCGGACGGTGGAGGCTTCGACCCGGGCAACATGCCCCCTGCAACTCCCTCGATCCGCATCTTCACGTCACGGTCGAGACGGATCGAGTCGACGCCGCCGATATTCGGTCCCTTGTCGCCGGGGCCTGCCCCGGGGGCGGGTCCGCTCCCGCCCGGACGTGGCCGGAGCCGGGCCACCAGCCCACGGCCGCTCCCGCTCGAACGGCCGTAGCGAAACTGCACCATCTCGCCGGTCCGAACTTCGAGTTCATCGAGTTCGATGTCACGGGTGACGATCTCGACATCGTCTTCGGCCTCGGGCGAGGTGGGTGTCCCCCGAATCGTCACCTGGCCGCGGAGGCTGCCGCCTATCAGCCGAGCGAGTCGACCCTGGCGAAGGTCGAGTGGTTCATCGAACTCGAGCACGGCCCCCTGCGGCGCGCGCAGCACCATGGTGCGGCCAGGCTGACCGTCGGAGGCGACGCGGTTGCGGTCGGGGAGCACGACGAGCGTGCACGGCACGAGATTCACGCGGCCGTCCGGCAGCGAGTGGTAGTCCTTGAAGAGCAGCCGCATCTGCCGACTCTCGAGCATGATCGGGTTCTCCCGCTCCCACGCGCCGGGCGGAAACACATCACCAAGGCTCGCGAGCCGCTGGTCGGCCCTGGCGCGAATGGCCGCGGCCTCCTCCGGCGTCATCTCCAGGGCTGTTGCCGTGTCGCGAACGCGGGGCTCGACGACCGGCACCACGGCGAGCCTGTAGAATCCCGCCGCCGCCAGGGTGACGAGAAACACTCGCAGCGTCCGTCCTAGTCGATGTTCCATCATCGTCTCACCGCCGGAAGGCGCATCAGGTCTGCGGAGCCGCGTGGTGGGCCACGATGGCGTCCCAGCCGCCGCGGGCTTTGAGCATCCGTTCGATCAGTTCGCGGACGGCGCCGCGGCCGCCGGGGAGCGTCGTCACGAGCACCGCTGCACGGCGGAGTTCCTCGCAGGCGTCGGCCACCGCCGCTCCCACGCCGCACCGCATGACGACGGGCAGATCGGGCAGGTCGTCGCCAAGGAAGGCCGCCTCGTTCCACGAGAGCCCGCACTCCTTGATCACCTCGGCTGCGGCGGTGAGTTTGTCCTCGATGCCCTGCCGCAGGATCTCGATGCCGAGTTCCGCGGCCCGGCGCTCGACCACCCGGCTCGACCTCCCCGTGATGATCCCGGCACGAAGTCCCGACCGTTGCCAGGCCCGCAGCGCCAGGCCGTCGCGGATGTGGAAGGTCTTCGACTCGACACCCGCGTCGTCATAGGTCACGCCGCCGTCGGTGAGCACACCGTCCACGTCGAGCAGCAGGAGTTGCACGCGGGCGAGGCGGCGGTCGAGATCGGCGGCGGTCATGGCGGGGATCCGGGCGGGAGGAAACTCAAGCCGCCGCGGCCGGTCGCGACGTGGCGAGCAGTTCGGGGGGCACGAGACCGACGAGATCCACAATGTCCACGAGTCCGACAGGGCGGCCGGTTGGATCGAGCACTGGCAGTTCGCTGAGCCGGCGCGACTCCAAGATCGTCACCGCGTCGCGAAGTCGCGTGCCCACGGGTAGCGTCGTCGGCCGCGCGGTCATCACCCGGCCGATCGGCTCGTCGAGTGCGGAGTCGAGACGGCGTTCGAAGAGCCGCGCGAGATCGCTGTCGGTGAAGATCCCGGCGAGCGTGCCATCCTCCTCGAGGATCATCACGGCACCAGTGCGGCGGGTCGGTAGCGGCCGCACGAACACCGCGCGGACGGTCTCGGCGGGGCGGGCCACCCGGCACTCGGCCAGCGGCCGCATGACGTCTTCGACGAGCATCAGTTGTCGGCCGAGACTGCCGCCGGGATGGCGAGCGGCGAAGTCCTCGGCAGTGAACTGCCGCAGGCTGCTCGTGACGAGGGCGAGCGCGTCACCGAGGGCGAGCATCAGCGACGTGCTCGTGCTCGGCGCGAGCCCGAGGGCACAGGCCTCACGAAGGGCGCCTGTGGCCACGACCACGTCGGCGGCCCGGCCCAAGGCACTCTCGGCCCGGCCGGTGAGCGCCACGATAGCCACGCGGCGGGCGGCGAGGTGCGGCAGCAGGCGGGTGATCTCCTCCGTCTCGCCCGACTGTGAGAGCGCGAGCACGACGTCGTCGGCCCGCAGCGCGCCGAGGTCGCCGTGCAGCGCCTCGGCGGGGTGGAGGAAGTGGCTTGGGGTGCCGGTGGAAGCGAGCGTGGCGGAGATCTTCCGAGCCACGAGCCCCGCCTTGCCGATGCCGGTCACCACGACGCTGCCGGAACAGCCGAGGATCATCTTCACGCCGCGGCAGAAGGAGGCGTCGAGGGCGTCGGCCGCCCGGAGCACCGCCTCGCCCTCGGCGCGGAGGATGTCACGCCCGTGCGCCAGAATGCCGTCATCGTTGAGATCGTGCATGCCTACACCGCGGGCGAGGAATCCGCGCGGAATCCCCGCGCGGGGGCGGGATGGTAGGCCGTCTGCGCAAGCCACGCAACGCAGCTTTTCAGCCTGATCTTTTCAGGGGAAAGCTGACCGGCTCGGCCTCACGGCCGATCGAGGCGGCGATGGGCACGAACTCAGCGAGGGGCTGCCCGGGCTCCGGGAGCCCGCGTTGCTGGTCGAGCGTAGCCACGACCAATCCGCCTGCGG